>Ga0105237_10007587_pt1 | contig 11857 bp, 9 predicted proteins | sample KBSC24metaG_FD_81520 | JGI IMG/M metagenome (GOLD analysis project Ga0105237, IMG submission 81520) | Corn rhizosphere microbial communities from Kellogg Biological Station, Michigan, USA - KBS C2-4 metaG | ecosystem: Host-associated > Plants > Roots > Rhizosphere > Soil | place: Michigan, USA... | reverse complement strand
TGCTTGTCCTTATCGTCCATATCCTGGTAAAGGCATTGCTGCTCGAGTACGAAGATGGCACTGCGGAGCTTAAGTATTTCGTAAAGCTGATGGACGGTAAGTTCGTTAAAGGCTTTTAGCATAGCGGAGACGCTTATAGTTAAGCAACGACAAAAATATCATTATTGTTATTCTGTTTGCTATCGGTTTCCGTATCAAACTTTTTAAACCAAAGCTCCCACGAAATAATAAACCAGGCTGCGATGCACGGCCAGGCCTTCATGCCGTACATACCGATGTAATCGTGCCGTATGGGCCGCGGCATAACATCACTCAACCCCAGGCCGGTTAATACCAGCAATAGCACAATAAGCACGATACCAGCAGTTGTGAATGGCTTTTGCTTCATCAGCATCCATAAAAACACACCGGTGACCGGCAGGATGTAGGTAGGACTTTCGCCGCCGGAGCTAAAAATCACCACCATAATAAGCAATGTCGCCAGCACCTGCAGTCTGAATTGTAAAGATTTATATTGACTGAATCGTAACATCGGCACCGCAAAAACTATCATACCGAATATGTAAAAAGGCATATCGGAGATATTGGGGTTATGCGTAAAATCGCGTACCACACCCATAATGCAAATATCCTGGGAGCGCGAATCCAGCCGGTGGTTCAGTATGTTTTTTCCCGCCACTGCCGGCAACCAGCGGTGATAAGCATCTATCAGAAAGTCGGTTCCGCAGAATAGCACGGGCAGCACCAGCAAAACAGCGGCCCATAAAACTGTGCTTACTATAAATTTTGTTTTGTGTTTGGAAAACATAAAGAATGCCAGGCCGACGATAGGATACAATTTCATCATGGTGCCAGCCACGATAAGCAGCGTGGCCCAAATGTCTTTTTCCTTCTCAATCAGCAAAAAGGCGCCCATTATAAACGCCACCATCATTGGATTGAACTGCTCTGAATAGCCTGAGTTGGCAAACTCGATGGCGCAAAACAGCAGCAGCATTTTCTTCCGGCTGATGTTAAGCGGCAGGTAGCTAACTGCAATTAAGTAGGCGGCGGCATTGGCCAGTTCCCACAACAGCAGCCCGATAGCCTTGGCGGCAGTGCAAACGGCGCAAAAAACACCGGGAACAGCGGGCCGTAGTAATACATATCGTCATGCTCCGCCGGGTATGATCCGTATAAATTTAAATGATGTATGAGGTGGTAGTATGATGCCCTGAAAATAAGGAAGTTGTTTTGGTTGTGGCCCATTATTTTCAGCAACCAGCAGGCGACGGCAACAAAGAAATATAAAATCCAGATTTTTTTATCGCCGGTTAACCGGGAGAATATACCGCTCATAATGCTTTGCCGGGGTTAAAAGATGCTGGGATAATTCTGAGCGCGCATTTTACCGTCATATACCGGTAAAGGTACAAATAATTGAATTACGATAATATCGGCGATGGAATTCGCTAACTTGCGACCATTCCATATTTGAATGCAGCCAGTATCCGAAAAGCCCAATCTACATCCACGCAACCTGCATAAGGAGCGTTATAATTTCCCTGTGTTGATTAAAAGCAACCCGGCTTTGAGGCCATTTGTGTCGCAAAATCAATTTAAAGACCAATCGATAGATTTTACCAATCCGGCAGCTGTAAAGGAGCTTAACAAGGCATTATTGAAACACTTTTATAAGGTGGACCAATGGGATATACCGGAAGGCTATCTTTGTCCGCCAATCCCGGGCCGCGCAGATTACATCCATTACCTGGCCGACCTGCTTGCCGAAAGTAACAATGGTTTAGTGCCAACCGGGAACAAAGTAAAAATACTGGATATCGGTACCGGGGCAAACCTCGTTTATCCGCTGATAGGCAACAGTGTTTATAGCTGGAATTTTGTGGGTACAGAAGTTGACCTTGTAGCCCTGTCATCTGCAAAAAATATTATAGCGCTCAATAGCCCGCTTAAAGGCAAAATTGAAGTGCGGCGGCAGGCCTCAAAGCACAATATATTTACCGGTGTAATTAACAAGGGCGAAGTGTTTGACGCCAGCATTTGTAATCCGCCTTTCCATTCCTCGGCACTGGAAGCAAAAGAAGCGACCACCACAAAATGGCGAAAGCTTGGCGTTAGCCCCAAAACGCAGCTGAATTTCGGCGGGCAAAAAACCGAATTATGGTACCCCGGCGGCGAGGCGGCTTTTATAACTGCCATGATTAACCAAAGCGCCGTTATCCCTGAAAACTGCAAATGGTTTACTACCCTTATATCTAAAAAGGAAACCCTGCCTGTGGTTCAGCGGGTATTGGAGAAAGTACGGGCAACGGATGTTAGAACCATCAATATGTCGCAAGGGCAAAAGGTAAGCAGGATTTTGGCGTGGAGATATTAAATGACTGATTGAGAGAAAGCACTAAATTAACTATGCCTTCAACGTCTTTATATTTTATGAAATTCCTGGTAACAATCATTGTCCTGTTTAGCACAACATTGTGTTTGGCACAAAAACAAAACGTTTACTTTTTAAAAAATGATGGCCGATATGTAGAGGTGCGCGACAGCGCCGATTATATACGGATAATACGGGAACCAGATTCAGCCTCGACATTATATAATGTGTTTGAATATTACATGAATGGTAAGCGGCGATTAATCGGTAAATCAATTACCGTTGACCCGCAGCGTTTTGAAGGCGAATGCATTACGTATTTTCCAAACGGTGTAAAAATGTCAATAGTGAATTACGTAAAGGGAGCACGTTCGGGGCCGGAGTATGACTTTTTCCCCAATGGGAAACCCTATTTGGTAAAGGAATTTGCAGCCGATGGGCAGCCCGACAGCTACTTTAAACAATATTATTTAAAAGCCTGTTATGATTCGGTTGGCACCGCGCTGGTTGAAAATGGGAATGGTTATGCAAAAATTTACGATGGCGATTTCAAAAATATTTTTGAGGAGGGCGGCATAAAAAATGGCAGGCACGATGGCGAGTGCAGGGGTTACGATAAAAAACGAAATGCAACATTTTCAGAAATTTACAGCAACGAAAAACTGGTTTCGGGTACTGCAAAATATGAAGACGGGAGCACGTCGGACTATACCGGCTCGCGTGCCCGGGCGCCGGAATTTGAAGGAGGGGTTGTCGCTTTTGGCCGGTATCTCGGCGATAATATTAAGTACCCGGATTTGGAGCGGCGAAATGGTGTATCCGGCCGGGTAATTCTTTCTTTCGTGGTTGAAAAAGATGGTTCAGTTAGCGATGTTAAGGTTTCAAAATCCGTTAGTCAGGGGTTGGATAAGGAGGCCGTGAGGGTTATAAAAAAATCGGCGCACTGGGTGCCGGGCACCGCTTATGGCAGGGCCGTAAGAGTAGCCTATAACGTTCCTGTTAATTTTAAGCTGACGAACTGATTTCAAACACCCCTTGAACCATTTACATCGCGCTGCTGTGTAACGAAAGTTAGCCGGCTACTTATCAAAAATGTCGCCCGGATTATCCCGCAGCGGCAAATCAATCAACTTATTATTAAACGAAATTTTAGGTTTAGCTCGCCGCCCGGCTTAAGCTTATCAGGTTGTTGTTATAATTATCGAGATATGCCTTGGGCGATTTACCGGTTACGTATTTAAACACCCGGTTAAAATTGGTTATGCTTTTAAAGCCGCATTTATAGGCCACCATATTTATACTCTCAAATTTGTGGGCAATCAATTTCTTACACGCTTCATTTATTCTTATCTCATTTAAAAACGAAATAAAGGTATGGCCAGTGTGTTTTTTAAAGTAGCGACAAAAGGACTCTGGTGTCATGTAAGCAACTGTCGCCACATCTTCCAGCGCGATGGGTTCGCTGTAGTGCTGCATAATGTAGTTGTATATGTTGCCGATACGGATACCCTCGTTTTCGGTGATGCCCGGCAAATTTCCATAGGTTGACAAAGGCTCCAGCCGTGTTTTGATATTGGTAAATGTTTTAAGCAGGCTCAGAAAATGTATCAGTTGGTCGGCGCCGGAAGCTTTGCTGAGCGCAATCATAATCTGCGATACCTTGTCGGTTATACCGTGCGGCAATTTTATACCCTGGTGATATTGCTGTATAAATATCAATCCCGGCTTTAATTCGGGCAGGTTAAATAGTGGAGCAAGGTCTCCGCCGGGGTTAAAGAAAATAGTAAGCGCCTCAATATGTTTTTTCGATTCCGGATTAAAGTATTCGGGATTGCTTTTAAACACATGCGGCAGGTTTGCCCCTATCATGAATATATCGCCCGGCGAATAGTCGTGCATATTATTGCCGGCTATGAGTGTGCCCTCGCCCTGTTGTATCCAGGTTATCTGTATTTCGTTATGCCGGTGCAGGTAAGGATAATGGTATGGCAGGCAAACTTTTTCTGCAATTATACTCCTGTCATGCGGAACGGGTATAGTAAATTGTAAAACTTTCATCCTGTATTTATTTAATTCCCTATGAATTTACATGAACTTAACTTAAATAACCAACATTTAACCGAAAGCGGGTAAAATATGGTTATCATAGGTTAATATACGAACAATATCCGCCTGCAATATTTCAATAAATGCGCATTTGCAAGGCGCAGCTGGCTTTACTAATAACTGTATAATTTACACGAAAAAAAACAACTATTGCCGGTAGTATTCTTATTTGGCATAATTACACTTTATTAATTGTCTAATTAACAATAATTAAAATTAACCATATATACGGGTGTTTTACGCAGAATCCGGCCACCCGTTTTACATATAATTATGTTTAAATACTTAACTATTAAATAAAACAGCCGCTCCCGATTATCGGAAGCGGCTGTTTAAAGATGCAGTTAAGCCTGCTTTTGTAATTATAGCCTATTGCACATCCCACCAAACCCTATCAGTTAGCTTGGCCGTTTGCTGCGGCTGCGGATTAGCCACAATTTCTGACTGAGAATATAGCACCCTGCGCGGAATATCCGACAAACCGAATTTAACCTTCGTTAACACCGGGAAGCCGGTACGGCGCCAATCGGTATAATTTTCCATCGACAGGAAATTTGCGGTGAATTTCTCTTCTATTATTAACTGTTCGGCATTGGCTGCGGTTAGCGCCCCCCGCGAAGCAAGGTAAGTATTCGCGTCGCCGTCTGATATGCCCATAGCGCTCATGTGCGATTTTACAGCGGCTGTGTACACAGGTTGTGCAGCGGCAAAGCCGGAGGTAACCAGCGTGGCTTCCGCCTTTAAAAATAAAGCTTCGGAGTAGTTTACAATGTAGTTATTCGCGTCTGCATTGCCATAAAGCGGACCAGCCAGCGAATACGATTCCAGGCTGCCGATATCTTCGGTACCGATTACCCTGCCATTGTAAAGGCCGGTTTCAGTTGCCGGCGCTATCATTTTGGGCAGGCGCGGGTCGTTCCTGGTTTTAAGCGCTTCCACAAACGTTGAAGCAAGTACCAGTGTAGAGCCGGGCAGGAAATTCTGCTGCCATGGGTTTTCGGCGCCGGCAGCTCCGCTGAAGCTCATCTTCAGGTCGTCGTCGTTACTTTCCATCCCGTTTTGCAGGGCGGTTAATGCCAGCTGGGCCTGCGCGGCAGCGGTATGACCCGGAGCTTTTGTTAAATGCATATAGTAACGGGCTTTTAGTGTATAAGCCAGCTTTTTCCACTTGGTCATGTCGCCATTGTAAAAATAATCATCGCCGCCGGGTGTGGCGGTAGCGTTTTTGGCGATGTCGGCAATGCCCTTATCCAATAGCTGTTGTAAAGCATCGTATACAGATTGCTGGCTATCGTACTTCGGCGTAAGGTTTACTATACCTGTGAAGGCTTGCGAATAAGGAATATCGCCCCAAACATCAGTGGCTGTACCCAATGTGAAGGCGGTCAGGATTTTTGCCACGGCCGCATAATTGGAGTTGCCATCGGCTTCGGCCTTTTTATTGAGCATAACCAGGTTATTCATTACCTGAACATAGTAATTGTACCAGTCGCCATCCATGTCCTGGTTAAACATCTGGTAGGTGCCAAAATTGGGGTTGGGCTGATTTAGCGCCGCTACCTGTAAATACTGCTGCACTACTGTAGCCAGGTTGCCGCCCCCGCCGCCGGTTATATCCTGCGAAATAGCGGCTTCTACCGGCGCCAGGATAAGGCCTTCTTTAACGTCAACCGGCCTGTTGGGGTCATGGTTTACGTCGATAAATTTTTTGCAACCCGTAAAGCTTACCAGGATGCATATAATTGGTATGATATATTTTCTTTTCATAACATTATCGTATTAAATGTTTTTGTTATAAGGTGAACTTTACGCTGAAATCAACAGACTTTGACGTTGGGGTTGAGAATGAATAAATGCCCTGCGCCCCGTTTGATGAACCGAATGAGCTAACCTCGGGGTCGCCGCCGGTAAAGTGCGGTGCGTGTATCCAAAGGTTGTGGCCTGTTACGCTAAAGTTTGCCGACTTGAACGGACTTTTCGCCAGCCATGCCGGTTTAACCGTATAGCCTATGCTGATGTTGCGCAGCTTAACATAGCTTGCATCCTGTATTACGGACTCCAATATGCCTGAAAGCCTTTGATAGTACGCCTGGCCGTTTGTGCTCACCGTATTTGGCTGCCCTGTTGTAGCGTTTATGCCATCAAACACGCGCGGACCGCGGTTTTCAGTAACTTTAGGTGTGCCATAGAAATAGCCGTAGCCATCAACATTGTTTTGTATATCGCCACCTTTCCTTACGTCGAAAAAGAAGCTGAAGTTAAACTGCTTGTACCTGAAGTTACTGTTGATACCACCCAGCCAGTCGGGGTTAAGGTTGCCAATGATACCCTGGGTATCGTCAGCCAGCGGAAGACCAGCGTCGTCAGTTAATATTTTTCCGGCGGCATTACGTGCGTAGCGGGTGCCGAAAATTACCCCATAAGGCTGCCCGACAATAATATTGGTAAAACCGTTGCCCAGCTGTTTGGTGTCTTTATAAATTGATAGCACCTTATTGCGGATGCGGGTATAATTCAGCGTTAGGTCCCAACTGAAGTCCCTGGTTTTTACAGGGGAAGCGTTCAGCAAAATTTCGATGCCGGTATTGCGCATCACTGCCGAGTTTACGCTGGTTGCCGAGTAGCCGGTTGACGGCGCAATAGCTACTGACGGAATGATGCCATCGATGGTTTTCTTGTTAAAATACGATGCTTCGATGGTGATGCGGTTGTTAAAGAAACCGGCCTCGATGCCTGCTTCAAACTCGTTAATACGCTCATTCTTTAAATCGGCATTGCCCAATACATCAGATATTAAAAAGCCCGACTGCCCTGCATAAGGGAAGGTAAGGTTACGGATAGTGGCGCTGTTATATGCAGTTTGCAGGCTGTAAGGGCTGATGCTGCCATCGTTACCCACGGTACCGTATGACACACGTAATTTACCCAGGTTCATGACATTTTGCAGTTCCGGGCTAAAAAATTCGGAGAAGATGAAACTGCCCGCTACCGAACCATAAGGATAAAAGTTATGCGATGTAGCCAGTACCGAGTTGCCATCGTACCTGCCGGTTAACGACAGTACCAGGAAACGCTTGTAGTCGATATTAGATTGGAAATAAAAACCAACTTTACGTTGTAAATAATAGGCCTCTTTATAAGTTACAGTTGATGCCGAGCTCATGTTATATAAGCCCGGAACCGTTAAGCCTACACCATTGGCATAAGTATTTTCGGTGTAGTTTGACAGGATATTATTACCCAGCAAAACATCGATATTAAAGTCGCCCACCTTTTTATTGGCGCTCACCATAAAATCGTTATTAAACTGGCGATAGGTTTGGTTATTATCAACCAAACGGCCGTTAGGGTTTGATACTGACTGGGTTGATTCATGGTACCTGTCCATCTCGGTATAAACATCGGCGCCGAAACGCTCGGTAATGGTTAACCATGGCAGCGGCTTATAATCGGCAGTAAAGGTTGGCAAAAAGCGGTTTATGCTGGCTTTGTTCTTGATATTGTCGAGCACCCAGTAAGGGTTGTTACGCGAGAAGCGGTACAGGCGCTGCGAGCCGTCGGCATTTAAATAAGGCAGCAGGTTGTATGATACCGGCGCGGTAAATATGGTCCACACCGGGCTTTCCAGTGCATAGCCTTCGGGCAGCCTGTCGTTTTGGGTGTTCGAATAGTTTAGCTGGAAGGTGGTATTCAGGTTCTTTAATACCTGCGCGCCGTACTTGGCAAATATGGTATTGCGCAAAAACGAAGTTGTAGGCACAGTACCTTGTTGGTTCAGGTTTGAATAGGAAACCAAATAGGTTGATGCTGCACCGCCGCCACCTATGCTAACGGTGTTGTTATAGGTATGGCCTGTTTTAAAAAACAAAGCAGACTGATCATACACCTTGGCTGGCTGACCATTAATCTTCAGCGTATCCATAGCCGCGCCCCACGAGGTACTGGTTTTTTGGTTTACGCCGTCAAAATAAACACCGTTTGAGCCTTGTGAATATTTGTTTTGTATCTGGGGCAGCAAAGGGCGTTCCGACGAAAAATCGGAAGATACCGAAATCAACGGTCTTTTATTGAATGCGCCGTTTTTGGTAGTTATGATAATAACACCGTTAGCGCCCTTCGAGCCGTAAAGCGCTGTAGCGGCAGCGCCTTTCAGGATGTTGATATTTGAGATAATAGATGGGTCGATATCGGCAATACGGTTAGTACCGGGGCCAGAGTTAAGGTTGCCCGTTTCGGAATTATCCACCGGCACGCCGTCAATTACCATCAGCGCCTGGTTATCGCCGAAGAACGAAGACCCGCCGCGGATCACTATCCTGGCGGAGCTTCCCGGCGTACCCGATGAGCTGGTTACCTGTACACCCGCCGCCTGGCCCGCAATGGCGTTAACCAGGTTTGGCTCTTTTGATTGAACCAGCTGGTCGCCCTTAATTTCCTGGGTGCTGTAGGTTAATATCTTTTTCTCGCGTTTAATACCCAGCGCGGTAACCACCACTTCATCCAGCGCGGTGGCGTCGGTTGTGAGTGTAATGCTGATAGTGGTTTCGCCGGTTATCCGCACTTCTTTGGTCTGGTAACCAATTGCGCTTATAACGAGCGTGCCGGCACCGTTATAGGCGAGTGTAAACACGCCGTCGACGCTGCTGATGGAACCGGAGTTGGTGCCTTTCAGCCTTACCGATGCTCCCGGCACCGGCGCCCCCTTGTCGTCGGCTATCTTGCCGGTTAGTGTAATTGCCTGGGCTAAAGCACCGCTGCAAAACACAAAAACCGCAAGCAAAGGTAAAATGAGCCTTTTGAGTAAAAATTTTAGCTTCATAAAATGAGTTTTTGGGTTAGAAATTCAATAGTCGTACCTGACTTTCAGATATTGTAAATTTCTGTTTGCCCAAGCCCTGCTTTTATTTAGAATTTTGCCAATAGTTGACGGATATTAACATTGTTGTTACACAGGGGGTTCATAGTTGATGGATCATAGTTCATGGCCGCTGCGGAGGATGGGTGGCAAGCGGATGGGGGCAGACGGGGCTGAGCCGACGATTTATTTCCTTTCGCTTTTTATTTCATTTCTTCTTATCGTAATTTGCGCTATGCCGGTTTCGCAAAATATTAAGGTGGCTGTTGATGCTGTGGTTTTTGGATATACTTCAAAAGACGGCCTGGTGCTGCTGCTTATTAAGCGTAACATCGGGCCCTTTAAGGATGCCTGCAATGGTTCGCGCTGGCCGATATTCCGCAGATGATAACCGCGGGCATCATCAACGATGAACATACGGCGATGCTTAATTTCATCATCAATAAATACACTAAAAATTAATGTCATGAAAAAAGAGAACCTGGTATTACTGGCCGATGCCTATAAATACGCTCACCATAAATTATACTACCCCGGCACTACCCAAATTTACAGCTACCTGGAAAGCCGCGGAGGCATGTTTGACGAAACGGTGTTTTTTGGTCTGCAGTATTTTTTGAAGGAATACCTGCAGGGCCGGGCCTTTACCCAGCAGGACCTTGACGAAGCAGAAGGCTTCCTTTTGCAGGTGTTCGGTCGCGATGATGTGTTCGATAAAAGCAGGTTTCAATACATACTCGACAAATACGACGGGCGCCTGCCGGTGCGTATTAAAGCAGTAGCCGAAGGCACTGCCGTACCTGTACACAATGTGCTGATGACCATAGAAAACACCGACCCGGAATGTTTCTGGCTGACCAACTTCCTGGAGACTTTACTGATGCAGGTATGGTACCCATGCACCGTGGCCACGTTAAGCAACCAGGTTAAAAAGGTGGTAACACAATTTTATGCAGAAACCGCCACCGAAGGCGCCGAAGCAGGAATTGATTTTGTATTGAATGATTTCGGCTTTCGCGGGGTAAGCAGCGTGGAGAGTGCCAAACTAGGCGGTGCGGCCCACTTGCTCAACTTTAACGGCAGCGATAACCTGGCCGGCTCTGGCATGGCTATCAATTATTATAATGCACAAAAGGTGTACGGCCTTAGCATCCCTGCTACAGAACATAGCATTTGTACGCTGCTGGGCAAAGAGGGCGAACTGGAGGTATTCAGGCATGTGCTGCGTACCTTTCCGGAAGGTATTGTGGCCTGCGTGTCTGACAGCTATAATATCTTCAGGGCATGTGCCGACTATTGGGGCGAAGAGTTAAAAGCGGAGATTTTGAACCGCAAAGGCACGCTGGTAATCCGGCCTGACAGTGGCGACCCGGTAATGACCTTGCTTAAAATATTTGAAATACTGTTTCAGCAATTAGGCTATACGGTAAACGCTAAAGGCTATAAAGTTTTGCCGCAACAGGTACGCGTTATACAGGGCGATGGCGTAAATTATAACAGCATCATAAAGATTTACGAGGCATTAAAAACCAACGGCATCAGCGCAGAAAACCTGGTGCTGGGCATGGGCGGCGCGCTGCTGCAAAAGATAGACCGCGATACGCAGCGTTATGCGCTTAAATGCAGCCATGCCATAGTAAATGGAAAAGAGATAAACGTAGAAAAAAGCCCAACCGAAATGGATGCGCAGGGTAACATCACCGGCAGCTTCAAAAAAAGTAAATCGGGCCGGTTGAAGCTGGTTAATGCCGGTGGCAAATACCAGACCGTTAATGAAGACAGCAATACCCTGCCTGACCATTTGATTACCGTATTTGAAAACGGGGAACTATTAAACGAAATTACCTTCGAACAGGCGCGGGCCAATATCAGCCATAATTAAATATGAAAAAACTACTGTTTTACACCACTGCTTATAAATACCTGGCCGACAAAATTTTGGCCCGGGGCAACTTCGAACCTGGCAGCGTAGCGGTAAGTACCGGGCAATTACAAAAAACGTTACTACTTTGTAATCCCGCCAAACTTGCCATACTCGCTATCAACCGGTTCCCAAAGTTCCACTTTGTTGTTTTCGGCATCCAGGATGTGCACAAACTTGCCATAACTCGCGGTTTCGATGGTGTCGGTTACTGTTACGCCATCGGATTTTAGCTGGCGCAGCAGGTCGACAAGGTTTTCCACGCGGTAGTTGATCATAAAATCCGCTTTGCCCGGCTCAAAATATTTGGAGGTTTCCTTAAACAAACTCCATTGCGTAAACCCTTTCTTCGTGGAATCCGCGCCCTGCCGCCACTCAAAGCTGGTGCCATACTGGTTCACCTGCAGGCCGAGCTCTTTGGCATACCATTCCCGCATTTTCTTCGGGTCTTTACATTTAAAAAAGATGCCACCGATGCCGAGGGCACTGAAAAAGTAGCTTAATAAGCTGCATTATTAAAGCGATCAAGAGAAAGGCGACTTTTACTTGGTCGCTTTTTATTCAGATGTAGGGGGGATAATTTGTTGTGGCTGATATGGAC
>Ga0105237_10007586_pt1 | contig 11858 bp, 8 predicted proteins | sample KBSC24metaG_FD_81520 | JGI IMG/M metagenome (GOLD analysis project Ga0105237, IMG submission 81520) | Corn rhizosphere microbial communities from Kellogg Biological Station, Michigan, USA - KBS C2-4 metaG | ecosystem: Host-associated > Plants > Roots > Rhizosphere > Soil | place: Michigan, USA... | reverse complement strand
GCATAAAACATAGTGGAGGCGGATTGCCGCATGAAGAAGTAATTCAATATGCCTTGCATAAAAATGTAACCATTGTTGCTGCATCCGGCAATGACGGTACTGATGAAAAATATTATCCCGGTGCGTTACCTGGCGTAATTGCTGTGGGCGCAGTAGATAATGATGGGCAGGTAACAAATTTCACCTCTTATGGAGCCAATATAACTGTGGTAGCTCCCGGGCTGAATGTGTATAGTTCTTTTACTCACGGTGGCTATGCATTTGCGTCTGGAACATCGCAGGCATCGCCATTTGTTGCAGGCACCATCGGGCTGCTGAAAGCCTATGCCAAAAAGCGTGGAAAAAAACTGGGTAACAATGAAATTCAATATATACTTAAATCAACTTCAGACAAGGCAGACACACAAATGAGAAGTCAGAAAGCTGGTTATGGTGTTATTAACCTTGTTGATGCATTCAAGTTGCTAAACTATTTAATCGCATAAAACATAATCATCGTAAACAATTTAAAAATTAATAATATGGTTACAAACTTGCCATTTAATGGTACTTCCGGGTTTAAAATCAGGAGGCCGTTAATTACAGCCAACGGATTTACCGCAGATCTTGATCCGATTATAAAAGATCAGTTCGTTGAATTAAATGCATTGCTTGGCTTAAGGCTGTTTACAGCCGTTGATGACATTTGGCAAAATGGTGTTGATGCAATTGCAAAATCAAAAGTGGCAAATGCAGTTAAACCTCCTGCAGGTTTCAGTTTTATACTGGTAGCCGAACTTGCTAAACCGGTTATACCCAAAAGAACAACAAAGGACCGGTTTGATAATTCAGGCATATTGAATGACCTGCATAATAATGCTGAAAATGAAAGCCCTGCTTTCATGACCATAGGCGATTGCATTGATAAAACCAATGCTCTTGCATCATTGAAATATGATTTTCAAACCCAGGTTACCCAGAACTGGAACTTTTATGATTACAACACCAAAGCAGTTTTGGGATATCCTTACATAAGCGATTATCTTATCGCCTATGCTTACTTTATAAAAAATATTACTGAGGTAAATGGGCTGGTGCACTTTGTACAAAGCCATAAAGAAGGCGCTGCGAATATGGTAAACTACGCTATTATAAGTGCAGCAAGAACCACCATTCAAAGTGAATCTTTAAATGTGCCCGAAGCAGAAGTAGAAGGCAAGAACGTTAGTTATAATAATGAACTGCACCCGCTGATTTTGAAAATAAACGCGGCTAATCTTTCCATGGCGGCGTCAGGTTTTAAGGGCGCGCTTGAGAAGATTGTAGACGATTATATTTTCAACGACGATCAGCTTCGCATTATCGCAAAAGCAAACATTGGAAAAATTCCGGATGCAATAATTCCAATGCTGGTGAAGTACATAAAGAACTCACCGATTAAAATCACACAGCAAAATGCACAATACTTTTTGCCGCTGTTTATTTCGCAGATATTGGGAACGACCCAGCCTGCCGATACAACAGAAGTGGACCAGGAACAATCAGACAAAGATTTTGATGTTGAATTTTTGGAAGATGATTCTGCAATCGTGCAGGTAAGCGCTTCTAACGTTAAGTGTGCGGCACAATTATTCTATTGTATGGTATTGGGTGAAGAGTTGGATGTGTTTAATGTAGTAAACTTCTTTACACACAAATACCTGATTAGGGGTGGTATAGAAATCCAGGATCAAAGGCTTCGGGAAAACCTGCAGTTGTATGTATTCTCTAACAAATTCACCGATGCAAGTAACGGAAGAATTACAGACCGCACAAGACCGGCTGAAAGACAAATGTTCTACAGGCAGGTATTTAATTATGGAACTGCACGAACAACAGGTGATGTTATTGTAAACAGGGAGTTCAGTAAGCTATGGAAGGTGTTGATGTATGAATCTGCCCGTTATCTTGAAAGAGCACAGGATAGTCCAAACCCGGATCAGTATGTATCCCGTCAAAACGTAATGCAGGCGGTAGAAGATCTGCAGTATAACCTTTCTACACATTGCACCGGTATGGCCAATGTTATTACACCACTTATTTACAATGAACTGAATTTCGTTATCAAGAATATATTAATGCATCCTGAAGTAACACGCCAGGTGGTGCCAGTAGGCGGAACATGGTGGCGTGTAGTGGAAACATTGTATGCAGCAATGAAGCTAAGCAGGCCAAAATCAACTGTGTTGTACAATAAAGCCAAGCTTGGCCAAACCATTCTTAAATCAATTGCTGAATACAATCCATCCACCTTTGAAAATGATACCAATTACTCATCCTTTATCAGCAATGTGGATGCGTTTATTACAACACAAAGTATTATACAGGAATCCTTGCCGGGAGCTATTCATCATGATGAAAAAGATGAAGAACAAAGAGGCGCAACCAATGGCCGTATGGGTTATAAAGAGCCCGAAATGCAAGCTGCACCATCTACACAAGCAGCTCCTGCAAAAGCGGGTAATGACGAATGGGATTTTTAATCAATAAAAAAGTAAATCATGAGTGAAGTAAAAATAATTCCAAGCGAAACTAAAATACTGGAGTATGCCCGTGCCCAGGCCAGGGATGTTTTAACCGATAGCGATGTTTTTAAAGCAATGCCCATTGATGATCAAAAAAGCATTTACCTGTCCCTGGTAGATGAATATGTTGACAAGCAGCGGCAAAAGCATGGCCTTGCAAGATCAATGGCTACTGATAGCGGAAAAGAAATGGGCTACAAAGGTTATGACCCGGGCTTCCAGGGAGATACAGCATCTTTTAAAGAACTGGTAGATTCTGTCGACTTTCCAAAGTTTGTAAGGGATTTGTTGAAGGCAGTTTTTGATGCCAACATATCTGTTATGAAATCACAAACAGATAGTTATATCAAACTGATGAAAGAAGCTACTAAATCATCTGCTGATTTTATTAAGAAAGTAAAAGACGAAGAATCTTTTGCACGTCTTGCTGAATCAAAGAGTGACAAGTATAATGTTACTACTGAAAAACAGGCTGATGGAAGTTCAAAACTTGCGCTTACGAATCCTGAAGGAGAGAAAGTTGATCCGGAAGATGCGGAAGTAAAAAAGCATATTCTCGAAGCAAAGATTAACATGGCCAAAGAACATCGTGCAGCTTTACGTGAAGTGCTTTTAATGGGTGTTACCAGGCTTGTTGTTGAGAAGGGTGAAATTGATGCGGCTGTTGAATTCACTATTCACGCAGCACGTGAAAGTAAGGCACATCACGATGATCAGAATATTAATACCACTTCAGTTGAAATGGAATATGGAGGCGGTTTACTGGGCGGATTGTTCGGAGGACCAAGTGGAAGCATGAGTATGACGAATACCAACATCCAGGTAAATACTTCTGATAAGAAGGCCACAGATGATCTTACTGCTACTTTAAAAGGGCATGTAAATATCAAGTTTAAAACAGATTATTTCAAGCTGGACAATTTCGCCAACATGTATGCCGATGGTGGCGTGGCAGCATTAAAACCTCCGGCTGGTCAACCCGGAGCCGCCGCAGTACCAGCTAAATAAAAATTTAAAAACCATTTATGGCATTAGCCATTATTGATTTCATATTGTTTGACCGCAGTCATGCGAAGTTTAAGATTGATACCGGTTCCAGTGTGTTTTATAAGCTAAAGATTGGCAGAAGTGTTTCGCGCAACAACGACATGGAGCTGGTAGATGAAGTATCCAAAACTACGCCGGTGCAGAAGTCTCAATCTGCGGATTCTATGCTGAATACAAGCAGGGAAATTGCGATACCTGCAAATTATTTTGACAAGGAGAATTGTTACATACAGTTGGTGAGCTATAAAACACAGGATGGAAAATCTCCTGCTTTTTCAAAAGTGATAAAAGTACCTGTGGGGTTTAAGAATGCTGTAGTGGGCGATTATATCTTGTCTTTATCACAAAACGTAAATGGCATGACAACAGATTCATTTAATTGCTGCCGTAACATACCTCATGATGATGGCATTTATTCCAAACAGGAATCCATCGAGGATATTTTGTTGAATGGAATAAAAGCGGCGGCACCGGCTGTGCTCGAATTGCTTGGTAAAATGCAGAATGGAGATGGCAAAACGGGAGATGCAGCCAAGCCTGAAACATTGCTTCAGCCTGGTATATTGAATAGCCTGTTACAAGCATTGCTGCATGGTTTTGCGGCACCTGCTAATGTGAGCAAGCAAAGTTCTTTGGTAATGGCCGGTGGTAGTGATGATAACCGGTTTGATGAAGGTAACCCGGAATACTCCCGGCCTTTTATTTTTGGTATAGACGATGCATTGCTGGCAACACTTGCAGGACCGTTACTCCAGGAAGGGCTCAAGTTATTGCCGCAGTTATTAACTGCACAAAACCAGGGCAAGCTTCAAAAACAGGCAGCCAGTAACAAGCTTATTACAGATATCCTTGCAGATACCAACAAGCGCTTAATGCTTCAGCAGGTATTAGATCATCAACAACCTGCTGCAGGGCAGGCGGCGGGTGCAAATGTGGCCCAATTACTTCAGTTGTTGCAGCAAACTGCAGCAGCGGCACCTGCTGCTACCGATACTCCTGCTCCGGCTGCTGATACTGCAGTTGCAAAGAGTTTATCACTGCCCGTTACAGCCACGGCTGTTACATTAAGTGCAAGCGCAAATCTTGTGTTTGAAGCATCCAATTTGTTGCAGTGGAACGATGCTAAGAAAGCGCTTTATAACAAAAATGCACCGGCTGTTTTCAAAATAAAACTGAACGTATCTGGTGCGGCACCTTCCACACCTTTGCCAAAGGCCATCTTCACTTTTTATTTCAGGGAAACAGGCAGCCAGAAAAATATCCTTCAAAAAATATTCAAACAAAAAAGTATTACGGTCAATACGTTTATAGATTTCCTTTTTACCAAAGAAGAAATAGCTGCATTGCCGGTTAATAAAAGCCTTATGCTTTTTGCTGAAATGCGGTGGCTAACACAAAGCAACAAAGAACTTAAAGCGTTGGGTTCAACAGAAGTGATAGTCGTGAATAACTACTTTGTAAAAGAGCAAGGCAAGACTGTTTCTGATGAAAAGGAATTGACAGATATGAAAGTGTACAGGGCGTTCTGGAACAAGATATGGGAAGCGCCTGTGCTTGATGCTGCGGGACGTAAAAAAGATGATCAGAAAAAATACCTGTGGGAGCTTGATGCCAATCTTAAATATAGTGTTGCAATGACTGCTGATCATGATACCAACGGGTTAATGGAAACAAAAATACTTAAGGCAGAAGCGGACCCTGATAGTCTTACAGAAAAGACAGAAGGGAGAATGAAAGCTGGCATCGAGTTAAGTATTGGTGAGATGAATAAATTATGTACGCTTTGGGATAAACAAACTGTTCTGCCTGATGCAAAACTGGAAGCATTGAAAAGCCCCGAGTTCGCAAAGAAAAATGCAGCAGAACTTATTTATAACCTTAAGATAAAAGGGAAAGCAGGTCAGCGTGGAATGATTTGGGTAGTGCCTGTGCTAAAACTTACTTCTGTTGTAATCAGTAAAATTAAAACCACTTTGCCGTCAGGACAAATTAGCGAAGTGGAAGAAGAAAATATTCAATTTCCGTTACCGGTAGCTTGCCGTGTCATCGGGCTAAAATCTGCATAATATGTTTAACAACAAATACCATCATAACAAGCCGGTTGAAGAAGATGATGATAACGAAGAAAATGAAAAGTCAACACAGGAAGCACCAGGGTATGCTTTTGATGGCTTTACAATAGAGTTGAACGAAAAGGTATCACTTACACCTGTAGTTGATTCATCATCTAAATAAATGATTTGTTATGGATGAATCCTTTTTGCCGTTTAATGAAATCATCGAAAAGCTTCTTTCAATTGAAGGAGAAATTTATGATGATAACAATGGCATTCATTCTTACATCTATGAGTTTGAAGTAGGAACGCCTGTAGAACTGGATGTTTTGCGTGATGAAAACGGGCAATTAAAACTCGGATCGATTCCACCGTTGTATCGTGTGGAAACCTCCTTCAGGCCGTCTTATCATAGCATTACGTTTAAAGCTGAAAAAATAAATTATAAAGATGGCGACAGTTGAAAATACATCATGGTCTTTAGAAGATTTTGTTGATTCGCTGGTAGTGGAGCTTGATAAAACACGCGAAACACTGGCGGTTAAGGCTATTAATAAACCGCTTACGTACACGGTTAAGGAGATGTCGATGGATGTAAATATTTTCCCCACGTTTGATGGCGACCAGGTAAAGTTTGTTACCGCACAGCCTGGTCAAACCGGCGCATCCAAAGTAACAATTCAGCTTGGTTCTATTACAGATCAACAGGTGAGGGCCACATCAAAAGTTACCGGCTTAAAAAAAGATATATCTATCCAGGATATTCCTGTTGATCAAAAAACAAAACGCCAGTTAAGAAAAATTGGTGTCACTTCTGTAGACGATTTAAAGCAGGTGGAAAATAAAAATGTAGACATCAAGAAAATTTCAGATAACGATATTGACTATACGCAACTGGCCAATCAAATTCAAAAAAGAAACAGAAGTCTCGCACCGCCGGTTGTAAAATCAGTAAGTCTTTCTGCCGACGAAAATAACCAGCCTTATCTTTTGGTACAGGGCACTAACCTGGCAGTGAATGATAAGTTTAAACCCGTTGCAGTAGTGAATGAACAACTTGCTGAAGTAATGTCTCACAATGAAAACGAGATCAGGATTCAGCTTTCAAAAGCACACAGTATTGGTTCTGTTAACGAGCTTGTATTAACAATGGATCCTTTTGCTGTAATGAAACTAAATATTAAAGCATAAACGGTTGATATGAAGAAGCATAAAAAAAGAATTTCTTCTTATGATGACATGATGGCTAATTACTATGGCAATATGCATCAAAGCCATCAACACCACCATCATCATAAACAGAAAGATAAAGACAACGTATCTCCTGGTGCAGCGCTGGTGGTTTCTAAAAGTTTTGATAATGGTGAAATTCTTGAGCAAGCCGGTGCAGGTTATAACAATCCCTTCCAGGAATATGTTTTGCAATCTTCTGTTCCGGATTTTGAGGAGTATGTTGTAGCAAATAATCCATGGAAAGAAACGAGTACATCACAAACAAAAATAGAGATACCAACCATACAGGATATTAGTGATAAGTATGGCATTGATATTATGGACCCGATGAAATACATCGATTCAAATACCAACACCACTCAGTATGATGATTACGGTCAAAGTGATCCCTTTGCTACTTCACGTTCCCTGGATATACCCGTTGCAGAAGTAATTGCAGATAGTAAAAAAAGCGAGTTGTCTGATGATGATTTTATGAAAGATCTCGAGGCAATCGTAAAAGGTGAGAAAAGATATAACCAGGAAACCAAGCAGATGGAAAGTACGTCGGCTCCACAATCATATTCATCGCAGCAGTCAGCAAAAACAACACCATCACCGGAATTTAAAAATGAGCATGCCATTTTCGATCGTATTGCACAAAGCATGCAATATGCAAATGCTTATGATATGGGCACAATGGAACTGGAAAACCGTTTCTCAGATTTTGACAGGATAGCAGATTTTAAAGAGAAAGAAAAAGGCATGACTGATAAGAAAAAAGAAACTGCAAAAGCAGCGCCTTCAACAGAAACAAAAGCTGGCAATGCCGAGTTTATACAAGACCTTGATGCCATTAAAAAGAAGCAGGCAGAAAAAGAAGTAAGAGCAGAACAAACACCAACAGAAACTGCGGCTCCTACAAAGAAGGAGACGCCTGTTACAGATATTACTGCAGAAGAAGTAAAAGCATAGTACCTGAATTTTAAAGCTGCTTCACAAGTTTTAAAAACTCTTTTCAACACAAAAAAATAACGATAAAATGGAAAATCGTTTTTTTGAAATGTGCGAGTATCTCGAAGAGGTTGCTTGCGCTCCGGAGGATAAAAAAATTGCTTCAGGTTCATTTAATGGACTTGCATCTTCGCAATCATTTGACTGGTCTAAATCAATGACAGTACAAAACAGGGTATTAGTAGTGTTGATTGAAAATGGTGGTGTTGATTTAGGTATCCCTGATTTAATTAACAAGCTCTTATCCGTTCTTAAAATTGGCTATCTGCCTGATGCAGCAAAAGATGCCCTTGTAAGTTACGTGCGCAAAAAAATCATCAGCTTTACTGATAATTTAATAGAGACTGCAGAGCTTACTATCAATCGCTATAATGCTGCCAAGCCTGATTTATTTGGCAACGTCATCGTCCTTCGCAATGGAACAGCTACTTACCAGGAACTAAAAGACACTTTGATTAAGCTGTCAAAGGACAAAAAAGTGATAGATATTTTTGTGCTTACACATGGTTCAGGTGATTATATCGCTTTATCTAATGGTGTTGGCATTGATGGCCAAAAGATAAAAGACATTAAAGCGGCTAATGGCGAGCCTTTATCCATTCGCAGTGTTTATATGATGAATTGTGTTGGCTCTTCTTTAAACAAAGCATGGATTGATGCTGGTGCTAAAGTTTCTTCAGGTGCAATCAGGAATAATTATCTGCCAGAACCCACTATGTTCTTTTTCTGGAGCAACTGGAAGGCCGGCCAGAATTTTGAAACAGCAGTTACTGGTGCATACCGCAAAACCATTAACCTGATGAATGAAGCAGTAAGATCTGCACTGGCTAGTATTCCGCTTGCTTCTTCATACGCTTCTCTTGTCAACTTTGAAAACTTTGATTTTGTAAAAGACAGCGCACCTGTAATCCAGGGCCAGCGATCACTTACTATAAGTTCCGATGATTTAACCTTCACACAAAGCCTGTACAATTCACTTGCTACAACTGTGCTGCCGGTAAGTGTTCTCGAGTCTATGAGTTTGTATTCAAGCAGCTTTGAAGCAGATAAAAACAAAAAGCCATGGACATTGTCAGGTGCCGGTGTTGATTTGATTAAAAAGTTTGAAGGATTTTCTGCCAAGCTCTATAATGATCCGGTGGGCCATTGTACAGTTGGTTATGGAACATTGGTACATGAAGGAGGCTGCAACGGCGCCCCTTCAGAGCAACCTTATCTCAACGGAGTAACAGAACAGCAGGCTACTGCATTGCTAACAGACAGGGCTGCACAATTTCAAAAGACAATCAACGATAATGTTTCTGTCGAACTTACCCAAAACCAGTTTGATGCATTGGTAAGTTTTACCTACAATATAGGCAGTGGAAATTTTAAACAGTCAACCTTATTAAAAGTATTGAATCAAGGCAATTATGATGCAGTACCAGGTGAAATGAAACGCTGGACAAAAGGAAGAGTGAATGGTAAGCTGGTGGATTTACAGGGTCTTGTTGCCCGCAGAAATGCGGAAGCTGCTTTGTTTGGTGGTGCGCCTGCTTCTGTATCTCAAAGTTTATTTTATGATTATAAAGGCATTTCATACCAGTTCTCGGGTGTGAATTATACTGTGCCGGGAATAGTGCCTGAGATAAAACAACCATCTGGTTTAACGTGCTGGGCCGCTGTAATGACAAGCATGATTTGCTGGAAACGCCAACAGTCATACGCCATCAGGGATGCACTGGCGACACTTGGTGACAAGTATGTAAAAATGTTTGATGCAGGAAAAGTGCTTGATGTAAACACTGCTAAACAATTGTATGCAGATGCAGGCCTTGAAACCATTATCTCTTCAAACTACACCATAGATGGGTGGGAAGGATTGTTAAAACAATTTGGGCCGTTGTATGTAGACATTGGTTATCCAGGTGTAAACAATACGCATGCTATCATTGTAACAGCTATTAAAGGCGGCGGCAATGCGGACGACACCAACATCAGTTATATTGATCCCGGGCAGGGCAAAACTGTTACCACCACATTCAAAACTTTTCTTGCCAACTATGAGGCGCCATCTGCAGTAAATAGCTGGCCTTATGTAATTGTTCACTGGCCCGCAGGTATTTATTCAGGAAGCAAGAGCGTTGATGAATACAGCCAGCCGTTTTATGATACAGGTGAGCATGCCATATTGGGTCAGTTTATCAACAGCGCTGTTTCAGGACCGATAGCTTCTGTGAATGCATTGCAGCCAACGACAACATTTTCTATTAACGGCGTTCCGTTCACATATGGACAGATTATCACGATGGGTGACTTTTATAATACCTATGCTGATTTTGCAAAAGCTCCGGCTGCTGAATTAACACGACTGAAAGCTTTGGTGGTAAGAAGTGAAACACACTATAAAAATTCAATTCTTGGAATAGGCCCCGGTGCAAAAGATCCCGGAACTGCTGACTGGAAAAGCCCGACGACAGGCATAGGTAATCGCTACCTGGATCTTGCTTTAAAAAACAATTCTCACTTTGCGCCACCGCCGGCAGGTACATCCTCATCCAAAGCCAATAATAAACAGAGTTGGGAAATGTATCATGCGCAGGCAATTGCCAAAGCAAGAAGTGGCACCAGCTCGGCTGATTTAGATGCGGCTTATCCGATTAATGCTTTTGGGGATCATTTTCTTACGGATGCATTTTCTGCCGGGCATCTTATCAACAAAGAACTGGTGATGAACAAGTTTATCAGCAATGTTATTACCGGCAGCAGCGTTAATAGCGCGGGTGAAAAATTATTTGACCAGGTGGCAGATGGAGCGCTTGCTATTCCTTCCGTTAAAGCCAAGCTGGCAAAATATGAAGTAACAGAAACACATTGGTATATCGGCTTTAAACATTTTAACCTCGATACAACTACGCCGGCCATCTTTAACCGTGTATTGAAAGCAGTGATGGAAGACACTGCGCATGGCGGAAGAGAACAGATAGCCAATCTTGCCGCGAAAGCGATACATGATTACCTGAATAATTATTCAAATGGAGGAGTGAAGGGCGTTCCTGTAAGAAATAATAAGGGAATGTCATGGAACTTGTCTGGAGATGGCACTTTAAGCTGGGATAAAAGCAATCATGCAAATAACCTGGAAATTATTCAACTGGCCGTAAAGCAATCAGTGGAAAACCTGGAAGACGCCGTAAGAAATATGAGTACACCGGTAAGTGCGTTGCAGCAAAAGGTTTGGGATTATGTTCCTGTACTGACTGATCCTGCCACAAAGAAGGTGGTGGACTATGCCATCAGTGAATTTACAAATCCATCATCTCCTGCATTAGTAAAAAAAGCGATAAGCCTGATAGAAGAAGAAATAGATACTTTGCTGGATGCATTGTTAACAGCGAAGAAAATAAGAAGTATTAATACAAGCTGGTGGGGATAAGGCCTGCAAGTGTGCGAAACCTAAAATTTATTATAAAGCAAGCCTGAAAGGCTGACATGATTATAGAAAAGTGGTGTCAAAAGAGCTTAAATCCCGAAGGGATGACATAAATCTATGTCACTACTTTGGAGTTTCCTGCCGGGCTCACCTATCTTTCTATAATAATCTCATCCCTTCGGAATTTTTAAAGGTTTTCGAATACTTATGGATAGGGCATTGAAAGTAAGGCAAGGTTGTTTATGATGAATTATAACTCAAACCTTAACTGGTGAATAATAGCGCAGAACCTGCAACGATACATCTGAATAAAGAGCCGGATTATCTTGCGCCTGATACATCTGAAATAAGATTGTTACCTTCCATGAATAGAGGAAGCATGTGCCATTGCACATTGCCTGCAGGTAAAGTATCCGTCGCGGTAAAACATAAAACAATTGAAGAAATCTGGTATATCCTGGAAGGAGAGGGGGAAATGTGGAGAAAAGATATTGAAGGCTATGAAACTATTACAAAGTTAGAAGAGGGCATAAGCGTCACGATTCCCACAGGTATTTGCTTTCAATTTAGAAACGT
>Ga0105237_10007585_pt1 | contig 11859 bp, 11 predicted proteins | sample KBSC24metaG_FD_81520 | JGI IMG/M metagenome (GOLD analysis project Ga0105237, IMG submission 81520) | Corn rhizosphere microbial communities from Kellogg Biological Station, Michigan, USA - KBS C2-4 metaG | ecosystem: Host-associated > Plants > Roots > Rhizosphere > Soil | place: Michigan, USA... | reverse complement strand
CTTCGGCGGCGTCGACGGCATGCGCATCATCAAGGCCGGCGTCCTCGACGACCTCGCCGTCATCAACAGCGTCAGGCCCGGCGCCGAGCTGTTCGCCCCGGAGCGCGTCAAGTGGGTCGCCGCCCTCGATGGCGCCGGCCAGGTCGATGCCATGCCGCCTTCGTAGGTGGCGGTGGGACCAACCAACGTCGAGAGTTGAGAATCGACCAGGGAATCAAGAGTCAAGACTGTGTGCGGAGGAGTGCTCTAAGGGACTCCCTGCTTATATATATACATAGGCATCCTTGGACCTTTTGGGAAACCGAAAGGTATCGGGTTGAGAAGAGACCGGTTTCCTCAGCGAAAGTCGCTGTGGACGAGGAACTTACTAGTGTAGCAACAGAATTATCATCGAGATATTTCAGTCGTGAAATTGCAAGAAACCGTTCCCAACCTCTTCCTATTCTGATGAGATTATGACAAAAGGCGTGATTCATCCACTTGATCACGTCAACGTCCCAGTGTTATTAACAAAATGTTCATCTCATGACTAAACCGTAAACACACCAGGACCAAGACTAATCCATCTCACTGTATTGCACTATGGTACCACCGAAGATTTTATATTCATTCAAAGGCCTATAGAGAATAATTATAAGTGAAGCTGTACTAGTCAAAGCTATAAACCAAATAACCAGAATCAAAGGATCGTCAAAAGAAGGGGGGAATTATTCCGGGTCCTCTTGCCAATGCTGCATGTCAACAAACGCCTGGCATGTCTTCGCCCTTGATCCCCCTACTGCCGATTGCAAGAAAAACGCTTGCCAATAACGAATGCATGGGTATCATAATCCTCTCGGGGAAAAAACTTCGAAATTTGATATGGTCCTTTTGGTCGTCTGAATTTGTTGGATGCTTGGGTATATGGTTTCAATTTGTTGAAACGGTATTATCTTCGTCCCAAGTCGAAAGAGCTGTCTTTCGGGTTGGACTGTCGGATTCGGGTGATTCTGTAGCGGCCGTTCTTTTGATAGGGCTTCCCAAAGGGCTGGGAGCGACTAATCTTCGAGCCGGGCTGGGCATGGGAGGAGCGGGAGATGCTCTCCTTGCTGGACTCGAGAGCGGGCTTGCCAAAGCCAAACTTCTAGCTCGCGCATGAAGCTTACGTTCTTCATCTCCGTTCCAATCTTTGGTAAGCTCAGCCCGAACACCACGGCTCCATTCTCGAACAACCTCTTCAAAGGATGCCCAAACGGAGGGATCGTCTTGTTGATTTGCGACGGCCATGACATCAAGCTTGAGCTTGAGTTCGAATCTTAGCTCGGCAGCTTTCAACCAGTATCTCAAATTGTCTGCTCGTCGATATGGTTTGGTCGTGTCACTGTGGGAGGTGTTGATATAATCAAACTGGCGTTTTGATCGTTTGACGGCGGCATTGTGCATGGTGATCAAATCTTTCCCATCGGCAAGATTGCGAAAGAAATCTGGATATTCATGACGGAGGGATCTCAACGCACTCTCACACTCGCCCTTGAGTAAGAAGAGGAGGAAATTCATGTCTCTTTCAATATCCTCTCGGCCGGTCCACTTTCTGTCATCCATCCAGTGCCAATCTCTCCTTTCGTGCTTGTCTGCCTCCTCCAATTTGGCCTCTTGATCGATCATCATCCCGACATCACTGACCCACACAAGGATTGAGAGTCTCTCGTCTTCGCGGAAACCACCTTCAAAGTTGCGGGAGGTACATTTTTTCAAGACATCCATGACTTCATGAAGATCTCTGCGCAAGTCGTGATCGGACTTTATGGAATTCAATCTTTGTGGATTGGGATGTAGGGTATAGTAGAGTCTCGCTGCTCGAATCGCCAGGGTGGTTGTGTCAAGAATATGGAGGCCCTGTATCTCGTGGAAGCCTTGTGAAGCCTCGTCCCCATCGTCGGTCACATTCCTCTCGCAGGATTCCACAGCTTGCAAAGCATTCTCGAGGGCTTCGACCAACTCACGTTTCATGGTCTTTTGGTCTGGAGGCGGGGCAACATCGTTGGAAGGATGTCTGTAAGTCGAGACATTGGGAGGGAGCATGACCTCCTGGCCATCTTCCTGTGCAGCCTCCCACATGGCTTGAGCCTCGTCATCAATAGGAGATTCAACCACATCCTGGTTCGCGGCTAGCGTAAACTTAGGGATATCGTACTCTCTATTCTGTTTTCTTCTTGCCATCTGCCCACCCTTTCCATCAAGTAAACCCGTCCGAGCGAAGTAATACTGAAGATGAGCGATACTGCCTAAACTCATGACACTTTCGCGATTCTTGGCAGATTCAGCGAAGGATCCTCCCTGAGGACGAACATAGCCTCGTCGACGAGGGTATGTGCTTGTTCGAGAACCAGCCGAGCCATTGGAGTAGGAAGAGAAATTGGATATGGAAGATACGGCGGACACGGATCGATGTGAGATGAGACTCGCGGTATCGGGGGTTGCTAAGAGACTAGGTGAAGTCGAGGGGGAGGCTGTTTCGAGAATCGAAGTTTCGAGATCCGTCATGATGGGAAAATGGACAGATGACAAAAGAATGTGTACGTGTGTCTGTGTGTGACACTAGGATGCCACTGGGTAGTGGATTGTGACTCGTGAGTGGGAGTCAGTTGTGAGAGTGGGTGACACGACTGCGGCTCCGGGTACAGTGAGGTGGGAGTGGTGCGAAAGACTGGACTGGCTGTGGCAGTAGTGGTTGTAAAAGTGCAGGAAACTGACCCAGCAGGTTTCACGAAGACGTTGAAGCTGAACAGAATGAAGGAGGGAAATGAATGAAAGTAAGCTGTCGGTCACGACATGACAGTCGGTGTTGGGCACTTTGGGTACTGGGTACTTGGTAGCACAGCGACACGTCGATGAGGTGGTACTTGCAAAGTGGCCCGTGGACTTGAGATGGGAAAAGATTACGAGTTGGTGGAGGTGAAATTGGATGGAGGCATCGACCTGGGCACTTGGGCACTTGGACACTAGTTCCATTGCTGTTTTGGCAAGAGCGAGAAAGGGGCTCAACCCTCTGCAATCGCGATCCCAAACGGCAGGAACCACCAACCTTCGGAACGGATAAACAACACCCGCAAGATATCAACAATAATCAATCCACGGGGGCACATCCAACGAGATCCAATTCCTCGGCAAGAGCAAAAGACGCAGCTGGCATGATCCCTGATAACCTGAATCTCGGGTTTGATCTTTGTGCAGCATAAACAGGAACAGTCTCACCAGAAACAAGCTGATGCCTTGGTCATTTCTGCCGCTCTTGGGGTCCTCAACGCGCCTCTGGTACTTATTACCCTCTTATGATGTTGGTGTTGGGTTTGTTGACATTCTAGAAGGAGAACGCGTTTGGCGGTTGGAGCCTCCTCAGCTTCAGCTGTTTGGTTGGTGGTTCCAGGTGCCTGTGCAGGTTGCCTCCGCCTGGGTGAGTGGCTGGAAATAAGTAACTGGAGGAGCCCCTCGGGCCCAAGTGCCACCCACCCACTTGTTCCCCCCCCTCTCTCTCTTGCTGGTGGCGTCACTATGACAGACGTACATGGGTGCTCCCTCCAGATAGCCCTCTTCAACCCGGCCCCGCCACCAATACGTACGGACTGCCTACCTGGCGCTGGGCATATCACCGGCCATTGACATCAGCCCTCGAGATGCTTCGCGATAAAAGCTGAAACCATCACTGCAACATCTCAGCATCTACAAAATGTCCAAACGCATAGCATTCACCGTCCACGGGCGCGTCCAAGGGGTATGCTTCCGGTAAGCCCATCACAAAGAAACGAGCACCAGCCCCAATCCCAATCCCAGTCCCATGGCACATGGACCAAACAGTCTAACGAACCCACCTCAATCCCAGCGACTTCACGCGAAAGAGAGCCACAAGCTACGGCATCACAGGCTATGTCAGGAACACAAGCGACGGCAAGGTCGTCGGAGAGGCTCAAGGCGACGAAGACGCACTGAAGAAGCTCAAAGGCGATCTGAACGAAGGTCCCCGCCACGCTCATGTCGTGAAGCTCGAGATTCGGGAGATTCAGACCAAAGATGGGGAGGCGAGTTTTGATGCTAGACACTAGCTTGGGATGGGGAGGGGGATCTTCTCTTGTCACTGGCAAGGACCTGGCATTTGCCTGGGTAACTACCCATACCTGGTGAACAGGGAGGCGAGAACGCCCAGATCGTCCACGACGTTACGACCACGATTTGTACAACTACTATTCAAGGTTGATGTAGATCATGTTCAATTGACATTTACTCAAAGTGCCAGAAAACTAACCTAAACCTGAAGCCGGCCATGAAATGGGCTAGTAGCTATGTGTGTATGCACCAACTAACAAAAAATGTGATACCCCAGAAGGAAAGGTCCTCATCTCGTACCTCGGACTATACCCAAATTCGTGGGGGTCGTGGTCGGCAATTGAGGAACTTTGCCCGCGATTTCATCCCGAGAGGCGTGGATTCGAGAGAGACGTCGGCATGGACAGTCTTTCGAGATATTCTTCTCCAACTTCCATGCATTACATGTCAGGGTCTGCGCTCTTAGGCTGTGTTGCGGGACGTCTGCCCTGGCTATCCCCAGTCCCCTAACGGCCACGATGCCCGATCACCGGACGCCTTCTCCGAAACAATTTGAACCATTCCCACCTACGGTCTCCAGGCCCAAAGCGCTCGTGAACGAGATTCGATGGGTGCAAGTCAACAAGATCGGAAGGCAGTGAGCCCTGTCTAAGCGCTCACTCTTTCGCGGGATACAGTCCGCATCAAGGATGTCCGAGATCACCATCCATGCTTTTTTTCTTCGCAGCAAGTACGGAGTACTTGGAACAACTTATCCCAAACATCAACTTGGGGAATAAATTCTAAACCTCTCTCAGCAATTCTGGCTTGACCATTTTGGTTTCATCCATGCTATTGTGAACGAACCAAACTTCAACATCAGGATAGGGAAACTTCCTCTTCGCGTGGGCAATGTCTCAGGCGCAACCGGGGACCACCCTCAAGCAATGGCTCGGATGATCAAATCTGGGAATGTGGACGTAATAACCGGTGACTGGTTGTCAGAGATGAACATCGCCTGGAACGCCATCGTCAAACGTGATGTGGATCATGACCTTGGATACGAGAATGGCTTTTACCAGCAATTGGAAGAATGTCTTGACGACATAATCGCGAAAGGTATCAAAGTCGTCACCAATGCCGGAGCTCTCAACACTCTCAGCTTGTACAAGAAAGTCCAAGACCTGTGCAAGTCTCGGGGATATGTGGATGTAGTTGTCGCCGCTGTACTAGGTGACGATGTATCTGATGTCATCACGGATCCAGAGAGGCGAAATAACTTACAATTCACTCATTTGGACCATCAGGAAAGGCTGCTGGACAACTGGGAACTGGAACCATTCTGCGCGACAGCTTATATCGGGTGTCAGGGGATCTCCACAGCCTTGAAGGCTGGCTCTAGTATCGTCATCTGCGGTCGAGTTACCGATGCTTCACCTGTCATGGGAGCTTGTGCTTGGTACTTCGGTTGGCATGAAGAACAATATAACGAATTCGCCGGTTCTTTATTGGCCGCTCATCTTATCGAGTGCGGTCCGTACGTGGTTGGAGCGAACTTCTCAAGCTTCAGGGAATTTCTTGCTGACTTGGTCAACTTGGCTTTCCCAATCGCAGAAATCGATTCTTTAGGCCGATGTGTTCATCGCCAGAACCCTCGAAGGAGGTGGCAGAGTAACGACCAACACCGTCAAGGCGCAAATGCTTTATGAGTTGCAAGGACATCTACATCTCAATCCCGATGTGGTAGCAGATCTCTCAGATGTTCGGGTGGAGGCTGAGGATAATCAATCCAACCGCGTCCATGTCTACGGGGCACGTGGTCTCCCACCTCCAGCAACGACAAAAGTCATGTTTGCGGCTCCTGGTGGTTGTCAGGCAGAAGCAACATTCTACATAAACGGACTTGATGTCGCCACCAAAGTAGCAATGATGAGAAAACAGCTGGAATATGCTTTCAAAGACAACAAATTCAGCAAGTTGAGTATCGAGCAGTACGGTTCCCAGGTTGAGAATCCTTCAACGCAGCAAGCAGGAACAGCCAAATTAAGAGTGTTCGCTTAAGCGAGGAAGAAAGAAGATATTACCTCTGACAGATTCAAGACCCCGATATATGCTCTACGAATGCAGAGCTATCCAGGCTACCACATGGGTCTGGACTTTCGGACAATGGAACCAAAAGCTTTCATGGAAATCTTTCCTGCCACTATCCCAATCTCAGCGGTTGACCACAGAGCCGAAATAAGTAGTGGAGAAGTTGTTCGCGTCGCTCCTCCCAAGTTTTCGGGTACTTATCCAACAATTAGGCCGTCCTATGAAACAGCACAGCCAGTAGACCTGGCCACTTTCGGGGAAACTGAACTTGCACGTCTTGGAAGTAAAGTATTGTCCATTCACGGTCCGGAGACAAGGCTGATAACTTGAACGTTGGATTTTTCGTGCGGAATGAAGAGGAATATCCATGGCTGCAGACCTTCTTAACTGTGGAGAGGCTCAAACACCTCTTTGGCGAGGATTGGTATAAATCCGATCCTCTGAGGCGAGTCGAGCGTGTCGAATTTCCAGGCTTTCTTGCTGTTCATTTGTAGGTCCAATTCGCCCGACGAGCGTGGTGCTTGCTAACGTGCTTCTTGCCGAATTCTCGATATCTTGAATGGAGGCATTGCGTCTTCAGACAGAATCGATGGCCTTGGCAAAGGAATTGCTGATTATCTTCGACGCCGGCATGTGGATATTCCAATCGCTTTCCTTCGTACAGGCATCATATGAATCTTGGAGAGGTATAAACCATCCGAAAAAATGCCAAGCTCTAGGAATATAAATGAGCAGGCCTTGTCGATCAGTCATTCGCAAGGTCACTCGAAAGACCTATCATTCACCAATAGCTATTTCCGGGATCCTGGATACCGAACAGCCAGTCTTGTGAAAGTGCGGCAATCGCATCACTCCCATACTGGTCGATGCAAAGGTTTTGCAAATCACCAAAGCAATCTTGCAGAGTACTATCTACAGCCATATACCCCAACTCTTGAGGCATGTTTGTGGGGATAATCCCTGACATTCCCGATGATGAGAGTGCATTAGCAGCCGGGTCCTGATCGTGAGGCTGGCTGTTCATGGCAACTGAAAGCCCTGCACTCCTCGTTTGGGCCTCGACCACATCGGTTAGAACTGCATCACTTAGCTTGTCAAAAACTTGTGAACAGCTTCTCGCAGTAGTCCATCTTTCGGACACGGCCACTAAGACGTTCGAACATGCCCGTGTATCATTGACAACTTGACTGATGGTGGGTGAGATGGACAACTTTGCCCTTGGTGGGCTACCGTGATTGTCGGGCATCTGAAGGTTTTGGAAATGGTATCGAAGTGCGTAAATGTAGGAGAGGCCAGAAATAAAGACTGAGTGTAAAGTAATCCAGGAATAATTTATCCTTCTCGATCGATGTAAGAAAGCATATAGGTTGATGGATTGCTGGGAGGAATGAAAGATGTGCTGGAGAGTGGTGCTGTTATGTCCTGCATCGGACAAACATCTTGAAGGGCGGACGAGCATGAGTATGCCGTTGTGGTAGAGCAACTCATGCCACTCTTTTGATGTAAAACTCGATGAGCTTTGTAGCTCCGTTGTACTGCCCTGTGAAGTCGTCAGGGGAAGTTTGCCACTGTCCTCGCGCCAGGATTCTAACTCTACGGCTAATTCGTTTCGCATCGTTGCGTACGAGCCAGGCGATTCTCTGGTGTTTTTCGGATCACGATGAAGAGATGTGAGAATCTTGCCACATATTATGCGATAGCGTACAATGTGAACGAATATCAAAGTCTTGAAATGCCACTTAGGGCTATCGAAGGCTTCATTTGATGAAGCGAAGTCTCGTGGGTCGCTCAACTTGTTAGCATCGATAAAGGGTAGTTCAGTGTCAACATCATCCAGCTGGATGGCTAATGGCCTTCCCAGCACAAAACTGGCAACACGGTCCATTGCAAGCACGCACCAGAAACATCTTCGCTTGATCTCAATAATTTCCTGATCTGAACGCGACCGTCTTGCCAGGTCATGATCGTCGTTATCCGGAGGACCAAATGTCGCCTTCTTGTGGAGGCCTAATTCGAAGCACATTCTTGCGGCTACACCAATCAGATGCCAAAGGCTGGCGGACGTGTCGAACGATGAGCTCCCCATCCTATACTGGCATATGAGAAGCACTGCCTGCAAGGCGGGAATGCCGCCTCTCGTAAGAACTGCACTGAATCTTGTGATTGCGCGGTTGTAATGTGATTCTGCATCGGGAAATGCATGCCAATCAAACTTGTGAACATGAGTCGTACCAATCGCCAGTATCATATCAACGATAAAATCATCAAGCGGATCAACACCATCTTCGGGGTTCTGATTATATACCACATCAAAAGCATGACTGAGGGCGTTTGCATCAAGAAAGGGATAGCAGATATTGTCATGGTTGCAATAGGCCGCCAGGAGACCTTTCGCAGCACTCGAGGGTGGCAGGATCGAGGAGTCTCGTAGTGGAAGGCTTGCGTGTTGGACATTGGTACCAGAGCCAGGCCGCTGGAACTGTTCGGATCCATGGTGATCTCCTGAAAGCTGAGAACCAGACGTAAGGTTCGTCTGGAGTAAATTTGCGAGCAACAGGCCGCTGGTGGTGCCTAAAAACTGCCGCTCACCACCCGCACGCAAAGATAAGTAGGATACCTGATTGACCACCTCGCTGTTTTCTGGAGTGCAACTGATGTCCTCGCGTGTCAAATTTATGTTGGAAGCCGGAGAAGTAAAGGATGCCTGAGCACTGGGTGGCTGAGCGTGACGAGCCTCATGCAGTTGGTCGTTCAATTCTTTGTTCCTTGACTCCAGGTATCGCAGACGTCGTTCCAACCTCTCCATGTCTTGTCGTCGGATTGGTCCTTCCTTGACTGTGTAAACACAAGACGTATTGGCCTTGGCACATGAGGTGCAGGCAGGCACGTCCCTCGAACATCGCGCCTTCCGCCGATAGCACCTCTCACAGGCACCAGACTTGGCATTTCCCACCGTAGACATCCTTCTGCTCAAATTCCAAAACCTTCAGTTGCCCTTGCAAAGGATTGATTCTCCCACAGCATTCAAATGACCAATATCGGGCCCAGTATCCAGATTCCCGACATTGCACAGCTGGCGAAAGTACTGCCAAGATGAGTGCGAGAGCGGAACGAGAGGTGAGAGGCTCTTGCTGTACCTGGTCGGCTGGTCCTACCAGTGCTATATTCCTTGGTATGAAAGGTGCATCTCAGTATGTGCGGTCCAGGATAGTCTGAGATCAAACAAGCCGAACGGGCGGGCAAGTCCTGTACCTTAGAAATACCCGAACAGCCCGTGGTGTGTCAAGGGCACTCGTCGCAATGACCAACCAGAGGTCGCCCCCGGCAAAACCAGCTTCCTGCGACTGGGGTCAGAACACTGCCTCGCTCGAAAGCAATAATCATGCATTTGCTGATCTGGGCAAGCTTGGAGAACGATCCACCTTCATCGCGTTCTCGGGGGTTTGCCAACGGAGGCACTGAGTTTGCTGAGGAAGAGCGCTAAAGTACGCACAGGATGAATGTCAAGCCCCGTTCGGGCATCGGTCCGATGACCGACGCTCGGTGTTTCGTTTCTGGCCCATCTCATGGACAATCAAATCTCGGCACATCTTTGTTCTCATCCAAGGCTGCTTGTGATGCTTACGTTCAGAGCTTTTGCTAAGTGGCTTATCCTAGGCTCTTGGGTACGGGCTTGGAGGAAAGTTAATTCCATCTTCTACAGTACATGATCCAACTACTCATTCCACCGAGGCCAAGTAGCTTCAGACAAGGCCTGGAGCAGTTCCAGTTTCTCCCACATTCGGTCCCTGGTCATTCCTATACCCGACATAAAGTCAGTCTACGCACTGGAAAGACTCCCAGTCGTCGGGATTTGCGCCCACCAATTTCGCCCACTGGGGCCAAGGGCACAACTTTCTGGTGCGATTGCTCTGGTCTGGGGGCGCGGAACTCTTGACCTTGACCGGGGCCGTGCCGTTCTCGACCCAAGCGACGAGCGCCTCTAGGACGTGGTATTTCCCAGGGACCTGGGGATACGGGGCAGATGGACCACAGTGGCCGCCGCCAGGGACCATAAAGAGACGGTAGAACTCTGAGGCGTTGCCTGCGAAACCGCCTAGCGAGGCGAGGAATGCGTCTGTCTGCTCCAGTTGCTTGATGGGCCAGGTACCCGCGTTGAATGCATCGGCCCAGCCTTGGTAGACGATCAATTTGCCGCCCTTTTGTTTGTAGGCGAGCAGGTCGGGGGAGATTGAGTCGATATATGGCGAGGCTCGCGAGTCGATTAGCTTCAGATCCTTGGATGAGAAGTTGAATGCCGTGTAGTCGTAGTTTAGGTCCCGGAAAACCAAGTTCTGCACGATCGGTACGGTATAGTTGATTGCCAGCACCTCCTGCTGTAGAAGCCACGAGCTCTCAGATCCGAAGTCAAACCCGGGATACACCGCGCGTCCCGTGTCGGCCTCCTTTGGCCCTGCTCGGATTGCCTTATAGGTTGCGATCTCCCCAGCCGTGACACACTGGATTTTACCATCTGTGGAGTTCCGTTCTTGATCAGCAGCACATTCCAGCTGCGAGATGTTAAAGTGGCATTCCAGAGGATTCTCAATGACCCCGTCCTTGACACCGTCCAAGTTGTCACAACTTTTCACTGTCGCGTTTGCAATGAAGTTGAGAGTGTCCTGTTCGAGGAAGGCGTCTCTCGCATGGATGTGATTCCAGAGGAAACTGAGGATCAGATGACTGTACCAGTTTCCGGGACAGCCAGCAATGATGCCATCGAAAAGCTCGGGATGATATTGAGCAAGAGCGAATCCCTGTGCTCCTCCTGTTGAACATCCTTGATAATACGAATGCGCTGGGGGCTGTCCGTAGAAGCTCTCTACCAAGCCACGAGTTGGAGTGGTCAATGAGGCGATCGATTGATGTATCCATTCAATTGTCTCCTCACGATCTTGCAGAAATGCTATCCTCTGGCCTGGTGCGGTGGTCCCATTACCATTGTTGGATAGGAGATGACCTGAGTCTCCTGCCGCGACTGCATATCCGGCATTCAGCTGTTGCAGCATGCTGACATAGTCGATAGTACCTGCCAACCCCCCATTACCTAGCGCAGGTTAGCGGAATCGTCTCAATTTCTCAGACAAAGATGAACTATACCAACAACGAGATATCTTCCATTCCACCTGTCTGCCAAGGGCAACCACACCTCGACTCCAATAGACTTGTTCAGGGCATACCCAACTTGTCCTTGGACTCGGCACATAGGGATGTCATTTGTGAGAGTCTTTGCCGAGGGGAAAGATATAGTCTGACCTGCCACCTGGCTAGAGTTGGTGATCCCGAAACTCGAGAAGCCACCGACATCCAGGGCCAAGTCTTGACATGCGGGTCCTTGAGCGGCTGATAAACTAAAATAATTCAGAGCCAAGGTCATATAGATATGACACATCCTAGGAGCCATGGTCAACTTCATCTTGATGGTACACCTAATTACGCAGGCGCCCGACCAATTTACGAGCGGGTTCGACGCGCGCCCAGGACGTTCATTTTATACCACTTTCTTCGGCAGTCGCGGCCGAAGAATTAGCATCTTGATTCAATAAAGGTTTGTCGTAACGAGGGAAAATGATATAGCTGATAACGCAGGTACATGGAGCCAAAGTTGGTTGTCCTTACCTGAACGAACCTCTACGCCGGCGATCTTTCGAATATTTGCTAGGATCAGTT
>Ga0105237_10007584_pt1 | contig 11859 bp, 10 predicted proteins | sample KBSC24metaG_FD_81520 | JGI IMG/M metagenome (GOLD analysis project Ga0105237, IMG submission 81520) | Corn rhizosphere microbial communities from Kellogg Biological Station, Michigan, USA - KBS C2-4 metaG | ecosystem: Host-associated > Plants > Roots > Rhizosphere > Soil | place: Michigan, USA... | reverse complement strand
GAGAAGACGGTCCTTGGCAGTACGAACCGAAATGGGATGGCTTCCGCTGCCTCGCCTTCAAGAACGGCAAGGCCGTCGACCTCAGGGCAAAATCCGGCAAACCGCTTGGTCGCTATTTTCCCGAACTCGTAAGGGCCTTGAGTACGCTCGCGGCAACGGACTTCGTCGTCGACGGCGAAATCATAGTCGAGATCGATGGCCGTGCTTCTTTCGACGCCCTGCAGATGCGGCTTCATCCAGCAGAGAGCCGCATACGCAAGCTCAGTCGAGAAACTCCCGCGCAGCTGGTCGTCTTCGACATACTTGTAGCTCCAGGAGACCGGCCGCTGATCCAACTGCCGTTGCACGATCGGCGCGCGGAAGCTGAAGACTTCGTCGTCCAGGCAACAACCAAAGCCTTGAGGCTTTCGCCGGCCACTACAAGCCTGGCGACAGCCGACAAGTGGCTGAAGGGTGCTGGCACCGGTGCCACGGACGGCGTCGTGGCAAAGCTGCTCAACGCCCCCTACAGGCCGGGCGAACGCGCGATGGTTAAGGTGAAACGCCTGCGCACGGCCGACTGCGTGGTGGGGGGGTTCCGCTATCTGAACGGCAGACGGCAGGTTGGATCGCTGCTGCTCGGCCTCTACAATGGCAGTGGTCTGCTCGACCATGTCGGGTTCACATCAACCATCGCCAATGGCGAGCGGGCGGTGCTGACGGAAAAGCTCGAACAGCTGCGTGGCGGATCCGGCTTCACCGGCAAGGCTCCGGGCGGCCCGAGCCGGTGGAGCACCGAGCGTAGCGGCGAATGGGAACCGGTCAGACCGGAACTTGTGGTCGAGGTTCGCTTCGACCACGTCACCGGCGACCGCTTCCGGCACGGAACGAAGCTCTTGCGCTGGCGGCCGGACAAAGCCCCGCGCCAATGCACCTTCGAGCAGATCGCGTAACCGCCGGCGCTTCCAGTCCCGAACAAGGCGTCATTCATGGCTTGAATACGGACAAAGTGGCAACACAGTATTCCGCCGGTCCCGGAACACCGCTCATCGGGGAACCTTTCTTAAACCCGCAACTTCCCTACGATCCCGGTGCAGTTGCGGTCACCTGCCACACCGTATTGCCAACATCGTCCGCGATCAAAAGCGCGCCGGACCTATCGACGGCCACGCCGACCGGCCTGCCTCTCGCCTCACCTTTGTCATTGAGGAAGCCGGTGACGACGTCCTGGGCCTTGCCGCTGGGATGTCCGCCGCTAAACGGGACGAAGACGACCTTGTAGCCGTTGAAGCGGTCGCGATCCCAGCTGCCGTGCTCGCCGACGAAGGCGCCACCACGATATGAAGGCGGCAGATTGCTAGCCGTATAGAAGGCGAGCCCGAGCGGCGCGACGTGCGAGCTCAGCGCGTAGTCAGGAGGAATGGCTTTGGCCACCATATCCGGCCGCTGCGGCATGACACGCGGATCGACATGTTGGCCGTAATAGCTGTAGGGCCAGCCATAGAAGGCGCCGTCCTTTACAGAGGTCATGTAGTCGGGCACCAAGTTTGGCCCAAGCTCGTCGCGCTCGTTGACGACGGTCCACAGCGCCTTGCTTTGCGGTTCGAACGACAGGCCATTTGGATTGCGCAGCCCGCTGGCGAAGATTCGCGAGCGGCCGGTGGCGCGGTCGACTTCCCAGATCGCGGCACGGTCTTTTTCGGCCTGGATGCCATTCTCGGTGATGTTACTGTTGGAACCGACCCCGACGTAGAGCAGGGAACCGTCCGGACTCGCTACCAGGCTCTTCGTCCAGTGATGGTCGATTGGCCCGCCGGGTAACTCCGTGAGCACCTTGCCGGCTGCCGTGATCTTGGTGTCGCCCTGATTATACGGATAGCGAACGATCGCGTCGGTATTGGCCACGTATAGATCATTGCCGACCAGTGCCACACCGAAGGGCGAATTCAGATGATCAAGAAATACGCCCTGGTAATCCGGCTTGCCGTCGCCATTGGCGTCGCGCAGGAGAGTGATGCGGTTGCTCGGCCCGGTGTCGCCGCCGGACGTGACCCAGCCTTCGATCAACCCCATGACGATATCCTTTGGCCGCTTGGCTGACGCCGCAGGAGGCGCCTTCGATTCGACCACCAATATGTCGCCGTTGGGCAGCACATAGAGCGAGCGCGGATGCTGCAAGCCCTTGGCAAGCGCTTGGATACGAAGGCCCTGTGTGACAGTCGGGGTTTCATCATTCTTCCAGCCGACAACAGACGCCAGGTGCATCGGCGGGAAAAGATACTGGTTGATTTCTGGCAGTTTCGGATTTGGTCCGATCTGCTCGTTCGGATCGGTGTTGTCATTGCTGCAGCCGGCAATGCCCAAGGCAGTAGAGCTGAAGAAAACCAAGGCTACCCATTTGCCGTCAAGTCGTTTCATCTGCCACTCCTACGTGATGGCGATAAACCAACGCCCAGCCTAGCCAACCGGTGAAGATCAGTATGACCACAACGAGCGCCGACAGGATTAGCCCTGTCGGCACCACCGATGTCCACGCGTCGCGCGTGTGCACCAGCATGTTGAAGAAGGCGAGAGTGATCGCAAGGAGATTGCCAGCCATATGTACCCAAGCGATAGGTTGTTCGCGTATTCGACGCCCCCAAAGAAAATCAATGAACCCGGCGATGGCAGCCAGGATTCCGACGGTGACGCCAACAGTCAGCAGCCAAGCCGAGAAGTTTGCCCACATCATTTCCGCGGTCCGCCAATAGGCGAGGTCGGTCAATAAGGCGCCAACGAAGCAGGCAATCGGGATCGTGACCAGCATAGGATGGATGGGATGGCCGGCGATTTGAGCCGTCGATTTCGGATTTTCCATGCTTACCCCTTTGGAGCGAAGTGAGCGCGCGCCTGAAATCAGGCTACAAATCAACTGGAGGCGAAGGTGAAGGTTCCAAGCGATCCGGCGTAGGTCACCAGAAGGTGAACAACCCATGGCCACAAAGGGCGCCATCATCTTCATGGATGCCAAGGCATCTTGCGGAGACGGAGGGCCAAGTCGAACGCCTGGAAGAAGTATTTGAGATTCTCGGCACGGCGGCCCGAGGCAAAACCTGTCCGGCCATCGACGGCATACTTGAGGAAGGCTCCGAGATTCTCGAGGACTACAAAGACTCGGTCTCATTGGACGCTGGGCTCGTAGGCGCCGCCCAGGCCGTCGAACACTACGAGATCGCGCGCTATGGCACTTTGATTGCGTGGGCGACATCTCTCGGCAGGGATGATGTCGTGGAACTACTCAACGCCAACCTGGAAGAAGAAAAAGCCACCGACGAAGCACTGACGTCTCTTGGCGAGGCGGGCGTGAACGACCGTGCTGCCGAACAGCAGGCTGCCTGATCCGGTCACCCGAGGGGTCCCGTCTAGGACCCCTCACACGCCGGTTTCGTACAAGCCCTTTCGCGTCGACGGCTTCCGCAGACGCCTAACAGGACGCTCCCGCAGCACAGTCTCGATCGACTTTCCGGCCTGCCCAGTCCCTCTGCACAGTCCGATGTGAAGTGGATGTGCTCCGTACCGGACCCCCGAAATCTCATTTGGACGCCGCGAAAGAACCCGCAAATAAAGCGCCTTCGGCTTTCTCCAAGGTGTGGCCGGCACCGAGGACCTAGTACCGGCGCCCAGGGAACCTACCCGCGGGGTCTACGTTTAATGCGGTGCGGCATCGTCCTGGTATCGCCGCTGGCCACGGGGGCTGCTCGGCCCGCGCTGCGCTGGAGCGCGGGCCCTGACCGCACGGCGCAATTTCCGATAATGGAGCTGACCAATGCGATTATTCTTCCTTCAGCGCCGGTAGAGAGCGAGGACGCAGCTCCTCTGTGTCCAAACCTTCTGCGTCTAGATCAGCTGATCGTGCGATCGGAGACTTTCCTGGAGAGCGGGGTTCGTCGGTGGTGCCAAAGGATATAGCGCCTTCGAAGCTTAACAACGAAGTTCACCACACCTCCGAGGAGGTGGATGATCGCGTACTGGCCGACCTCGTGACGGCACTCTACAGGCGCGTCAGCATTAGCCACGACTTCGACATTCCATATATTGCCGGCTACAGCGACGACGCGAAGACCATTTACATCGACCGGCACCTTCCCCGGACACTGCTTTGGAAGGGACGGAACTTCAGGCTAGCGCCGTTCTTGGTAACGCATGAAGTCGTCGAAAAGGCCTTGCTCGATGAACTGCGGCTCCACTACCTGCACGCGCACCAGATTGCGTTGCGCGCCGAGCGCGACGCCGTGCGAGGAGCGGGTTTAACATGGCGAGCCTACCAAGGGGTGATGAAAGCTCATGAAAAGCCGATCGACGAGGAAAAGTTGAGACGCGTCCCGGCGGACTTGGATCTGACGCCATACGAGGATTTGGACGACTTCCGGATTCTTGAACGGCTTATAAAGGCGGCGCACTGATAGGACGAGGCCTCTGGGAAGGTATCGTTAGGGCTACGCGGCCGATGTTGCGCAACGCGCAATACTATTCGGGCCACAAATGATCGCGACCCGGTCGATACGAACCGGGTCGCCGAAGATGCGTCACTTCATCGGAAGGCCGAAGCACCTCTACTTTGCAACCATACGCTGTTTGTCGCGCGCGCTGGCGTAAGTGCCTTTTTCGTAGGCTGGCTGCGCATTAAACTGCTCTTTTGTAAAATTTGTATATAGGTACCTGTTTCCTGACTTGTCCGTCATGAACTTGAGGTTGTCCATGCCAACGGCCACCTCCTTGGCGCCCACCCCGAGGAACCCACCAACGTCGATCAGGACGGCGTCGACTTTCTTGTCGCCCGTCAGCACAACGTCGCCGATCTTTCCAACCTTGGCGTCGTTTGCGCCATAGACCGTCGTGCCGACCAGATCCTCGGCCCGGATCTTATCGATCGGAACGGCGGTCAAAGCAGTCTTGTCGACAGCCCCGGTGGTGGTTGAGTCGGGCGCCACTGTCGTTGGTGCGGGGGCTGTGTTGGAAGCCGTGGTCGGATCATAGGCCTTGGTATCGAAGTTCGGCTGAGCCTGGAGATCTTCCTTGGTGGTCTTGATCACAAGCCAGCGCTTGCCGTCCTTCTCGGCCCACTGGGCCTTATTGAAGTCGAAAGCGACGTCCTTTTCACCGATGCCGAGAAAGCCCCCGACGCCGATGATGAGCGACTGGGCCTTGCCGTCCTTCGCAAGGAGGACGTCATTGACCTTGCCGATCGTCTGGGCATTAGCGTCGGCTCCGTCGTAAACGGTAGCGCCGATTATTTTGGAAACAAGGCTGCCATTTGGCGCGACCGCGGCAATTGTCGCAGCATTGCTGTCGGCAGGCGCCGATGTCACGACGTTCGCGGCAAAGGCCCCTGAGGCAATGAGGGTTGCAAGCGCGGTGGCGGCAGCCAGACTTTTGTAGCTCATCGTGGTCATCCTTTGTGTTGTCGTCGCGCGCCCTGCCCGTTTCCGGAGAGGACCGCAACTTGATGCATCACAACGGACTGCGTTGATCGAGGTTCCCACGACACCCGAAGCTGGCAGGGAGTCCTACCGGCTGGCCGAGGCACCCCCCTAAGGACAAGTTGCGCGCATATCGAGAACGTTCCTCGCCAGTCGTCATTCACCCCGCAGGTGTTGCCAAATCGTACGTCGCCATCGTGTTTGGTGCACGAACCCAGGTCGACCGCATGAAACGTCGGCTATGCTCAGCCCGTTCATGGACAGAGGTCGGCCAGGCTTGATTCCCCCCAGGGCTCTTGCTGGCCCGGCGCAATTCGCCAGCGACAAGTCGTCGGATCCATTGCCCATGGGCCTCGCTGACATAACCGCCCGAGGCGGTGGGCGAGTCCCGGCCATGCCAGCCGACGCCGGTCAACCTCCCGTTCGAGGGCGGGTAACTCGCCGCGCTAAAAGATCCGTCACGCAATAATTCACGTCCGATATATGGGCAGCGACTTGGAACGACCTCGAACGACTGACTTCCGCAGGCCGACGTTATCGCCGTCAAGAAACCGGCAATAATCCTACGCGGTAACTTCGGCTATCAGGACTTTTTCGAAAACGGTGGCGTCGCGCTCCAGCTGGTGAGCGCGAATGGCCTAAATCGTGCTCGGAGCTCGATCTCCTCGGCTATCCGGCAGAGGACTATGTCGGACACTACATCACTGAGTTTTTCCCGACTGGGACGCGATCGCCGACATTTTGAGCAGGCTCTCCCGGTGAGAAGATTGCCATACCCGGCGCGATTGCGCGCCGTGACGGATCCATCAAGCACGTCGAACTCCTTCACGTCGAGCGGGCCATTTCCGCGACGGCACCCCGGGTGGCCTGGAACTTAAGTGGCGAAACGACGTTCGATTTGTTTCTAACGAAGGAGGTCGTGATGGACTGGAACCGCGTCGAGGGAAACTGGAAGCAGGTGAAGGGCAAGGTCAAAGAACAGTGGGGAAAACTCACTGATGATGACCTTGATCGCATCGCTGGTAAACGCGATCAGCTGGAAGGTAAGATTCAGGAGCGCTACGGCATCGAACGTGATCGCGCTCGCAGGGATATTGACGACTGGTATAAGAGGCAAGGTTGGTAAGAGGATAGCCCGCCGACTCCTCGGGCGGCGGGCTTCGACCGTAGCGCGCCGACCGGGGCGCCGGTCGGCGATATCGCCCTGAGGCGGCACTAGGCAGTTTTACAGCTTCGCTCGGAAGAAAGACATCTTGATGGAGGTGGAGTCACGCCCCCGCCCCTCAGCAGGCGGACGCCTAGCCACGTCTAAAGGCCACCAAAGGCGGTCGCATAGCTGGGCGGCCGTCTTCCCACATTTATCTATTTTCACGAGAACGTTGATGGAAAGGAAGCCGCAGTTACATCGCCTGCTCATGAAGTAAACGCAACTCCGTATGACGCTGATTGTCAGGATGCCTTACCTTCCCATTTTGACGAGCTGTTAAACCGCGCCGAAGCGCCGGTTAGAACCGAGCTCGTGTAGCTTCGGCACCAATGCACCTGGGCGCCAGGCGACTCGCTCCAGCCTCTTAGGCAATTCCAGCCTATTTTGACTCGACCCCATGCTCAGGCTCCATTCCGCTGGAGTCGCCATCACCGTGCGGCTGCATCACGATACCCGTCGTTCGTCTGGTCTGGGTTTGAATAGTGGCCTTTCGGGTATCCTTGTCCTTGCGAGCTTTTGTCGCGGAATGTCGCGCGATGATTTCGGTGCCATTGATTGGTTCCTTTTGCTGTGCCCACTCGCCAAACAGGGTCGGCAGACAGGTTCCCTCACCCGCCCCGCTGGAGCTTGGCACTAACCATCGCAGGCCACCCCTCCGGCACGGTCCGACTTCCCTCGATGACGGTTTATTCGCCGTCGAGACAGATCGCCTCCTCGTCGTCCATTTGTCGGCCACCCAGGGCGGCAGATACACTGGCGATAAAGGCGCCGCTCTTACACAACTATTCGGGGAGGTGCGGGGTATGCTGCTTGTCCTCGGCCGGATCGGCGTCGATGCGGGCCTTGTGCGGGTCGAAAGCGCCGTGCCGGGCGATGGCCAGGGCGGCCGTTTCGGGAGTCTCGTAGGCCCACATGAAATTGTCAGCCGATGCACCGGCTGCATGCACGCGCCAATAGCCGGCCGTGCCCCATGCAGACTCCGAGGTGGCGTTGGTTTTCTCGAAAAGCTCGAAATAGATGTCCTCGAACGGGATGTAAAAGACTGGATCTCGCCCGTCTTCGTAGAGCATTTTTGCGCACTCGCTTGACGCAACAATGGCGTCAGAGAATCTGACCGTCACCGTACCATGAAAGGGAAGGATGGCAGGCGCGGTCGGAGGATACTCGGGACTCGCTGGTGAGGTTTGCATTCTAGCACTCCTTGACTGCGTGTCCTGGAAACGTCGTGCAGCCGTGCCAGTTCCTGCCAACGGCGCAATTGGCGCAAAACCTTACACTACCTCTGTTCCTAGATGTTCAGTACCGGCACTTTGCTGGATCAGGTCGAGTTCGAAACCATCCCGTTGTCGATTGCCCCATCGGACTCGCAGGTCAGACCTCGAGGTGCGGCTCATGCAGGCGAAGTTGTAAAGCGGCGACGACGTGGCGCGACGATGCTTGGCTCTCGTCGTCGTAAGAGCGCTTGAGGATGGCGCCTCTGATGGTCTTGAGGATGGCGCCTCTGATGGTCCGGTTCATTCTTCCTCGAGGTGGCCTAGAGGCAGCGTCGTGCGACAGCGTCATTTTGCGGCGGAAAGCGACAATTGACCGCGGCCTCCAGAATCGCGAGCATCGCCGATGCCGGTTCTTTCGGGCCGGCAGGCAGGTCGGCGAGCGATGCTCGCCTCTTCCATCATGACCATCTTCTGGTTGACAGCGAAGCGCCTGGCCAGAGCCCCAGCGTATCCGAGGCCCGTTAAGCCGTTGGAGGAGCCTCATGGGCCGGAACCATATCGGCGTTGATGCGTCATAGAAACAGGTTCTGGTGGAGGCATCGATGGTCAGGCTCCTTCTCGTCGCGGCTGCGGCGCTTGCCCTCACTTGCGACGGGACAGCGGCGGCCAAGCTCGACTCCGCCACTGTCAATCAAGCGCAATTCTCACCCGAAAGATCGAAAGGCTTCAGCCCGGTTATCCTGAAGGCGCAGATACTGTTGGATCGCGCCCGTTTCTCGCCAGGCATGATCGAGGGCCGCTTCTCAGACAACGCCGCAAAGGCCATTAGGGCCTTTCAGACTGCGAACGGATTGTCCTCCGACGGCAAGCTTACGCCGGAGACCTGGGACAGGCTGACGGCAACCTCCACCAACCCAGTCGTGGTGAGCTACGAACTGACACGCAAGGATGTGAGCGGACCCTTTACCAAGCGCATTCCGGCGCGCATGGAGAAGATGGCCCGCCTGCGGACGCTCGGCTATCACAACGTGACGGAGAAACTGGCCGAGCGCTTCCACATAAGCGAGCAATTGCTCAGGAGGCTCAATCCGGGGATCGGGTTCATGAAGGCCGGCACTAAGTTGCTGGTTCCGGATATTGATCGGGGGGAATCTCCAGCCAGGATTGCCGGCATCGAGGTCGACAAGGGCGCACGCCTGGTGCGCGTTCTTGATCCTTCCGGTAAATGGCTCGCGGTCTTTCCCGCTTCCATCGGCAGCGCCGAGAAGCCGGCGCCGAGTGGCGAGGCGGAGGTCAAACGCGTCGCGCGCAACCCCACCTATCACTACGATCCGAACTTCGCTTTCAAGGGGGTCAAAGCCAAACGGCCGTTCACGATTGCGGCCGGACCGAACAATCCCGTGGGATCGGTCTGGATCGATCTGTCCATCGAGAGCTACGGTATTCACGGCACGCCCGAACCGGGCAAGATCGGCGCGACCTTCTCGCATGGCTGCATCAGGTTGACCAACTGGGATGCCGAGGACCTCGCGTCCATGGTGCAGAAAGGCACGAAAGTCAGCTTCAAGGACGAGACGGCGAGCGCAGGCGGCGAGTAGCTCGTAGCACAAGGATGCTCGGCCAACGGCTGGCCGGCTCATGAGCATACGAAAAAGTTCATATTTTTGCCCACCGCTGTTCGTAATCTCTGCTCCAGAACCTGTGTTCCTGCCTCGCCATATGTGAACACGGACAGTTACCGAACACCCGATATGATCCGTCTCGTTCAGACTGCAAGTCAGCCAGTCGTCTTAAAGCTTGCGACATGGATTTTTCCGCTCAAGGCTCCCGGCATTTCGACGGGCGACCTCAGTTCGGCAAGCGCCGGCTGCCACCTGCCGCGCAAAAGTTCGTCCGCTCCTGGCGATGGGGTGTGGGCCATGTCCTAACCAACTCGGCGAGCGTAGCCGAACGCCACCTACCCCAAATGCAGTTGCCTTCTCGACGCATTGCGTTTGGATAGGAAGCCATCAAGTCCAATGGCTCAACAAGTTCACCCGTCACTTGGATGAAAAGACGATACCGTATTGCGCTGTCGCAACCAGCCGACCAAGCGGCGGCAAATCTCGGCTGGCAGTGGATAGCGATGACGCCGACGTCGGCAATCCACTTTTTCGAGGCCTTGCGAGCTTCAGTGTCCCTTGCGGCTTCTCGGCGTCGCTTCCTTTCTTCGGGCTCGGCATGTCGGGCAGCCTTTTCGATGCTCGGCCATCGGCGCCGAAAGATCCTTGTGCCGGTCAAAGCCAGTCACCGTAGTTCTGCCGAACGACTTCTTGACCGACGATCGGCGCGTCCGGACGTAGCTGAGGCCAAGTGCGGCGGCCACTGCACCCGATGATAGTGTCACCATGTGCAGCCCGACGGGGACGTTCCGCGCGACGCAAACCTCGTGGTCCTGCACGAACTCGCTGCCAGTCAGGCTGATCGCGGACTGCTGATTGATACTTCCGACGGTGACGCCTTGGTCGAAGCCCACACCGACGCTGGTCAGGCCGCCGCTCCAAATCGGATATCCAATCCAAATGTCGAGCCCTGGCTCATCCAGCTTCACCAGAGCTCTGAGGCTCTTCGGCTGGTTGATGGCATCGGAAATCTGTTGGAAACCGGTTCGTGTAGCCTCGGCGATAAGCGGGGTATTAGCCGGGGTGATATTCACCGTCCCCTCGACGCAAGACATAAACTGGGCGTTCCCTCCGTCATTGACGGAGACACAATCGAAATTCACGGGCAGCGAATTCGCCTCAACGGCATCGACGCACCTGAGAGTGCGCAGCTCTGCCTTGACGCCTCCGGCAAGAAATATCGTTGCGGGCAAAGGGCGTCTCTCGCCCTGGCCGACTTCCTCGAGGCGCATCGCCCCATATCGTGCATCGAGGTCGACCGCGACCGGTTCAGACGCATGGTGGCCGTCTGCACGGCAGGAGGCGTCGATATCGGGGAATGGATTGTCAGGAAGGGCTATGCGGTCGACTGGCCGAGATACAGCGCTGGCTTCTATGCCAAGGCTGAGACTGACGCGAGGACAGCAAAACGCGGCCTATGGGCTGGATCGTTCGACCGGCCATGGGAATGGCGCAAACAGATGACGGTTCAATAAGCTGTTCGCGCCGATTGTGCGTGCGGTCGATCACCCCCTGGCGCGCGTAGAGAGATAGGCTGTCCTGTCATCTTTTGCCCATTTGCCTAGGCTAGGCTGTTTTCACGGCGGGCTTTGGAGGAGGTCGATCTGATGACGACAAGCCTTGCCGGCACCCTGAAAAACCGCGGCAAACAGATGGCCAAACGCCTGCTTGGCTATGATTCCCGAAACTGGCTGCGTATCCGCCAGATCGAGGCGTTCACCGTCTTTCTGGAAGCCGGCAACCGCAAGGCCTCTGACGTCATCGAGATCTCGCCGGGCTGGAACCGCTATTGGCGGGCGATGTGCCCCAACTATCGCTCGGTCGATTTCCCGGCCTTCGACATCTGCAAGGACCGCACCGAGGAACAATATTCGATCGTCATTGCCGACCAGGTGCTGGAACATGTCCAGCGGCCGCACGCAGCGGTGCAAAACATCCACGCCATGACCCGGCCTGGCGGCTGGGCGATGGTGGCGACACCCTTCCTGTTCCGGGTCCATGCCCGACCGCACGATTACAACAGGTGGACGCCCGCCGGCCTGAAGCAGCTGATGGTCGAGGGCGGCTTCCCCGAAGCCAACGTGAAGGTCCATGGCTGGGGCAACAAGGCGTGCGCCCGGGCTCACATCGGTGGCCCGGTACGCGCCTACGGCTTGTGGCGAGACCTCAACAACGATGAGGAATACCCGCTAATGGTCTGGGCCTTCGCAAAGAAGGAGCCAGCGGCCTCTCAATAATTGCCGTCATCACCCTTCTGTGTATCTCCATCCGAACCGGGCCGCCCTTGTAAATAACCATTTTGGACCGCTGATTCCAAATGTCTTTGTGAGCCACCGCGG
>Ga0105237_10007583_pt1 | contig 11862 bp, 11 predicted proteins | sample KBSC24metaG_FD_81520 | JGI IMG/M metagenome (GOLD analysis project Ga0105237, IMG submission 81520) | Corn rhizosphere microbial communities from Kellogg Biological Station, Michigan, USA - KBS C2-4 metaG | ecosystem: Host-associated > Plants > Roots > Rhizosphere > Soil | place: Michigan, USA... | reverse complement strand
TGCGCCGGTTGGTTTGCTAATCGCGGTCGTAATGATCTTTTGGCTATTGGTTTTTGGTGTCGATGAGAGAAGGTGGCGCGACCAGGCAGGCGTAGCCTCTGATAGCTAGCACCTCAACCTTTACCCTGGGTAGCGATTCACACTTGGAGGAGTGACGGTCACTCAACCGCGGGTTAGAACGCATGCGGCCCACCACTCCCCTCTAAAGGAGTGCCCTGATGAAAGACCATTTGCCAACGACCATCAAGCAGCCGCCACACCGAACTTCGCAGGGAATGGATAGACTGTTCGCCTGGCGCACCGTAACGGACGACGCGGTAGGTTGTGAGAACTGCCCCCGGCCCAAGGGGCAGCGCTTTGAAGTCGGTAAGTGACCGACGAGCTGGCGACTCAGACCTGAGACTGTCGATGATATCTTGTTTGTCGAAGACCTGCCCTGAGATTCCGAACTCAATGAACCCTTCAGCCAACAATGCGTCGAGCCGAGTCGCGCTCTTCCGTACATCGACCTGAAGCAGTTCCTCTTCCAACGTTCGGAGGTGTGCTTCGATTGAGACGTCTGCGTTCACGGTTGCTTTCTAACGCTCAGCATCAGCGACGACGCGCAGCGCCGTCGACTGCATGCTTAATCATAGCAGTGCGACGCGCAGAGCCGGGCGGTTATTCGTTATGCATTGGAAACGATCCTAGAAGCGATGCAATTACTTCCAAATTGTCTGTGGTTGCCGTTGAGATTCTGTGGACATAGGATATCCAGAGTCTCCGCTTAACTAAAGTATGGCGAAACGTATCAAAGATCATGAAGTACGATTTACGAGCGTGCGCGGGCCTAGGGCATCCGCGAAGGTTTATCAAGGGGTTGCTCTTTGTGGCTAATCTTCTCTTCATCCTTTTCCTGGTATCAAACCTGTACGGTTGGAATCACTACGACTTCAGAACTGCGGCGACGCAGGCAAGCCGCCAATCGATTTGCTCCGACGGCTGGTATATCACTGGATACTACGTGCCGCGAGAAGACGAACTGCCCGACGCTATGCAGCAGATAGACGTCGTGCGTGTTGGGAACCTGGGTTTCAGCCAAAAGTTTCTAAGCGAAACGCGCACGGAAGGTTGGGGAATCACGCGTTTCGGGTGGGCGCTCGGCTACCACTCGGGTGGATGGCATCGTTCCGACGCCGGGCCACTCGACGCTGCCGGGAATCTACTAACAGAAGGCGCCATTGCCATTGACCGTTCCCTGATCCCGACCGGCGCGGAGGTGCAGATCTCCACGTTGCCGAGCCCGTGGGCCTCCAAGTCTTTTCGCGCGACAGATATCGGCGTGGGCATCGTCGGGCAACACATTGACGTGTTCACAGGCACAGGAAGAACCGCGGAGGAGGAGACGTTCCGCATCACGTCGGATAACAACCGAGTCTGTTTCACCCGCAATTAGAGCCACGCTCAAGCCTCCACTTCGAGCTCGGGCTCTTCGGTTCGTGCGGCGCGGCGCTCGACCCACTCATAAACCATCGGCAGGATCACAATCTTGATCGGGCGTGTGACCAATCCTCCGACCACTACGATCGCGAGTGGCTTCTCGATCTCCGCACCGGTGCCAGAGGAAATGATGAAGGGTATTAAACTAATGCTCCCGATCAAGGCACTCAACAACTCAGCGCGCAGACGCACGCTCGCACCAGTGATTACAGCTTCGCGCAGCTCCATGCCTCGATGGCGCAGCTTGTTTATATAAGAAACCATCACCATTCCGTTTTGTACGGCGATGCCGAAGACCGCGATGAAACCAACTATCGCAGGAACGCTCAGAGGGAAGCCGGAGATCAAAAGAAATGTGGTACTACCAACCAGCGCGATCGGTATGTTGAAAATGATGGTCAACGTATTCCGCAACGAACCAAAGCACGCGTAAATCAACACGAACACCAGCAGCAACGAGATGGGTATAGCGATCAGCAGCCGGCGCTCGGCCTGCTGCGCGTTTTCGAATTGCCCTCCCCAGGTGATGAAGTAGCCCGGGGGCATCGTGACCTGCGATGCCACGGCCTGCTGCGCGTCGCGCACGAAGCTACCGATGTCGCGGCCCTTCACGTTGCACATCACCACAACCCGCCGGAGCGAGTTCTCACGATCGACGACCGATTCGCCACTCGATAGTTTGAAGGTCGCCAATTGTCCCAGCGGTATGCGTCCACCGACTGGCGCTGCGACGAGTATATCGGCGAGCTTCTCCACTTGATTGCGATAGTCGTCTTGCAGTCGTACAAAGATCGCAAATCGCCGTTGCCCCTCGAGAACGTCGGTAGCTTCATCTCCACCAATTGCAATCTTGGTGACTTCGAGCACATCGGCAATGTTCAATCCATAGCGCGCGATCTTGTCGCGGTCGACGTCGACTTCGAGGTGTTCTTCGCCGGCGACTTGTTCGACCGCCAGGTCCTCGACGCCACGAATGTGTGACATCGCATCGCGGACGTTATCGGCGATCTTGCGCAAGGTTTCCTGATCTTCACCAAAGATCTTTACCGCGATCTGCGCGTTGATTCCCGAGATGAGCTCGTCATTGCGCGTTTGAATGACCTGCGAAAAATTAAATTTCACGCCCGGCAGACTCTCGACCCGACTTCGCATTGCGTCGACCAACTCATCTTTCGTTCTCGCAGTGGTCCATTGATTCTTCGGCTTTAGTCGCACGTAAAGTTCGTCATTGCTGACACTCTCGGGATCGCCTCCCAGTTCGGCGCGTCCGATTTTGGCGACGACGGTTTCGACTTCCGGAAACTGCCGCAGAGTTTTTTCGATTTGCGAAGACACTTCGACGGCTCGCGGCAACGAAATACTTGCAGGCATGGTTGCGCGCACCAGCATGTTTCCTTCGTCGATCGTCGGCAGGAACTCGCTGCCGAGAATAAAAATGTCCGCCACACTCCAAACGAGTAAAAGACCCGCGATGGTCAGCGCGAGGTAGCGGTGTCGAATGGCCCACTCGAGTACCGGAACGTAAATCCCTTTGAAGAATCGAATGATCGGATTCGGGCGAACTTCTCCTTTTTTCAGCCGCAGCCACAGCGCGCACAACATCGGCGCAATACACAGCGCCATTAACATCGAACCGATCATCGAAAACGTGACAGCGTACGCGAGCGGCTTGAACAGCTTGCCTTCGATACCCTGGAGCGTGAACACCGGAAGAAACACGGCGATGATAATGAGAATCGCGAAGAACATCGGCCGCCCAATTTCCTGCGCCGCAACGAGGATCGCTTCGCGCGTGGAGTGTTCACGATGTTCTTCGAGGTGGCGATAGATATTCTCGACCATCACGACCGTTGCATCGACCATCATCCCGATGCTGATTGCCAGGCCGCCGAGTGACATGAGGTTTGCGGACAGTCCCTCGTACCACATCAGGATGAAAGCGACGAGCATGCAAAAGGGAATCGCGGCAGCGGTGATAAACGAGCTGCGAAAGTTGCCGAGTAGCAGCACCAGAATAATCAGCACCAGTATCTCGCCTTCGATTAGAGACTCGACGACCGTATGCACGCTATTGTCAACGAGCTCGGCTTGATCGTAATAGTCGACTATGCTCACGCCCGGCGGCAGTGCCTTGTTGATCTCCGCTACTTTTTCCTTGACGCGCTCGATCACCTGCTTCGTGTTTTCGTTGATGCGCTTGAGAACGATTCCGGTAACGACTTCTCCCTGACCATCCTTGGTGACCGCGCCCTGGCGGATCTCGTTGCCGATCTCCACTCGAGCAACGTCGCTGACTCGAATCGGCGTGCCGTTGCGCGAGTCGAGCACGATATTGCCGATGTCCTCGACGTCTTTGACCAGACCCAGGCCGCGAACGACGTATTGCTCATCGCCGTGCTCGATGAAGTTGGCGCCCGTGTTTTGATTATTGTTCTGGATGGCTTCGAAGAGAGACTTGAGCGTGATGTTGTAGCTAACCAGCGCCTGCTGATCGACGATGACCTGATACTGCTTGACGTCGCCGCCAAAGCTGAGCACGTCGGCGACGCCCGGCACGGTGCGCAGTTGCAGCTTTACGATCCAGTCCTGAATCGTGCGCAATTCCTGGTTGGTCTGTCCGTGGCCGACGATTTGATAAAGATAGATCTGACCGGTGCCGGTGGTGATTGGTCCCATCTGCGGCTCGAATCCGGCGGGGATGCTGTCTTTCGCGGCTGACAGGCGTTCGAAAACTTGTTGGCGTGCGAAGTAGATGTCGGTGTCGTCAGTGAAATAGACGGTGACGACGGATAAGCCAAACTTGGATTCTGATTGAACGCGCGTAACACCGGCGATGCCGTTCATCTCGTTTTCGATTGGAAACGTGATCTGCCGCTCGACTTCCTCAGGCGCGAGACCTTCGGCTTCGGTATCGATTTCAACCTGCACCGGCGTGACGTCGGGAAACGCGTCGACGTTCAATCTGCGTAAAGCGAGAATCCCGCCGGCGACGATCAGCATCGAGACGACGGCTACGAGCAATCGTTCGCGATAGAAGAAAGCGATGAAGTTATCAGTCATCGTGGTGCCTCAAAGTTTTTTAGCCACAAAAAGGCGCATAAGGCACACAAAAAAAGAAATCAAGAAATCAGGTTCTTCTTTTATGTGGCTTATGTGCCTTTTTGTGGCTAAGACAGTTTTCATTGTCCCGCCTTGCTTTGTTCCAGCAGCAAATAGTTTCCCTTTACGACGACCTTATCGCCGGCAGTGAGACCATCGACGACTTCCACGCGGCCGTTGTTTTGAATTCCAGCTTGCACCTGACGCTTCTTGTAACCATCGCCTTCGGCAACGAAAACAACTGTCTTTCCCTCGTCGTTGAGAACTGCTGATTGCGGAATCGAAATAGCCGCTCGATTCACATCGGTAACTATCTGAACGTTCGCAAACATGTCCGGTTTGAGTCTGCCGTCCGGATTAGCGACCTCGGTCCGAACTTTTACGGTGCGCGTTTCGGGATCGACGACGCTGTTAATCAAAATCACTTTTCCGGAGAACGTTGATTCGGGAAACGCGGTGACCTTGAGCTTCACCTCTTGTCCGGGTCTTACTCGCGGCAGGTCTTTTTCAAAAACGTCCGCATCGATCCAAACGCGCGACAGATCGATGATCTTGAAAAGATTGGCATCAGTGCCAACGCTGGCGCCGACAGTGGCATTCCGCTCAACAACGATTCCATCGATCGGAGAGTTGAGTGAAAAAGTTGCGGCCAGATTGGTTTTCTTCGCCAGCGCATCGATTGTCGCGTCGTCGAGACCGAGTATCAGCAGATGCCGGCGCGCAGCGGTGAGTGCGGCCTTCGTACCATTCACTGAGTTCTCGCCCGCAGCTTTAGCGACTTCAAGATCGTGTTCGGCAGCCTGGAGATTCTTACCAGCAGTGACTTTTTGTTCGAAGAGAAGCTTATTGCGGTCGTAACTTTGCTGAGCCAGCTTGACTTCGGCAGCCGACGATCGAACCGCATTCTCATAGTCGGCGAGAGCTTTGAGATAGTCGGCCTCGGCTTGATCGATATCCGCTGACTCCAGCTCAGCAAGCCTCTGCCCCTTTCTCACTCTGGTCCCCTGGCCGGCGTAGAGGCGCACGATTCTTCCCGCATTGACTGGACCAATCACTGCCACTCCGTTTTCCGGAACGAGAATTTTTCCGGTCGCAGGAATTACACCTGCAATCGATTGCGGCGCGACGATCTCAGTCTCGATGGTGCTGCTCTGTGCTGGTGTTGGCGAACTACTGGCTGGAGACGAAGTCGCCGGCGGCGTTTGCTTGCACCCCACCTGGACCATCGCGCTGAGAAGCGTTAGCAGAAATATTGTTTGCAGGCTTTTCGGATGAATCATGTTGCTCCTTTCGCGATTTGCATCACTTCGGCAGCGGCGTTGCTGTAGCGAGTTCGAGATCAAGCAACGACATCTGGTAATCAAAAAGCGTCTGGTAAAACCCGGCGAGCGTGTCGCGGCGTGTGCGAATCGCATCCAGCAAATCAAGCGTCGAGCTTTCACCGGCCTTCAAAGCGATCTGCGTCATGTTTTGAATGTCGTTGACTTTGGCAATCACGCCCGTTCGATAAAGATCGACACGGCGTTTCTGCATCTCGAACGCAACCAGCGCCTTGTCAACGTCACTCATCACTTGATTCGTAAGGAGCTGCTGCTGGTTTTGGGCCTTCCTCTTCTCGATAAGAGCTTTGGCTCGCTCGCCCTGGTTGCGATTTGATACGGGGAGCTCAATGCCAACGCCAAAGGTGTAGCTGCTGGTGCCGGTCGGAACCTGCTCGACGCCGCCGCCCAGCGTGAGATCGGGAATGCGCTGAGCGTCCTGCAAGCGGATATTCGCATCGGCGGCACGTTCGCTTAGCTTTGCTGCTTTTAAGTCGGGCCGCGCTGCGAACGCTAAAGCGAGCAGTTCGTCGCGTGAGAATTGATGCGGTTCAAAGTCAATCGATCCTGCGACGTCTATGTTCATTGCTCGATAATCGCCACCCAGCGCGAATCGGAGGTCGCGTAAGGCGACTTCGTAATCCCGTTCTGCGTTGGCGACATCAGTATCGAACTTTAGTTTCTCGACTTCGACGCGGCTGAGATCCAGTCCGGAAATCTCGCCGGCGTTCATGAGCTCAGTAGTGTGCTTAACGATCTCAGCGAAAGTCGTTTCATTTTCGCGCGCCAGACTGAGCAACGACTGGTTGAGGACCACTGTGTAGAACTTGCGTTTCAGATCGTTGGACAACTGCCAGACGACCATTTGGAACTGTCCCCGCGCTAATTCAGAGTTTGCGTCAGCGGTTTCGATTCTCTTGCCGCGCTTTCCGCCGAGCTCGATCGTGCGCGAGATGCCGTAGTCGTAAGTTTGTTCTTTGAGAAATGGTCCGCTGAGATTTACCGGGAGGTCCGACAGGCCCACGCTGAGTTGCGGATTCGGACGTAATCGCGCAGTCAGTTTCTCTGCGTCCGCCGTTTCGATATCGTACCGAGCCGCCAGCAGTTCGAGATTTTGTCGCATGAAGATCTCGACGGCGTCCGCCAGGGTGACTGATCGTTTTGCGGGTGTTTGTGGTTGAGCGTTTTGGCCCAGAAACAGAGCGGACTTCTCCTGTGCCTGGATACTGGAAATGGTTACTGCAAATAGAGTCGTTAGAGACAGGAAGGTCGAACCATAGTGCTTACCAATAAATTTTGCGCACCGATACATTCCCACACCTCTCATTTAGGTTTTCAATCTCGCGATGAGACGCCCGACCAGCGTAGTTAGACCGATGGCTGGCAAGGCAGGCTCACCCGAATCTGAGTCTTTTGAAATCGGTATTACGTCAGACCAGTCAAGCTGATGATCTGCGGTTCATTGAATTCGGCTCAGACGAGAGGTGGTGCGCGACCCGATGTAGGTAAGGCTGAAGTTGAAAGATAGGAAGGTGTTTCTTCGGACCGAAACGCGATTTTCTGCGGTGTATGTGCAACGAGAATTACGTCGACATGACCGCCGAAGAGTTGCCGCTGAAATTGACAGAGCGAGCAATCGCTGTTGCTGGAATGACCCTGGTACGAAGAGTCTGAATCACCGCCATTGGAGACGGCTGAAAGCTGTGAAGTGCGCGATAAAGAAAAGCCGTGGCTATGTGCTGCCTCCACGATCGCGCCATAACAGATCGTCAGAAGCAACAGATACGCGAGCGCCGAGTGAATTCTCCGGCGCCGTGCGGAGTTGAACAAGTTAGAGCGAACGTTCACTTTGATCCGTGCCCTTTGTTAGAGCACGATAGCTTACTGGAAGGATGCTTTGCAAAGCGAGAAGGGCATCGTTCATTGCGCGCACGGATCAACTTTCGCAAGTTTCAGCCTGTAGGCTTCCATTTTCTGTCCGAGGCGGTGCTGCACATCTGATAGCCTTCCATTAGGCAGTACACCCAGATTCAGGTTCTTCGTCTCCCCGCAAAAGGGAACCGGCTCCGTCGTTACATTGAACTTACTCATCAACGTCGCATCACCGTAAATCGGAACACCGTTAACTACGACAAGCGAAACGTCCTGCGGCTTTGATTCGACGAGGGTGTCGAATGGATGTGTCGCATCTCCGTGCAGTAGGAACATGTCGGCGAACAGTTCCGGTTGAATCGATCCTACCTTGTCGTCAATGTGCGCGATTCTCGCCGGGATGGAGGTGGCCATTTCGAACAACTGCTGATTCGAGAAGAATCCGCCGAGAGTGGACTTGTTAAGTTTGGCGGCATACTGGATTTCACCCAACATGTTTTTGGCTCCCGAAGGCGCCCAATCCGGAGCCAGCGCGATCGACACACCTTCTCTGAAAGCAGTAACCACGTCCGTGGTGGTGTTATAGAGAATCATATTACTTTGCGGAGACCAGACGATGGCCGTGGCGGTTGATCGCATCTTGTCAAAATCATTTTTATCGAATGCGACACCATGGATAACGGCCGTAGTGGGAGCGAGAAACCCGCGGTCCTTAAGCAGATCAAATTCCTTGATTGATTCGGGGTCTGTCCTCTTGCCTTCGGCGACATGGATCAGGACGAGATCTAATTCTTTCGCGGCAACCTTTCGCCGCACTTCGGCGGCGGCCGCATCATTCAAATCTCGGCCGACGCCAAGAACATTTTGGACTCTTTCGTGTCCGTGCTTTGCGTAAAAGCCGGAGTCAATCTCCAGCTTCCTCACCGCGAGACGAGATAAGCAAGCAGGAAAAGTCGTACCGAATGATCTAAGGAGAAACGTACCTGAGAACGTGGTGGTCCCGCCCGTTATTGCCTGCACTTCGGCAAACTCGACGATGTCACAATAACCCTGCGGATCATCTTGTATGTTACGAGCCGGCGTGGAGATTTCCTGCTTGTACTTGTCAAGAGAACGCCATTGATATCGGTTGTCGAACAGTTGCTTGGCGTCCCATGGTTCAAACATCGCGTACATGGGATGGTTGTGTAGATCAATAAACCCGGGAAAGATGATGTCATTGGTGTCGACCCAGATGGCATTCTCTTCTGTTGGAAGCGTGTCTGACACAGCGCTGATTTTCTTGTGCTTGATCACGACCCATCCCTTGTTGAGAACCTTGTCCGGAGTAACCACAGTACCGCTGATAACGATCGTTCGATCCTGTGCTTGCAGCACCAGGCAGGCACAGAGAGTGACAAGACAGACAAATACAAGCCGCCATTTTTTGACTTGAATCATGTATGCTCCTCCGTTCATTCAATGGGTGGACCAGGCTGGATTTTTTAGAGGCTGGATGGCGAGTGTGTAGCAGAAGCTCGTGAGTTCAGCCTTAGACGAAAACGGCTGCGACTATATGCCGAGGGGTTTTAGTCTGTCAATAATGATATTTCGGGCGTCTGGGCGCTAGACATTTATACTCGCCTCCATTTCAATCTACGTGTCGATACTGGATGTGGATGGATGAAGTTATGGCGCGTGGCTGGGAAAGCAAGGCGATTGCCGATCAAATCGAGGAAGAGGAATCACGCCAGCAGCAAGCTTCCAGAACTGAGACCACACCGGAACAACGAGTGCTCAAGGATCGGCTCGACTCGCTGCGGCTATCCAAGTCGAGATTGCTTCAACAACTCGAGCGCGCCACACATCCTGCACATCGCAACGTTCTGCTCAACGGGTTGAAGGCAGTTGAGAAAGAGATCGAAGAAGTTTCTGCTGAAATTCTTTAATGGAATTGTGGAAAGTAATATCCGAGCTCGAACATACGATATTCCTGGCAAATTTGAGAGGCTCACGTACGACCCGACGCTACCGCGTTACGGTACTGACCGTATCCAACAAGTACCATCCACACTGAACACCATCGGAATCCTGGTAGAGTGTTCTTCACGGGTTGAACCGCGGTTTTCCATTCCCGGCAGGAGGATTCTTTACGGCTTCTTCAGTCGCCCTCCTGCCGAGTTGGTTACCTTCCCTTCAACAATAAGGTCACTTTTACCCGTAGGGAGATCGGAGATATCCTCAAGAGGCTCCCTGACAACATGCGCTATGCTGGCATCAATCTCAGGTTTGACGATCCCCTCGTTATCGTACCGTCTATTCTTCAATAACCGGTCGGTACTGGCGGTAGCGGTAGATGAACTATTGAGATCGACGACTGGCGTTGCTGCGTCATCAAGTTCGCGTGCGATTAACTGTGATTTCTTTTCGTCTCTCGACAAGTTCTGTTCAGTCGATTTGGGTGGATCCTGAGTTGATAGCGGGTTCCTGCTGAGCACCCCAAACGCCAAAGTGATCACGATAAGACAAACTGCAACTGGCATTGCTGATTTGAAGAGCATGACCGTGGACAATCTTCGCAACTTCAATCTCCTTAGTAGCGAAACTTATACACCTTAAGACCACTTACCTGCTGCGGTGAAAGTTCCAACGAAAGCGAGGTACGCTTCCGCAGACGAAGAACCGATCGGACCAACTCGTGAGGTGGCGTGAGGCAGGTCAGTTGGACTTAACCACAAGAGTCGTCAATTAACTAACTATCACACGAAACGTTTTTGCACTTGGATCGCATAGCTAGTAAGGACACAGCATCGCCGTTAAAACATTCTAGAGCTTCAGCGTCAGACAGGAGAAATATGCCCGAAACCATTCCACCACAATGCACACATCTAGCCGAACAAGTTGAGTTGCTGAAAGAGGAATTGCGCGAGCTTCAAATCGAACAATCCCAGGCGTCTGCCAGCCTCAAAAGTTACTACATACGAGAAGTCAAAAATCTTGTTCACCAGCTTGCGCTTGGACGGCAGCAACTGCGCGCCTGCCAGGAGCAGCATCTTCCAACTTCCAGTCGCCCGGACCTTTTAGCGTTTGGAGTGTCTGTTATTCTGAATCACGCCGCAAAAAGATTAAAAGTCGCAGCCATTGTCAAAAATATTGGCAAAGGAAGGGCTGTAGGTCCTTTTAAAATCGCCATGTCGGTGACTGAAAAAAGAGTTTTGGGCAGTGAAATAATATCCCACGTGCAAGTGTTCCAGGTACCGGCTGGTTTGATTATCTTTCCGGAACCAGTCTTAGCGCCTCCGGATGTTGCGGCTTTCAATGTCGGAGGTGAAGTCGGTTTACTCACCACTTACGTCACTGAAGAAATGGAAGTGCCTTTGCGTTACATCAATGAGAACCCGGCGTTCGAATACGAAATCGAATTTCTCGTCGATAGCGAGCAAGTGCTGAACGAGTCAAACGAATCAAATAACCTCTACCGAGGCAGGCGATGGTTTACGAATCCAGCAGGAGTTCAAAGAGACGAACCGCTGCTTATCAGGTCGTCAGCAACCAACGGTGAACCTGATGAGGAAGATAGCGGCGACATTCAGATAGCTGCTTCCGTCCGCTCCTGAAAGGAGCGGCCAATGGTCGAGCCAACAGAAGCACTACGCCGAAAAGAAGAACTTCAAAAGGAACTCGAAGGCGACATCAGCTCTGAAAACGTATGGGCGCAAGCTTGCCATTCGACATCTGATTACCGCGATGTTTCGCCAGCCGTTTGATCTGCTTGCAATTACGAACACGACTTGGCAAAGAAAAAAGGCCGCCGGTGCGACTTCCAGCGACCTTCGTCCTATCTGGCTCCCCACAGTGGACAGTCTTCGCAACTTCCTCTTGACGCCAATGACGGAAATGCTCAGTTTCTGCGAGCCGTTGCGAGAAGCGGTTTAGCCCGCAGGGTCAAACCTCTGGGGTTTACCAAACTCCGGGGTTCGTACACTGAGAGCCCTGTTAGCGCAAAGTAGTAATGTCACCTTTCTCCAAAGTTGAAATGTCCCCTTTTGTGGTACTGAAGCTGAAACTTCAGCACGAAAGGTACGGAGCAGGTGGAGCCCCTACTACGAATGAG
>Ga0105237_10007580_pt1 | contig 11864 bp, 12 predicted proteins | sample KBSC24metaG_FD_81520 | JGI IMG/M metagenome (GOLD analysis project Ga0105237, IMG submission 81520) | Corn rhizosphere microbial communities from Kellogg Biological Station, Michigan, USA - KBS C2-4 metaG | ecosystem: Host-associated > Plants > Roots > Rhizosphere > Soil | place: Michigan, USA... | reverse complement strand
ATAATTCGGCGCCTGTTGAGATCGGGCTGGGTGGTGAGGCGTGGGTGGCTGCTGCTGCACGTGGGTAGGGATGATGGTGGAGGGCTACGACGGTGGTGGGCATGGCGATGGCTGAGGCGGGGATGGAGGCGGGTGAGGCGTGTCTCTCGCTGGTGGTGGCAGCAGCGGTGGTGGTGGTGGTTGTGATTGCAGGCGTAGAGACCGCCGTCACGATTCCCTACGTTGAGGGGAGGCGAGAGTTGGGAGCGGGGTGGTGGGTTGTGGATGGCTCTCGGATGAATCAGATCGAATACTCTTGCGCCACCAGTGGCTGCTATGCTCAGGTGGAGCTAGCGATGAATGAATATAGAGATGAACCTTTGGCGCACGTTGAACTTACTTCATTCTTTTCCTATATGTATATCTTTTGTGGCTGATGTGTGTTTCATGACATTTGGCCGTTACTGCGCTCAGGACAAGAGTTGGCTGTATCGTGTCGTATTGTATATGCCATGGTCGCCAGTGCTAGGAAGGCCCCCTCCCTTCAAGAAGTCAACAAGCAGCGACAGCGAACTAGTAACCGATGTATCAACGGTTCACCTTGCCGGCTCAGGGCTCCATCGTAGCAAATCATAACCCAATTCCCGACCTCACAACCTTACAACTTACCCAAGGCAGCAACCGCGCCCTTGGTATCATCCTTCGAATCCTTGACCAACCCACTAATTGCCCGAAAATGCGGATTCTTCGCATCCCCAAGCAGCTCAAACAACACACTCTCGCTGGTCGTAACCACGGCGCCCTCACGCGCAAGCCTCGCGAGCGCAATGGGCCGCTCGAGCTCGTTGCAGCTAGACACGCCGTCCGCGAGCACGTAGACCTTGTGCCCGCGCCGCAGCAGGTCGAGGGTCGTCTGCGTCACGCAGATGTGCGTCTCGATGCCCACGATGATCACGGACAGCTGGTGGTGCGAGGTCGACGTGCCGATCATGTCGGCCACTTCCGGAACGACCATGCTGAAGACTGTTTTGTCAATTTCGGTCAGGGGCGCAGATTGGGCCGGGAAGAGAGAGGAGACTTCCGGGACGGTGGCACCGAGTCGCGCGGCGTTTTGCGTGGTGGCGATTATGGACATGTTGAGGATTGATGCTGTAGAAACGGAAATAGGGATTGAGGTTAGTTGAGTTGCGAGGCGATGGGGATGGAAGTGAGTGGAGGAGAGTGCCTCGTTCCGCCACTCCTTAACATGATGGATGCTTTGGTGGTGACGAGGCACACCCCCCTGCAGACGGACGCAAAGACGGAAAGACATACCAGCTCTGACCATTTTCTGTGTTGTTGATACACTATTTCCCGGCGGGAGAACACATCTGTCAGCAAGCCAGCTTTTGTACGGTGGGTAGTGTATCTTCTTGAAAGAGCACAACTGGACCAGGGGTGAGGCGGGGGAGAGAGAGAAAGAAGACATACACCTTCCCAAATTCCCATATCGCATTTCGAAATTTATCCTGCACATCGCAGACACTACATCATGAAGAAGGGTCAGGTAAGCATGCATGCCAGCCAGTTAAGCCCCAGGAATTTTTTCCCCCGGCCCGGGGATGAGTGGTGGGTAGAGCTGATCGACATACAAGAGTATCGGGCTTTCTAGACGCGGACAGAATGTGGATGTTAGCTTGGGTGCTCTGTAAGTCTATGGAAAAAAAGAGAAAAGGGCAAGAAAAGGATGAGTGTATGATGAACATCAACACCCGGTATTCTAATCGGACGAGGAGCCGGGATGGCGACGGTGAACGACCCTGAAGGAGGGCAGCTGGAGTTTTGACGTAATGAGTGAGCCTCCTCCCCCTCCTCCTCCTCCTCCTCCTCCTCCTCCTCCTTGCTCCTCAAAAATTCGTCGCAGATCCAAGAGATAGACCAGACATCATACCACTTTAATGGCAAATCCAAACGATGAACAGAACTCCGTAGGTTTAAGAGGATGGGAGGGAGGTTATCACATACCGAGACGTTTCTCAGACATACTGGGCGATCAGGGGTCTCCTTTTGTATACGGCCGCTTTCTGGTATTTCTCGAGGAAATGATATAGGAACAAAATAATTGAGCGCCGGCGACCCTCGTGCCTGGAGGCCCTGTGGCTGTGTAAATAACGCGGTTGGGGTAAGGGGATATTCTTTTTACCGCAACGGAAGAGGTATCCGTGCCGTTGACGCACCTTATCCGCCTTACAAGAGTAATGGCGAAATGAAAACTTAACCCAGAAGATGAGACGAAAGGCTGAAAGCGAAAAGGAATGCCCAACTATTTATTGTGTCTGGGGAATAATTAAATATACAGGGACGACGTCGAAGTTAGATTTTACAGTAAATACTACTGTAGGTGGTTAGAGCGTCGGGGAAGAGTTCGGTATGGATCGGGCTAACGGGACGATCAGCGATGACTGAGAGGCTGATCAGCCAGGAAGTCCGAAAAACGTAATCCTATCTAAAGGCTATTATGCATGTGGCATTGTACTTGGAAATATAGGATGTGTGGGGAGAATATGGAGCTGGCTGGAGTTTGGTGGAGTTCATCAACCTTTTACTCTCATCATAAACTTACAGTAGTACAATGTATTTCAGTGCTTCATCTAGATTCTACGTATCCTCGAGCTCTGGTGCTGATTGAGAAAGACTGAAAGAGCGTTTGATATCTGGCCTTGTCAAATTTTTAACAGTTTCCTGGATACGCGGATTTCCTCGCCTTGAGGCTTGCACACCCTGTGCGTCTTCGTCGGATTCTGCTTACGCCCCGAATCTTTTAAGAATAATAAATACAGTGGAGTATTGGTCCAGCCTCCTTCCCTCCAACAAACAACGCTACAAACACCAAGGAGAGCGGATTCATCTTTCAGAATGCTCTTGCCAAAGTCTTTGATTGAGCCGACTGCTGTCTAGGTAGTTTGGTGCTGTCTCTATCCACTTGCCGTGGTTCGTCTTCCTGGCCCAGTATTCAACCAACCAAAGGCCGTCCCGGATCCTATCGGATTGGCCTTTGTGACTGGTGTTGGTTGTGCACCCTTATCATCCCCCAGGTCAGGTTGACTCGCTTTCCTACTACTATCGGCTGCCTTTCCTGCTGCATTGTCAGAATTAACTGTAGGAACGGTCGTAGAAGAGGTCGTTCTATTCGCATTCGCCATGGTCTTGCTCGGTCGCAACACTTTCATAGGTCTAGAGCTGCTGGGTTTTGCGTATGTCGACGACGATTTGGAAGCTGCATCATTACCTGTTGCATTGGAGGATGCTGATCGCCAGGAAGTAGACCACACTCCGGACCCTGATTTGGAAAGTGGTGTTGTGAAGGATTTCTCACTCCCAGTGGTAGACTTGGAGTCCTCGGCTGCGACTCTCGAAGCATTCAAATCGAGACTAGATCTCGTTGAAGGTTCATTCACATGCTCTGATCTTCCTGCTTCTGAGTTAGTTGCGGCATCCACACCACTTGACACACCATCAGTGAGAGAGGCGGTATCTGGCCGCACAAGTCTCCCTGGCCGACCAATGACTCCAAGATGGCCTTGACCTGACGGCGAAACAGGAGGTGGTAACACTGCTTCGATGGATGATGATCGCTTCCGTGACGATGTGCTCAAGTCTCTATATGCTGCATCGTCTTCTGGTCGAACAAGTGGAATTGAGAGTTGATTCCGCTCCTCATCAAAGATCATCAACTTATCTTGCGAGAACAAGATGTCGGCATTGTGACTTCTCAAAACATCACTGCCCAATATGATCTGAATGGAATAATCAATCACTGGATGCTCATCAACCACAAATTTAACAATCAACGTAGGTATTTGAGGTACAGGACTGGCTGACCGCATTGCAGGGGAATGGATTTTGGCCTCTGTCAAAAATACCGGGAGTCTAATGGCTCGACTATCACCGTCTTCGAAGACAGAATCACTCAGTCCCAATTTTTGGATGAGGGAAGAGCCGACGGAGGAGGACGATGAGCCTGTACAAATAGCTGCGTAGAGAAGAGAATCGTTGGTAAATGTCTCGGTAAGCCAGCATCGAATTATGGATGGGCATGGCCCAAGGACGAAAAATCCAGGCGGAGGATTGCCGGACACTCTGGGCGAATTGTGAATGGATCCAAGCAGTCTGCTGGAGTCTAGACCAAAACTGTTCGTTCGGGCGAACCCTGAGGCACTAGCTCGGCCATCAGATCGGTGGGACAGAGATCTCTCGGACATGGCATGGCCTCCAAGGCCACTTCCAGTGCGCGTCGGGAGCTCAATGGACTGTCGAGAAGAGCCATAGTGGTTGTTCGCGCTTTCATCAAACCTCACCGAGTTTGCCCTGGATGCAGCAACTCTCCTGGGATCATCGTTGACATCTAAAGTCAAGGAACTCATCATACTCGTTCCAGGATCGGCATCAAAGTTACGGAAGGCTTCAGCGGCGGGGTTCTGAGTAGATTCTGCGAGTTTTGTTAGTGGCTGCTCATGCCCCAAGTGACTCAGGACGGGTCATACCATGTTGTGAAGCACTCAGTACACCAGGGAAAGGGGAAGCGGCACCCCATAGACTTCTCGTTCTAGAGGCATCGGGGATTTTCTGTTCAAGACGCATGATTCTGTCCGAGTGGTTCACCTGGGTTGCTGAGAGTTCGTTAAGGGTCTCTTGAATGCGCCACAATTCGTCCCTTGTGGCCAACCCTTGGGTGGTGTCCATAGCCAACAGGTCAATATACAGATAGAGGCATCGGAGGGGCCGAGAGCACACGAGCGATTGTGTTTAGGATTGAGCCCGAAAGTAGTGGCAGAAGCAGTGCGGAACCCTTTGTCGAGTACAGTGGCACGCAGGAGTGCCCCTTACAAGAATGCACTCCTGGCTTGACGCCAGCCACCTGGCAAAGCCTTCCACCGACTTTTCTAAGCACCCGAACAGATCTTAGGACCTCATTGAATGCTGATTGGTATATGGCAGAGACGAGTCAAGATTGGATGGTGAGGTTGGTTCAGAATGCGCCGGAGTTTGCAGGTGGAGGAATATGAATGGTTCTGCTGGCTGTGTCTGCAAGCCGCACTGGGGACGTATAGGCCAAAGGATAACAAGGATGATCAGATATCGTTGCGATATTCTATGGTCGCATAATCAGGGACATGAAATCGAGGGGCAGTCGTTAATAGATAGAGGGTGGGATGGTAGAAAGTAGGGTTCTCGCAAGGGATAGTGGGAGGGATGACCTCAGGACTGATATAGAGGAAGTGGAACAATAGTTGCAGGGTGTACAAGGTCAGAGCTTAGACGGTGATGGATTGATGGATTGAGGAGGCTGTGGAGGCTGATTGTGGATGATAGGTCTGAAGGCAACAGTGAGGTGATATGTAGCAATCTAGCGGTCCTTAAAAATCAACGAATGCTTCAAAGGCACCCGAGGGTCCAACCCTCCATCCAAATTTCAATCCTGAGAGCCTTGGAAACTTGAATCCGCCGAGTGCCAAGCCATCATCCTTGCACTTGTCCTTTTCGGAACAATGCTGGAAAGGAAAGAACAACTGCTATTAATATGTTACTCGTACTTACCTAAGTAGCATATGACTGCACCACGACTGGTCCATCAAGTGTGAGGACGTGGTAGATAGATAGTACTAACCTGAGGCAAATAGTATGCTAATTACTGCTTATATCCTCCAAGTTCGCTAAGAGATTGAGCAGTCACTAGCACCTGCGATCCCAAAGTATGGAGTATGTACCTAGCCTAAGGTAGGATTGCGCTGCTGGCTCTGCCATAATACTTCTCAGCTAGGACGGCAACGATGAACTAGATTGGAACCCTTTCACATTGGCTCGCATGCACCTAAAGGGACAATTCATCAAGTTGGGCCACAGAAATACGAGATAACACTGACTGTGAAAGTCCTGCTTCCAGACCCTGGGACCAGTTGAACAGCTCTGATGATGAGTTGGACGGGTTATTTAATACTTGGAAAGAGCTGCTCAAATGAGCAAAAGGAGACACAATGAGCTACTAACCGATTTTGTGATCCACTCGCTGGTTGAACAGAACCCTCTATACTCGGTTCCTTCTCCACCTTACAAAACACCCCATATTAAGTTCTAGCTTATGGAATTTATATTGGAAGCCGGATAGGTTGGTTCACGGCTCATTTCCGCAGCTGGGGAAGAAGTATGATCTAGCAAGGCGGAGTCTCCCCCTATTTGTCATCGGCAGTTATATATCATATGGTGAATAGCCGATACTCCGCATTTTGACCCTCTGGACAGACGACTGATAAACACTCACTTATACGTACATAAACGTATATATCTACTCGATACGCTGCATCACCAGGATCCTGTTCGAGCAACTTACGGTATCAAACTCCTTCCCTTTCCCTCTCAGAATACCCGAAGCGATGCCACGACGAATATTGGTCACCGGAGCCACTGGTAACCAAGGTTGTTCACTTTGAGATCGTAGGAAATTCAACTGTACTGAACACATTTCTGGCAGGAGGCTCTGTAGCCAGGCTATTGCTTCAAAGCCCTGCGGAGTTCACTGTTCGCGCACTGACCCGCAATCCAGAGGCCAGTGCTGCAAAGGCTCTCAAGGATGCAGGAGCTGAGGTTGTGCGAGGCGACCTCACCGATCGATCCTCGTTAGATGCTGCTTTCAAAGACTGCTGGGGTGCTTTCGTGGCCACAAATTTCTATGATAGTGTCAGCAGACATTCTCCAAACTGAAGTTTTCAATCGACTGACTAAGAAAGATAGACCATCAAAGACGACCCCGCAAGCGAAGAAACCCAGGGGCGCAATGCAGCTGATGCAGCGCTGCAGTCTGGATTGAGCTGTTTCGTTTGGAGCACACTGCCTTCATCTCTCGAGATTTCAAATGGAAAAGTCACATGTGAGATCTATGAAGGCAAGCATCGTGTTGACAGTTATATCCATGACATTGGGCTTCCTGCGGTTTATGTCTTCACTGGTAATTTTTACGAGAACCAGATCTTTCGTGGCCACGTCGTTGAGACCGAAGACGGCCTTGAGTTCCGGCAGCCCATTATCAAAGGTGACATTAAGCGTAAGTTGGAATCCTCTCATTCAGCAGATTGATCGGATTGTTCAAGGTCAGCGCTAAGTGAAGAATGTTGAGACAGTTCATATGCTCTGGGTTGAACGTGATCTGGCTGCTATTGTGGTAGCAATCCTTGAGAGGTGGGTTTCTGCGAAGGAGACATTGCTTTATAAACATCTGTACGCAATGGATGCCGTGCGGACTCCGAATGAAATATGCTCCATCATTGAGCGAGGTCACAATCCCCTTGGAGCAAATCGAGCTCCGCAGACGGCTGACCCATTTCCAGTAACCGGAAAACCTACCAAATATGTTGTCCTTCCCAGCACTGGCAACGAGGCTCGAGATACCATGTTCAATCTTTACAATCTGACAGGCACCTATCCGGGAGTCGAGTTACCTGATCCAAATGTATTGAACCTGGGTGTAGAGCTGCATGGAGCCGAGCAATTCGCGCGGGAAAGGCTGATACCGCATCTCCAGCGCATGAAAAAATCCAGATAAATCCGTCGACTCTGGATGTTGCCGCTTCAATTCAATAAAATGGTGTTGGGACCTAGTCGATCCCCTAGTGTATTATACCACTGCTAGACCAAATAATGTTTCAACAAGTTATGATTGACTTGATCTGACAGTTTTGCCAGCCCTGAAATCAATTTACCTAGCGCTGCCACCGCCATAGGGTGGAGATGAGTAGAATCAGGGTAGCAGCATCCATTGTTGCAGCCTTGCATGACACTCGACCCTAGCAAGGCGATGCTGAATCCTCTCTGATTAATATTGGTCGTTGGAAGCTAGATCCCACATGTACTGGACTCGAAGGACGAGTCACGATATATGTCGCAGTGAATGCCCATCACCTAACACCCAAAGAGGAATATCGGGCATTGAGTTCCAATTGGCAAGATGAATGGAGCCGACGCCGTACCCCAGCATGCCTAAACACATATGGGGACACCGAGCCACACTTTCGATATGCTGGCGGATGGGTATGGTGGTGTTCGATCTGCAAGGCATGGCGATGGTAGTTGAAAAGCTGACTCCGTGCTGATAGTTTTATGTTCTTGGTATGATCACCAGATAGGGGAACTGGCCAGTGGTAGGGACTCAGTGAGCCAATCTTACGTATCTTTGGCACGTTGCAAGGCATGCGCAGGGTTGAGGTTCAACCTCGCAGCAGCGACCTCAAAAAATCATGCTCGAATGATATCGCACGGGGCCTCAAATCAACAAGAACAATTCAAGGGCAACTAGATATCACCGTCAGAATATTTCGTGCAATGCGAAGGTACATGATTCCGTTGGGAGCGGATATTGACTCCTGTCCGGAAGCATTCAATGCGGGTATGCAAACCTCGCACATCCATACTATCTGGTTAGCCAGTTTGGTAGTGCCTTGGTTACAGCCCACTTCTTCAATCTATTAGATAGAAGGGAGACTCAATCTAGCTGATGCCGTAAGGCCCTTGCTTGACAGTGGTTCTCATGCGCGGCATCGTGTATGCCCGCCCCTCCCAGACGTGGTGTGATCCGAATGGTTGGGGCCAAATAGCAGTGCCGAGTATTCCAAGACAGGGAATCGAGGGTGGGAGGACATCTCACAAACACCTTCGCTACAGAATGGCCTTGCAGCTTCACCGCGATCCTATCGAAAGCATGTCGCCCGTTTTAAGGGTGCAGGGATACAAGAATCAGGGTCTTCCCTGGATGCCATTCGCCGGCACAGAGCCGAACTCCATCCTTTTACAGTGTACTCCTTACTCCAGATGAGATTCGCCAGCGGTGTTGGGGATTGTGCGTTGTTGGTATCTCGAGACCCACTAGATAGCAACAACCTGGCGAATTGACTGTAGGGTCAGCATATCAATAGTCCCCATTGTGGGATCATCGATCGAAAGTCCGTGAGGGCGTGCGGCCAAGGGACTGGCAGCCGCGTTGTTAGCGTTAAGCTGCATGCATCATCTTTTGTTCTAGAAGGATATGATGTCCTTGGTAGTGGATAGTACGGAGTAGAACTGCTAAGATGGGATATGCGGAAGACTTGGTACATGGTATTGAAATGCTTCCGACTTCGATGCGTGGTCATGAGTTCCTTCTGTTGCTGGGAAGAGGAGCATTCCACGAAGAGCATTTGCCATGAATATCCGCGACGGACTGCCCATACTTTGAGCTCGGCGCTCGCCTGAAAAGAATTTTAAGCAATGTTGACGCTTTATTCCGTAAGTCTCTTGGTCAAATGAGGACTTGGACAGGAATCCTCCATGTGAGTGTGAGCGACTCCGTATGGTGGTTCGATATCTAGACTGAGTCCACTGTTTATCCGACACTAACCAGGAACTCAAAGATGATAGTAGAGTAGCAGTCGGATAGCTTGGCAAGTCGCGGGATGTCGGACGATTGGCCCAATCAAAGGCGGGACAGATCAACCTCGGCGCAAGAGATGTTCGGAGTCAGCCACGGAGGGAGGCGAGAAAGAGATAGTGTTTCCCTAATCCTGATCCCTCGCGTCCCAGGATGATCGCCTTCTCCGCAGATGAAAAAGTGGGCAACTGGGCAAATAACACCCCCGCCACTAGGAGCACGCGACCCGAGGCAGCGTCGTAGCACCATGAACCCTTCGGTGTCTTGGTAGAAGCTCTGGCAAGACAAGTCAGAAACAGAATCCGGGTGGGCAATGGCGAATAGCGATTTTGGTGCTACCGAGTAATCTAGGTTGGGATAGAAGACAATGAGAAGAATCTCCAAGTTGCGGAAACCATGGGCTTGATGGGAGCCAATATGAACAAGCTAATCACGGATTTGATGAATGGCAACTTTTGCCCCTCCATACAACGCATGCACCTGCATGGCAATCAGCCTGGTGACCGGGGTGTACACAATTTGATAAAGTGAATGCCCGAGTTGTTCTGGTGAGGCGCAGAGACTCGAGAGTACGGAGTACCTAGGTACGTAGGAGTTTACCTAGGTACGGAGTAGACTCCCAAGTAATCATAACACCGCTGAACTCTGCACCAAGTAAGATTAATAGGATTTGTGGAGTTGTCGGGCTCTGTTAGAACAAGATCGAGGGGTACAGGACCTTGTAAGTAGACCTTTTAGTGAGCCCACAATCTCCCCTGTCAAAGTGAGCCCTGTACGGAGTACACGCCTACCAGCCTGCGACTCTACAGGGGTACAGGTCGGTACGTACCTTGACCTACCACCCAATTGGGAGGAGTATTGACTTCGGTCTCATCCGTCTCGATATTTTCCACGAAGCGCATTCTTCGCACTCTGCCGAACTCCCTCTCGTCAGTCTCATCAATTGTTGATCGTGATGGGCTGACGCCACCTTCTAGGTGACCTGTATGCTTCCCGTCTGGTGCCAATACAGACACATTCCAGAAAGGCGCCAGATCGGCTTAAAACGCCATCCTCGTCATGGGGTAGAAGGATTGCAGTAGGATGGCGACGAGCAGCGGATTCCACTGGCCCCGGAAGATAAGGGTCTTGGCAAGTTTCTTGGCACGAGGGAAGAGAAGCTTGGCATGCGGAAGATCGTCTCTATCGCTGCAAAGTTGCACTTGTTCTCCCAAGGTCTATACGAGGTTTCATTCATTGTACAGAGTAATCGAGATTGTGCCACCGATCTACAAGTCTCTGGGCCACATGCTGAAATGCCAGTATCTGTCTCCCTGAGTCCCTCTTCGAACTGAAGGTCCAGACTTCTGTTTGCCCTCTGCCGTTGCTACCCTCGACCGAGCAGGTAGGTAGTTATCAGACATCACTAGATACCCAGGTGGTTTAAGTTCCAACTTCGGTACGGGCCCCTGTTCGTCCTATAGGTACGGAGTACGTACCAGAGGCTGGGGGTTCATCAGTGGCCACTCCCAGATGCTGGTCGTTGCCGCTAACTTGCCAATGGCTTGTCAAGCCCTTCACTTCAAGCTTGTTGACGCCTTCAATGCCTGGTGAGTTGCAAAGTAAAGCTTATACCTCGTACTGGTCTCGCCACAATACCAGTTGATTTGGACGCTTAGGCGCCACCTATCTCACCCACCTCGCAGCCTCCGCACCACTAACACCAGTCCCGGCCCGCCAAGTGCTTGGGATACATCGCTGCTGCGACGCTCTTCAATATCAATTGATAACGACTGGACGTTACCTTCCTTATTCGTGTGATTGCTCCGTTGATGTTCGGGTCTGGCTCATGTGCTCAATTGAAACCTCTCAGGCGCCTCACAAGGGTTTCTCCTCTGTGAGACCTCTGTGACACTAATATATTAGCCTTGTGATCACCCAGTTTCCTTCATTGTCCCCATCATCGAACATTGTTCTGGTCTGCTATTTTGCAAGCACTACAAGCATTCTGCCAAGATGAGCGCCATTGCAACCAACGAAGCGCCAATCATTGCTCAGGCCGCCGTGCCTGCTGCACCACTCGCCGGCACTATCCAAGAGAAAGGCCTCGGACGAGGATCTATCGATGGCGGTGTCCAGGAAGTCCCACGCCCGTCAGCAGAATTCGATGATGATGATGATGATGAGGTGACAGAGGAGGAACTTCACACTCTTCGTCGAGTCTCTGGCAAAATCCCCTGGCCTGCTTTTACTGTTGCCTTTGTCGAGCTTTGCGAACGTTTCTCCTACTATGGCACCACGGTTGTCTGTGAGTAGATCCCTAAGGGCTTGTGACACTCGGGCCAAATCTGACTCTTACCTGTCTAGTCGTCAACTTCATCCAACAGCCCCTTCCAGAAGGTTCCTCAACTGGCGCAGGCTTCGAGGGTCAATCCGGAGCTTTGGGAATGGGCCAGCGAGCGTCCACTGGTCT
>Ga0105237_10007577_pt1 | contig 11866 bp, 12 predicted proteins | sample KBSC24metaG_FD_81520 | JGI IMG/M metagenome (GOLD analysis project Ga0105237, IMG submission 81520) | Corn rhizosphere microbial communities from Kellogg Biological Station, Michigan, USA - KBS C2-4 metaG | ecosystem: Host-associated > Plants > Roots > Rhizosphere > Soil | place: Michigan, USA... | reverse complement strand
TTTACGTTTCCGATCCGTTTGGCAATCGCCTCGAATTGCTCGAGCCGATATCGTCGTGACCGCTATGAAGCATCTCCTCCTCCTCGGAATCTGTTTCTGGTGCGTGTCGTGCCGTCCCTCCGCGGATGTTCCAAAACTCTCGGCGGGTGAACGGGCGGCCCTTGCGGCCGACGCCTCCCAGGCCGAGAGAGGTTTTCTCCAGGTGGAATTGGCGAAACGCGATGGCTCGAACATTCCCAAGGAGCTTTGGGGCGCGGCGATTCGCAAACTGAAACCCGTGCGAGTGGTGAGCGACCGGGTGAATGTCAAAATCGTGCTGATCGACTCGGATCGTCTCGAAGCCGGTTTTTATGCAGTCGTTCCCATTTCTTCGTACGTTCCTTCCGCCTCGGATTTCTCCGAGCTCACCCTGCTCGGCGAACCGGGGGACGCGCCGTCTGGGACTTTGTACCGATACCGGATCGTCAAACCCCAGCGCTAAATCACGCGCACTCCATAGCGCTGTCGCTTCGCGCGGTACGCGTTCAGTCACCACGCTGCCTCCCCGTTTTGCCATTCAGGCCCCATCTCGAACTTCGCACTCCGCTGGATCTGGTGGTCACGAATCTTGAACATCTCCCGGGCGGAACAGTCCAATGTAACACGTCACTTTCGGAATTCTCCAAGCGAGGACCGATCAAAAAGACGCCGGTCATCGATGCGTGCGTCTGCGGGTGAACCTTCGCTCTTCGGAGGTGACGGGAAAGACCGAACAAGGCTCCGTCGGGAGAACTGTGCCTTGGCGTGTCCAGCAATCAACAAACGCAACGTAACGTGTAACGCAATTAAAGCGATAACAAACAAGCCAACAAACAGAAAGGTCCAATGATGAATGCAAGTCAGAATAAGAGTAAGAAATGGAAGGTCTTTGGCGTTGGGAGCGCATTGACACTCCTGGTCGCCGCGGGCGTCGTGATGTCCGAAAATCCCGCTCCGCCTGCCAAGGCGCCTGCTGCGCCGCCTCCTCCTGTGACCGAGGCTGTGACCGCCCCGGTGCGCGCACTGAGCCGTGCCTTTGAAGTCGCGGCCGCGCAGGTCAAGCCGGCCGTGGTCAGCGTGTATTCGGAAAAAATGGTGAAGATGAACGACGAAGGTTTTTCCCTGCCGTTTGGCAATGGAAACGGGAATGATCTCTTCCGGCAATTCTTTGGACGGGAATTCCAGAACCCCGGAGAGCAGCCAGCCAATCCGCATTCGCGCCGCCATGAAAACGGGATCCCGCAACGCGGCATGGGTTCCGGGATGATCCTCGATACGCAGGGCCATATCCTGACCAACTATCATGTCGTGAAAGATGTGGATCACCTCAAGGTGAAGCTGGCCGACAAGCGGGAGTTTGAAGCGGAAGTGGTGGGCACCGATCCGAAGAGCGACGTGGCCATCATCCACATCAAGGGCAAGGTGCCCGATAACCTGCCGACAGTGAAGCTCGGCAAGTCTGACGCCCTCAGCGTGGGTGACTGGGTGCTGGCGGTGGGCGCGCCCTTCGGGCTCACGCAAACCGTGACCTCGGGCATCATCAGCGCCACGGGCCGCAATGATGTGGGCATCGCCGACTACGAGGACTTCCTCCAGACGGACGCGGCGATCAATCCCGGCAACTCGGGCGGGCCGCTCGTGAACATCGACGGTGAAGTGATCGGCATGAACACGGCCATCGCGACCGGCGTGGGGCAATTCTCCGGCGTCGGGTTTGCGATCCCGAGCGACATGATCAAGAGCTACCTGCCGACGTTGACCAAAGGCCAATCAATCAGCCGGGGCTTTCTCGGCGTGAACATCCAGGACCTGACGGACGCGCTCGCGACCCAGTTCAAGGCGCACGATACCCAGGGCGCGCTGGTTTCGCAGGTGAGGAAGGATACGCCCGCGGACAAGGCCGGCTTGAAACCGGGGGATGTGATCACCCGTTACCAGGGCAGGGCGGTCGAGGACACGCGCGATCTGCGCAAGGAAGTCGCCGCGACAGCGCCGGAGACGAAAGTGGACCTCACGATCGTGCGGGACGGCAAGGAGAAGGACATGTCGGTGACCGTCGGGAAGATGCCCACGGAGACGCTGGCCTCGGCGACGGGAGGCGGCGGATCGGAATCGGAGAACGCGGGCAAGTTCGGCCTGGAGGTGCAACCGCTCACGCCGGAACTGGCGAAGCAGTTCGGTTATGAAGGCAAACATGGCGTGATCATCGCAGACGTGGAGCCCGGAAGCCCCGCCGAGATGGCCAATCTCCAGAGCGGCGACCTGATCACCGAAGCCGACCGGCAAACGGTGAACAGCGTCGACGACTTGAAAAGCGCGCTCGCGAAGTCGAAGGACTCCGTGCTGCTCCTTGTGAAACGCAAGGACGCGAGCATGTATGTCACGATGAAGATGGGGTAAGTCAGTGAGATCGGCACGAGGCGGGGAGGCCTCGTGATGGTGTTGAGAGCAGACAGTCGCCGGCCACCTGGAGGGATGGGTGGCCGGTGATGTTGTACGGGTGGCGGTGTGGGATTGCGGGGGCGACGCGGAGTGCCGGTAATCAGTAATCAGTGTTCAAGGATGACAGCTCTTTCGGCGCTGGCGCTACCGGAGAAACGCCAGCCGAGTCGCAGGCGAAAATTACGTCGCTCATCGCCATCCCGATGAATAACATCGCCACCCGGCCACCCGGCCATCCCTTCGCCTATTCCCCGGCTGACGATGAATACTCTATCGATGTCCCCCCACATGATGTCCCCTCACCTCACGCGCCGCCAGGCCATCCAGGCCGCGGGTACTCTCCTGCTCGCGGGCGCCGTGTCGTCCTTGCCGGCGCAAGAGCCGAAGCGCAAAAGGGTCATCGTCGTGGGCGGCGGGATCGGCGGACTGAGCTGCGCCTACGAGCTCATGGAACGCGGGCATGATGTGGCTCTGCTGGAGGGGTCGAAGCGCGTGGGCGGGCATGTGAAGACGATCCGCGATCCTTTGCCCGACGGGCTCTACGCGGATGTGGGCGCGGAGCATTTTACGAATCCGGGCTACGATGAGTACCGCCGGTATGTGGAAAAGTTCGACCTGCCGGTGCTCCCCTGGGCGCGGCGGCAGCACATGTACCGGCACATCGATGGCCAATGGTACACCGAGGAACAGCTCGCCGACAAAGCGGTGCTGGCCGGCTTCGGGTTCAACCCCCGCGAGGTTGATTACATCCGCGAGCGTGGCTGGCGCGAGCTGCCGATGCTCTATCTCACGCCCTATGTAGAGAAGTTCAAAGACGAGTATCAGCCCTTCGGCATCGGGCTGGATGAACTCGATGCCATGCTGCTCGGCGATGTGCTGGCGGACGCGGGGATGTCGGAAGCCGCGGCGCGTTTCATCGGTGGCGCCTCGGCGCGCAGCAAGAACGGAGAAAAACCCACGACCGGTGTCTCCGCGCTCTTCCAGATCTGGCAGATGGCCATTCCCCGCATGCGCGGGCTGCCGGTCTTCAAGCGCGAGGTGTTTCATCTCAAGGGCGGCAACCAATTGCTGCCGGATACCCTCGGGGCGAAGCTCGGGGATCGCATTTCCCGTTCGTGCGAAGTCACGCTGGTCGAGCACGGCGGCGACCGCCTGGCGGTGCGCTACCGTCAGGGCGGGGAGGAGCATTCCCTCACCGGGGACCACGTGGTGTTCTGCGTTTCGCCCGTGATTCTCCAGCGCATCCAGGTGGATCCGCCGTGGCCTGAGGCGAAGTTGTTCGCGCTGCAAAACACGCCCATGGGGATGCAGTCGCGCGTCCTCCTCGTCACGCGGGATGCATTCTGGAAGGACGATGTTCCGAGCATCAACCTGGAAACCGGCGACCCGAAGATGAGCCTCGTCTATGAAACCGCGGCCGATGTGCCCGGCGCGCGGCGGTTGCTCATGGGCAGCGGGCAGCCGGTGCAGACGCCGGAGGAGACCATCGCCGCGTTTCGCAAATTCTATCCGGGCCGGAACAAGGACACGATCGAGCAATGCATCGTCCACCAGTGGTGGAAGGAGGAGCCGCTCGCAGTCGGTTGCGAGCGCCTCGCCTTTCCCCTCGGCCAGCTCGCCAAAATCTGGCCGCTTCTCATCGAGCCCGTCGGCCGCATCCACTTCGCCGGCGCCGCCTACGACAATCTGCCGTGGGGCCAGGAAGCGGCGACGCGCTCCGCGAATCGCGTGGCGCGGCAGATCCATGCGATGCCATGAAGCGCGCTCTGATGGTGCTCGCTGTGCTGGCCGTGGTTTCCGTTGCGGGCCTGCTCGCGTACGAAGTTTTCCTTCCCAGTCCAACAATGGAAGTCATTCGGCGCAGTTCCTACGTTCGTGTCGATGCGTCGTTCCTGGACTATCATCTGGGGCTCACCCGGTTCATGCTCGAGGATATGACGGTGCACCGGACTTTGCTGGAAGCGGTGGCTGATGGGAAGACACGGGAAGGAATGATCGATGGAACCATCGACTTCGTGCCGGGACGAGATGGGCAGGTGACCGGCCGCATCGCCAGCGATCTCACCCGGGTCAAAGAATTCAAGGCGGGAGATACTTATACATTTCCGGAGGCGGATTATTCAATTGGCTCATCACCCTGCCGGATGGGACGGAGGAAGGGAACTTCGTGGGAAAGTTTCTCGATACTTACAGGCCGTGAGCGGAGTGGCGCAGTCTGGAGCGCTCTCGGAGGTTTGTGAGTTCATGGAGAACTGGGCCAAAGGCCCCTCGCAAGACAGCCCAGGGCAAGCGAGTATAACGAGCGCCGCCCTGGTATACGCCCCCAAAACGGCAGACGCCCCAACGGGGCAAAACAACCATTCCCGTATGCCCCAATCCCTTGCACACGTTGTTCTGCACATCATCTTCAGCACCAAGAATCGGGTTCCGTTTTTGAAAGCCCCGGATGTCCGTGAACGGTTGCATGCCTACATGGCCGGTGTTCTTCAGAAGATCGAATGCCCGCCGATCATCATCAATGGCACGGAGGATCACGTGCACATCCTGTGTAATCTCGGACGCAAGATCACGATTGCGGATTTGCTGGAGGAGGTGAAACGAGTCCCTTCCCGCTGGATGAAGGAGCAAGGGGCCAAATATCGGGATTTCTATTGGCAGGGCGGCTACGGGGCGTTTTCCGTGAGTGAATCTAGCGTGGAATCCGTACGCGCGTATATCGCGGCCCAGGAGGAGCACCACAAGCGCATGTCGTTTCAAGACGAGTTTCGAGCCTTGTGCCAGAAACATCATGTCGAGATTGACGAACGTTACGTTTGGGACTGAACCCTGATCCCTCCCGCGATCATGTCTCTTTGCGGAATGCGAGTTGTTTTTGCCCCGTTGGGGCGGCGCCTGTTGTGGGGCGAGACCCAGGGCGGCGCTCGTTACACTCGTTTGCCCTGGGCTGTCTTGCGTAGGGCCTTTGGCCCAGGTGCCCAGTTCCGTGCGAATGCGGTTCCATGCGAGTGCGTTCCGTGCGAGTGCGGTTCCGTGCGAGTGCGTTCCGTGCGAGTGCGGTTCCGTGCGAGTGCGTTCCGTGCGAGTGCGGTTCCGTGCGAGTGCAGTTCCGTGCGAGTGCGTTCGTGCGAAAATTTCCGTGCACTTGAACTTGCGAATGGTAAGCGGGGCGATGCCGTGCTCCTCGCCGTCGTCTTGAGCTTTGCGCGTGGGTGTGTTCGCGCGGAATTTCCCATCCAGTCTATTGCCCAGCGGCGCGCGCCGCGGAAGGTTTGCTGAGGGTTACGTTCCCAAAGGTCATGAACACACGCGTGGGACCGGAGGGGCCACGGTAGGCGCCTTCGGCGTCGTTAAGTTTGCACGCCAGCGCGGCGAAATCCCATGCGTCCGCTTCGGTGCAATGCAGCTTGCGCGTGGTCAGTGGTGCGATGCCGTGTTCCTGGCCGTACGCTCTGAGCTTGCGTGCGTGCTCGTCGAGCGGAGGCTGGACCGACGGATGATCCCAACCCCAGAGCCAGGTGCCGTCCGCCGTGTTGTAGGTGCCGATGATCTGGACGGGGCAGGTCGCCGTGGTCCCGTCGCGTTGAGTGAAGACGATCTTGCCGGTATCCTGATCCACGGCCCAGTCGGCATCGACCAGATGCCATGTGGCATTATGGGCCGCGGTCTTGAGCTTCAGATCTTCCTCGCTTTGCTCCACGAGGATCCGAAACGGGTCGGTCGGGCTCTTGGTGAAGAAGGGGGCGAAGATGCTCTTCGATGGAATTGCCGTTGATTTGGTGGAGGGAGACGGGTGAGAAGCGGCGCTCTTATTCTCGTTGGATTCGAAACGCCTGACCGCCCACCAGAAAAGGACGGCGAGCAGCAGAAAGGCGGCGATGACAATCAGACGCGCGAGATGACCAGTCACAGTGGAGACGACACATCTTACTATCGCGACTGGCCGGCACCAGCAATGGGAGATTGGTCGCGGCCGCTGATTGCTTCTCGGAGGGACGCGCTCCCGCGCGTCCCCATCATTCCGAAAATGTGTTCTCCCAAGGAGTCAGGGATCGCGCAGGAGCGCATCCCTCCGAGGAGAGGCCCTCGCCGCGCCTCATGTGTTACGGGACTGGGATTTCTCCGGCCGCCTTCGCCCGCTGAAGTTTGGGCGGCGACAGAGCGCCGACCTTCCGGTTTGGGATGACCGCAGGCGTGTTGGAGCGCGCTCATGGGAGATCACTTCTTCATCCCGGGATCGAAGTTCCATCCCGCGGCGCGAATGGCGCGGCGGGTCTCGGGGCTCCAGACGTGGACGGTCGATTCGTAAAGGCCGAAGGCCGCGACGCCGCGTCCGCTGTAGGCCCTGGCCAGCGCCTCGATGGAGGCCGGCGAAAGGATGCCGCTTTTGACCGGGCGCCAGTTGTTCTTCGGGTCCACTTCGCTGATTTCCGCCACGGCCATGGCCTTCCCGCGCGTGCCGGCGGCGGCGACGGTGGCGTCGATCGTGGGCCGCACGCCGTTGCCGCTGTACCACTGGCCGTCGATGATCGTATTGATGAGGCCGGCGTCGATCCACTCCTTGCCGCGCAGCGCAAAGCCATCGGGCCCGGACGAGCGCACGGAGATCTCCATTTCGTTGCCGATGGCCCTGCGCAATTCCTCGAGGAAGAGACGGAAGTAACCGGAGAGATGCTCCTGCACCAGCGGGTCGCGATAGATATCCAGCGGCTCCATGTCCTTGCCGTATTTTTTCTTGAAGGCCTCGGTGACGATCGGCTCGTACCCGGCGATCGGCGGATGGCGCAGCAGATCGATCATGATTCCCTTCGTGCCGGTCGAGGCGAGCTGTTTGAAGAACGAGACATAGTAGCTACGCACCTCGGGGTAGGCGAAGCTCAGGATGCGCGGATAGGGATTGCGCTTGTAAGGCTGGATCGGAATGGAATTGCCGGTCTTCGGGTCCTTCTCCGAGGAGAGCATCTGCGCATAGAACTCGGGATGCTCGTGCCAGAAATTCGCATACGGCGCGCGATTGTAATTTGTGAAGCGCACCATGGCATGCACCTCGCAGCCGGCTTCGCGGCCAGAGGCCACGGCGACGGCCAGGGGATCGAACCGGCGCGCGAGATCGATGTATTTCAGCCACCCGGCGCCGGCGTTCTGCTTCTTTACCCACTTGTCGTCGTCCTCCTGCGACCAGTGGGCCGCGGCTTCGGGCACGGACAGGGAGTTGTCGAGGAAGGTGCCGTAGCAGCGCCAGTAGATGCGGCCGAAGCCCGCTTCCTTGTGCCGGTAGACCATCGCGCGGATGTCGTCCTCGTTTTCCGCGGTGCCGTTCCAAAAGATTTCATCCGTGGTATCGAGCATGGCGAAGAGCCGTTGATTGGCCGGGGGCAGCTCGCGCTCCTGTTTCGCCTCCGCCACCTCCTGGTCGGTCATTGGCGTGAGGCGCACCTGGGAAATACCGCCCATGTAGCCGGAGCCGGCGCGCGGCATGGGCCCGCGTGGCTGGATGATGTGGATCTTCTTCCCCGTGAGGTCCGCCGCCTTCCAGTAGGCCTCGGCGACGCGGCCCGTCGCATCGCGCGGCGCCTGGAGATACTCGGGGTAAGGCTCGCCGGAGAGCTTCGCCTGGAGCAGGGGAGGGCTCCACGGGTCCAGACCGTCGCGATAGAGTCCCACGTGGATGCGATACCAGCCGGTGACCTTCGGATCGATGACGAGATCGGGCACGCGGTACGGGACGAAGCGCGTCATGGGAATGACGTCCCAGAATCCATTCTTCACGGCTTCGTCGCTCGGCTGGCCGGCCATGAGGATCGTGCCATTTGGCGCGCCCCACTCCTGGGCGTGGCGATCGAGCCACCACTTGCCTGGCGTGGGTTCCTCGGCGCGCTGGTCGGGCGCGGCGAGATCGGCGGCGGGGATGACGACCTCCGTGCGATCGGCTGCAGAGAGATAGGGGATGGTGAGGGCCAGGGTGACGAGGCACGCGGGCAGGAGGAATCGGGGCAGAGACGGTATCTTCATGGGGGGCTGGTGCGTCAAAGAAGACGCCGCTCCATCGTTAATCCGGATTAGCGCGGCCTTGTTAGTCGGGACTGAAGGCGTGTGAGCGCATTATTGAACAGGAAAGAGGCAACGACATTCGAAGTCAGATAACGTGCGCGGCATCCTTCCCACCTGTCATCCTGAGGGCCCAAAGACGGAGGCGTAATTCTTGATGCGTGGATGACGTGGCGCAACTCCCATCCCGGAGGGATGAGAGAAATTAGCCGGTGGTGGAGCGAGGAACGAGCGCAACCACCGGAACGCCCACCCCCAACGGATTTGCCCCCGCGGGGCAAGAGAAGTTCTCGCGCCACCCTCCGGGGCGCATCTCGTTTTGGGGCGTGGGACCGGTGGTTACGCTCGTTCCTCGGTTGATGGTCGCCCCCGCGACCACCCTTCGGGTCCGCCTTCGGCAGATCCTGTCGCTCCGCTCCAGTCATCACCGGCTAATCTCTCCGCAGCCCTCCGGGCTGGGCATCCTGATTTTCAACCTCTTACATTAGACGTCATTGGCAGCGGAGCGGGGACTCGAGGCTTTGCGAGAGGTCTGTGGTGCCGCGGAGACAACCATGGGCGCAGTCGAAGGACCTCCAACATCCCGCGAGCCGCTTCAATGCGGTCTTGCTCGGCGAACCGGTAGCGAACGAGCGCCAGCAAAGTAGGCGGTCTCTTCCCAGAGCCGCTGTGGAGACGAGGCCGCGCGCACACCAGCGGCTCTGGGAAGGGCCGCCTACTTTGTCCGCTCGCCGTCCTCTACTAACGGATCGGCCGCGTCAATTGCTTTCTACGCCTTGGCGGCTCCGCACGAGAACCCACTCGAAGTTTGAGGTCCTTCGACTCCGCCCATACTTCCCCAATCCGCTCAGGATGACAAAGAAGAGGGGACGGCGCTCGCGCTGAGAGCGAGAAAACGCAGAAGCGGCATCCTGCCGCTTTCGGCGGCTCGGCCGCCGATCGTGAATCATGGCGGGCAAGCGGCCACTCGCGAGCGGGCCGCCGATTCATGGGCATGCCGCGACTGCTCAATACCATGAGGCCCGTGCGATTCATTTTAGCGGCGTCGCGCACAACGCCCAAAGCTGGCTCACAACCATGAAGACACACGTTTCACGAGCGTCTCGCCATCAGTCCTTTACACCGCCGGCGCGCGAATGGGCGCCGCAATTCAATCTGGCCGAAGCGGAGTTCCGGACGGTGGTGGAGGAGTTGGGGGACCGGTTGGTCCATCATTGCGAACGGCCCGAGATCGAAGTGCGCATCCTCGATTTTGTGGCGCGGGCGCATGGTCCGAGCACCGAGGGGATTGCGGCGGAAATGGGGATCAATCCGGCGGCGGCGAAGGTGCACCTGCGCCAATTGCGGAAGGCGAATCGTATTTGGGGCCAGCCGATTCGCGGGGGTGGGATAGCATGGTACGCCTCGCAGGCCGGCCGGCACTTTCTTGGCGAGAAGGTTGCGACGTGAAACGCCCGACGCGCTCTACTGCGTGTACTCGGGATCCACGATATTGAAGGATTTCCCGTCGGGGGCGAAAATGCTCGCGCCGGAGAAGCGCCCGAGGGCGTGGCCGAAGCGGGTGCGCTGGAGCTTCTCGTTGTAGAAGTCGAGGTAGTCGCAGTTCACGGTGCGGCCATCGCCGAGTTCCTCGTAGCGGCTCTGGGCATCGGCGTAAAAGCCGGTGTGTCCGGCCCACGGGAAGATCTCGCCGCCATTGGGGGAGAGCTGGACGATGCGCTGGGCGACGAGGTCGAGGACGTAGAACTGGGTGCCATCGGTGCTGTTGTGCGAGCCGTCGAAGACCGCGATGCGAGGCTGGGCGATCGGCGGAAACGGCGCGTCCGCCTTGTGCAGCATCCAAAAGGAAACGAAGCCGGGGATCTTCCGGAATGGGATGAGCGCGGGCTTCTGCCCGATGCGCAGGAAGGCCTCTTTGTCGGATTCGTCGGCGTCCTTTTCTTTGCTGGGCTTGAGCACGATGGTGTAGGCGCCATCGGCCGTGGAGTAGGTGTCGCGCGCCGGCGCGGTGGTGGCGGCGCTGTCATCACCGGAAAAAGGCTGGGCGATGACGCGGCTCTTGTACCAGACGGGTGGCTCGCCGGCGATCACCCTGGCGGCCTTGCTGGCGAGATCGAGCGAGACGAGGACGCGCTTCTGGCTGCCATCGTTCTCGCTGGTGAAGATGATCGACTTGCCATCCGGCGCGAAGGAGGGGTTCACGTCCTGGCTGTCGTTGGGCTCGGTGATTTGGCGGATGAGCCTGCCATCGGTGCCGAAGAGGAAGATGGCGGCGTGGCTCTTGCCCTTGGGATGCAGATAGCGAATGGAGATGGCCACATCGGCGGCCCGGGCGGCGCCGAGGGTGAGGGTGCAGACGAGAGCAGCGAGGAAGATATGGAAAGCGCGCATGAGGTGATTACTGCGGTGGTTGTGGCCGGAGTGTCGAGTGGTGAACCAGCCAGTAAACGGCCACGACCATGATGCCGCCGATCAGCGCCGCCAGCGCCCACAGGCCTCCGCCGACGAGAAAGGTGCTGCGGCCCTGTCGCACGGTCATTTGCCCCGAATCCGCCCAGACCGCGAACGCGAAGGCGACGTGGACGATGGCGGTGAGCAGCCACACGATCCCGATGCCGAGGACTGTGATCTGAGGAGAGAAAATGCCGTTCATGGAAAAGTTCATGGGATGGTGCGAGGGAACTGGCCGCGAGGATCACTGCGAATGGTGGAGGCGAAGATAGCGGACGATTCTCACATTGTAGGCGCGCGCGTATTCGATCGCGGAGCCCGCGTTTGGATCGGTGCAGCCTTGCGGCAGGGAGTTGTCGCGAGGCAAACGCCTCACGAGGTCCTGGTCTTCGGGTTCGACACCCACTTCGTAGGAACCCAAGGTGCCGGCGCGATAGAGCTTCATCTTCCCGGAGGCGATGTCGCGCCAGGCCTCGCGCGCGGCGGCTTCCGGGGAGAGGCTGCCGACGATCGGTGTCGAAGCGCAGGAAGCGGCGAGCGCGGCGGCGAGAAGAAGCGTGGGCTTGATGCGAAGCTTATGGAGGAGGGGCATCATCGTGGCGCGGTGTGGGGTGGTTTTGTCATTTGGGGGAGGGGTGTGCAAGACGGGAGAAAGGGCGCTCCTTGGGCTGCACGCCGCTCCACATCGCAACTCCGTACCACGTCATCCCCGCACTCATGATCACGTCCTTCCGTCTTTGGGTCCTCAGCCGTAACGATGCAGTTAAGGTAAGATTTTCCATCAGAAGGCGCTCGGCAGCGTCCCAAACTGGAGGGTCGGTCCCGCATGCGGGATCGCCGCCCAAACTCGGGATGGCTTTAAGCCATCACCAAAATGGGTGCTGACGGAGCAGCGTCCTCCACAGTGTGC
>Ga0105237_10007574_pt1 | contig 11868 bp, 8 predicted proteins | sample KBSC24metaG_FD_81520 | JGI IMG/M metagenome (GOLD analysis project Ga0105237, IMG submission 81520) | Corn rhizosphere microbial communities from Kellogg Biological Station, Michigan, USA - KBS C2-4 metaG | ecosystem: Host-associated > Plants > Roots > Rhizosphere > Soil | place: Michigan, USA... | reverse complement strand
CCGGCGGCGGCGTGGACGAGGACAGTCTCGCCCTTCTTGACGGGGTATGCTTCTTTGATGAGTGATAGAGCCGTCATGCCCATCAGGAAGCCGCCGACGGCGTCCTCGTCGGAGATCCCGTCGGGAATCTTGATCACCCGATCTGCGGGTACCGCGCTGTACTCGGCGTAGCCCTTGCCAGACATCCACACCACGCGGTCGCCTTCCTTGAAGCCCAGTGGGTTCGCGCCCTGCACTTTCGCGATTGTGCCAGCTGCTTCCTGCCCGATCACCAGTGGGAGCCCGCCGGGCGCGGGGTACAGACCTGAGCGGAAGTAGGTATCGATGTAGTTGACACCAGCGAAGTTGTTCTTCACGAGGACTTGGCCATCTGAAAGGTTCGGCACCGGGTGTGATTCCGTGTATTTCAGGACGTCGGCCCCGCCGTTCTCAGGCACCAGGATCGCCTTTTGCGTTGTGGGGATGGATGTGGATGACATTCTGACGAATGGTTTGGTCGGGGGGCTATGGGAATCAGGGAACTGGGGGTTTTGTTGCAGGGAAGATGTTGATAATCCTGCTGCTGTGGTGGAAGAAAATCGACTGGAAGTCCGCACCCGGGGGCCAGGCGCACTACTGGGACTGGCTGCGGTATGGAGACGACGAGCTGTTGCTAGCAGGATGCCCGCTGCCAGTGGGACTGTTGATGTTGGAGCTCTTACCCAAGGTGCTAGCAATGAGGGGGCTTTTGCGAGGAGGGACCCAAGCGACATGGGTCACAGGCAATTAGGTAGATATATCAGCAGTATGAAATACCTACTTCCTCAGGGAAACAGATCCCTTTTAGACAATTGGCTCCTTAAGGAACAGACTTCGTTACCTATGCTCCCATTGCCTATGGCGTGCGAGAGTTGTGGATGAACTAATAAATGTCAAATGGAGTTAACTCGGTCATTGATGGGCTTATTTCCGCACGATCCCCGCACACCCTCATTGAAATCGAGGAAGTTCGTAGTATCTCGTAATTACAAGGGAGGGGAGACAAGGCTGGCACAACCATGTAGAAGTTGCGCCCTTCAGGATGCCATTTTCGGCTACGGTTGTGCTCGTTCTTAAGCCCAGAGAACCCCAGAGGCGTTTTACCAAGTCGAGCATTTACTCAAAAAGGCATGCCAAATCATATGGCTGTGATGTGAAATTAACCGGCTGGCGAAGATTGAGCATCGAATCCAGCATGACATAAGCATACGGGCCACCAGTGCCTTGCTGGGTAGCTCACAATGCTGTGCCTGGCCGATTATAGCCGCATGGCCGATATCGCCTTAGAATAACTACATGTCTATTGGTTTCAGAGCACAGAATGAGATTAGGGAGAAAGGATCGATATGGTTGAAAGCAAAACCTGGATCTCGCTTTGAAATCAATGCTCTGAGATGTCGAGGAGAGGGCGGACCTGCTGGAGTATGGCTATACTGCGTTGGTGGTGAGAGGCTGGGATAACGCGCCCTGTTTGAAGATCTTGTGTTGGATTGGTCATGATTTGCAACTACTATTGGATGAACCACGTAGATTCCCACCCAACGCTTGGGTAGTATATCCTTTCCACAAAATGGTTACATAGCAATGATCGCGGGGCCAGGTCTATTTTCGTTTGGAAGGTTGATGCCAGCGAGACTTGGGGATGGAAAAATTACCCCGCACCTCGGAGCCTTATCGGCATTACATATCACGCCCCCTCATATTACGCCACGACTGGTGCGACATGAGCCAGGAGGAAGTCCAGTTTCAGACTGATGCAATTGGTCCCAAGGTGTTCATCAAGCTATGAAACAGCGATTCTGCAAATAGACACACTTGATATCAGTTCTACCAATATCTACAGGTAACGGCGGTGTTTCTACGTGCCTGCCGGGCCTTGTTCTTCCGTGCCAGGAACCTATGCCGGCAACTAGAAGCGATGTATTAAACCCCCGTGGGATGATTTACTCCCACTACCCTCGCAAGATGAATGTATCCCTTCTCGGCAGAGTCGAGCTGACAGCTTAATATCTAGCGTTTTCTGTGGCCCGTTTTTGGGATCCCTACCTAGATACACTGCTGACAAGACCATGACCGAACATAGCATCTCGGAGAAGTAACCTCTGAGACAGTCACGGTAGAACCCAAAGGACCAATATGAAGGCACAGCATTGGCATCCCTGGAGAGAGCCCTGGCTGTGCTCCTTGCAATGCTTAGAAAATGCTTGTTCCTGAATCAAAGACGACAGTGATGAGACATCTTGGGGCGATCCGTGCGAGGTAACAGGTCAGCTTGTGCAAGGTTCACGATAACAGTTGTGGCCTTCTTCATCCTCCCGATGTAGCTTCTGAAGCAGAATGCGAAATTCGAGCCTCCAAGAACCTTGAAGCGAGAGGATAGTCATTGACAACTTTGTAACCAAACTAGGCATGCTAGTGCTGCAAACCCAATTTTTATTCCCCTGACTGAACGTACCATGCTCTCACCACTCAGTATGTGCAAAGGATTCGAGTACCTTGTTCACAGATAGAGTTGCAGTAATGGCGTCCTTCAGCTTTAGCGTGACATGCTTTTGAAGACAGGGGTGGATTATTCTTGAGCACGGTTGCTTAGAGACCCTTGAGATCATCACCTGTGTTTCCAGAGTACCCGGGCGTCTAAAGAATCGGGCGCTCTCACCGGCTGGTTGACGTCAACAGCTCTGATAAGGCCGGCAGATGGATCAGTGTTGATTTCCATCATAGAGCACGAAAGCGTGGCGTTCACTTCCGTTTTGGCCACCAAAAGGAAGTCATATCGAGGCGCCCGATTATAGTCGCGGGAGGGTGTAACCTCGTACCGCTCAAACCGGTATACAACAGGTATGCATTTTGCCCACGAAGGTGACACAAAAGTTCCAGGATCAAGGCTGTATGGCATGATAGTCTGTCCAACACGAGATTTAAGTTGACTGCTGCCCAAACTGCATGACCGGGACTTTCTAATTCTACAGCAGTTCTGAGAAAGCCTAGGCCATGGGGCAGGCTGCTAGTACCATAATTCGGGAGATACCAGAATAAAGTCCCTGGCGCAAGGCTCAAAGAACCATGCTCAGGCTTCTGTCCACACCCAGAGAAGAATCGGCGGCCTGGGCCGAGGGATAGGGACGGTAGGGACGGCAGATATTATATCCTTAACACATGCCTAGGTAGAGGTAGATCATCAAGAGGGCCTCCAGTGAGTTACTGCCACCACGACTTTGGGCACACGTAACACGGGAACGATCAATCACCACTGGTTCATTTCAGTCATGCTTTGGCACAGCAAATCAATCAGGCGGATGACCTGCAGTCGAGTATGTGTGGCATGCTCAGGTTGGCGATCCCGCCAGGAACAATGCACGCGTGAGTGGTGGGTGATGATGAATCAGAGCCATGGGCTGAGCGTGGTGAGCGTGGTAAGCCTCGGGCAAAGGTAAATAGCCACTTTGGGTCTTTTGTCGATCTTTTGGGTGGCTAGAATGGGAATCTTCTTAATTTTTTTCAATTTTTTGCCTCTCCCTAGCTTCAATTGTTTGACCCCCTGCAACGTACTCTGTACGGAGTACATTGTCGAGGTAACTGTCAAGACTGTAGACTCAGCAAATCCTAAAACTGGAAACACGTATCCAACTAATAGTCGTGCTTGCCTAGCAGGATGCCATGTCAGCACATTTCAGACTCAGCCATTCACGGCCCTCGGCCTCAGGCAAGTATTAGGCAAGTATTAGGTGACCTTTATGCATAGGAAGAGGTAAGAGGGATAGGCTGTACAGTAGTCCGCTCGAAGGATTGTCGGTCGAGAAGATAGTGTGGCGGTTCGGACCACTGGTGTCGTTGGCATCAACATTGGCAAGGACTGCGATAGGGAGGCACTTGGTCTGCAAGTCCATCAGGCCTGGCTGGAACTAGCCACTGACCGAGACACAATAGAGACCGTAGTCATAATAATGAGTAGATCTGAGAATGCTCATGCTCATGCTCTTGAGCTTGATTTTGATCTTGGTCTTGCGGTGACGGTCACTCAAGCATTATTTGTTGAAGAAGTTTTCATCACAGAGTCTCCACCAGCTGTCATACAGTCATTGATCAAGATGAGGCCTTTTCTGACCCATGAGATGCATGGAATGACCGAATGATTGAATGGCCGACCCATGACCTGGAAAGCTTTCAGCTAACGAGCGGAAGGAGCGAGGGTGAGGTGCCGTTTGCATAAGTGTGTACCCTACCAATTACTCGTAGTAAATAACCAGGCGCAGCAGCTGTGCAGCGGTTCAGCAGGCCGAGGGCTCCTTCCCCTCTTCATTCTTCTTCATTGGAAGCGGCGGCCGTGCAAAAGCCATGCAATCAGGGAAAGTGTGGGGAGGGCGGGCACTAGGGAACCTTGGAAGGTGTGAAGGCGCGAGGGAACGAAAGGTCGGGTCAAGTCACGGGTGGCTTCAATTGCATGGCTTGTTGTTTTAGGCTGTTCAGTGTGTTCATTGACGAGCTTCTACTTGACCAGTAGTGACTCGAAGGTCACGTCTTTTTGGTATCTCATCCAATCCAGACCCTAGTTCGTCGGTGCAGCCCATCCCTCCTGGGTCCCTCCTTGGTGCCTCCCACCTGCAGCTTTGATGATCCCCAATTTTAATCCAAGCCCCTCTTACGCCCCTCGGCCGCCGGCGTCGTGTTAAGCCTCGCACCTCAAAAGCCTACCACAGGCTCTCAGTGCCTGCATCCCTCCACCGCCTTTCCATCGGGTCCTCCACTTTTTGCCTCAAACATCAAGTCAACAACAGTGAATACCAACAGACAGACACAGCACACACACTCACACCTACAGATCACCATGCCCCGCTGGATTGCGTCCTTATCCAGTCGATGCGGCCCGTTGTTAGTACCGCCTGGCCCTGTCTGTCCCCTCGCCTTTGTCCCTCATACTACGCTACAATCCAGAAGGCCCTGGTAAAGTGACAGCCTTCTCACGAGGACGACACTCGAGTTCGGCCTCGCGTGGAACTACAACCACGGTCCAATCTCGAGACTCGCCCGCCAGTTTCGACTAATTACTGCAGCCCTCCCTTGCCGAACGAGCCTTGTCCAACACGGTCATAAGCCACAACTCAGGAGATCCTTCGAGTCTTTATCCTCTCTTCGGAGTATTCGGTATAACTCACTCTGCAGCGTCTGCATTCGAAATCCCCTCTTACTCCCCGATCTGCCACCTCAACTCTGCCATACTCCACATCAAGTCTTGGGCCAAGGACAACGTGCATCTGTCGCTTGCGTCGCCCTCTTGTCAATCCGGTTGTCCTTCGGCTCGAGTCTGCCGCACGCCTCAGTCGCCTCTTGCTGATTTCCATCTGGACGGCTTCCCCTCTGACAGTGCCGACACTGCCTGCGCTTCCTGTAACACATCTCGAACACAACTGCCCCATCCCTTAACGCCCCAACTGCATGAACTGATTCAGATCAACACCTTCCCCGGCATCGCTCGTTGGGTTACTGTTTTAAAAGGTCAAGCCTCGTGCTCATTGTCCCTACCAGTACTCTGTACACTAGTCTGTCTTGTCTCTATACCTGCTCCTTCTCTTACAGGTCTGCCAGTCCTGTCATTCCTGCCAGCCCTCTTGCTCGGAGTCGCAGCACACCTGTGGACTCTGTTGAGGGCTCTGTTTATGCCTCCCTGCAATGCGTATATGTCCTAACACACGACTGACAAGTCGACCTTACTGTGAAGATGGTGCAGTGGCCCCCAACCCCGTGTGTTGAAGATGAAGCCGAATCTCTGGCCAAGGAACATGTCCTCGATGTGCACCTGGATACCTTGAAAAGTGATGACCAACCTGCTAGCAGCCGAGGGGCGGTTGATCAGTATCCCGTTATTCTCGACAATCCAAGTCCACCACAACCTAAACAATCAAAGACTCCGCCGCCAAATAAGCCTTGTGGTCTAGTTCCAGATACCTCCTCTTTGGATGAACAACCCGAACCAACCACCCCGCCTTCTGCCTCAAATAATGAGCGGAGGTTTGTCTTCATCCCATCCTCCAGAAACGACACGGCTCCAGAGTCCGATGTCACTGCTAGACGTCGATCCATTGCTCTCCATCGATCGAAATCCACTACTCAACTGAAGCCCGAGGATGCCTCCAGGGGCAGGCCTCAGGTGAGCAGAATCCAGACCGACGTGGGTGCCGGATTGGAAGGTATGGTTACAGGTCAACGCCGTGCCCCATCACCTTACGCTCATGCTCGTACCTCTTCAACGTTAGCAGAGCCATTGGTCCAGAGTCCACGGCCAAAGGATAACCTACTCTCTCCCATGTCTGCACAACAACCCAGAAGACCTGTTTCTGTTCACCCACGGACCCGTCCCACCACTCATGACAGTAGTGACTCAGATCAGAACCCCAGACCGCGGAGATATGAACGGAGCCGCAGTAGGGCCGCCCGAGCCAGCATATCATACTCTGATCGCTCCGATGTAGAAAAGCCAAGGCGCTCAAAGTCCACAAGGCGTCCCCTAAGCCCTGAGTCTAGGCCGTCTCGAGACTATCGCCGCCAAAGAAGCCGTGGTCCTGCTGAGGGTGGCTATGGCACGTATAGCTACACTGGACAAGATCATATCACCCCTCCTCAGACCCCCAAGCCTGTAGGAGAACCGACACGTCCAGCTGTTGAAGACCCAAAACCTGCTCCTAACCCTGCCAGTGGCCGGCAGCAAATAAGGAGGGGTACAACAGACTCGCCTTATACTTCGTCTGCTGAGGAAAATCACGCTAGACGATATGGATCCTCAGATGAAAGGAGGCCCATCCGAAGTGCCCGATCACGCAGAGCGTCACGTTCACAGGCCGATAGAGACGATGAGATTCGTTCTTATCAGTCCTCCTCCCGCCGTGATCGTGACCGCAAGGACGATTCCAATCGCGGATATCAGACATCAGATGACCGTGGTCGTGTCGATCCCCCCCGAAGTCCTGTAATATCCAATAAGACTCCAAAAGACCCCAAGGCGATGGAAGATTATTTTGAAAAGGCCTTTGAAGCAAATCAAAGCAAGAGATCCAGACAGCCTCTGCCAAACTCCCAAAATGCCTCGCCCATGGCCTCACCATCCCGGAGTCCTCCAAGGACTCCACGAGGTGACAGGGCACCTCGAGACTACTTCGAACCTCCTCAACCTTCAAAGTCGTCTCGGCAACGTTCTCGACCACCATCGATGGATGAGGGGCATTTCAAGGATCTGAAGCCGTTAACAACCCTTCTTGGAGCGGCAACATTGGGAGCGTCACTGGCCGCAAAGGCCATTCCAAGTCTGTCTCGATCTAGTACTTCACAATCAGTCGAATCTCCAAGCAGCGGGTCCCTCAGTAGACCAAGTAGTGGGCAGAGTACTCAGAGGTCAAGGAAGCCATCCCCTGTCTCTGATGAGACCACACCACCCGCTCAGCCACCATCAGTAACTGTATCCCGCCAGAATTCCGTTACGGCTCGAGAAGAAACGTCATCCCCTCGCATTACAACGTATGCAGTCCATGATGATCGCGTGTTGCCCAGAGCTGTTCCAAATCCCGCGGCACAGAATGAGATTCCACGAGCAGCTTCACGGGCATCGTCATATTCACATTCACCTGAACAACCTAGGCCAACCCCCCCTCATCGGGCATTCTCAAGTTCATTAGGCCTACCAAACCAACAACCACTGCATCTACAATCTCAGCAGCCTGCCCCTTCATCTCCGATATCACCCCAGATTGCCCCCCCTCCTACGCCTCAACCCACACAACCTCCAAAGAGCAATGGTTTACCACCGTGTCCTCGGTCCAAGCCTGTCGCTGGATGCCACGACTGGTATACCATGCGTGACATGCCTAAAATGTACTTTTGTCCTTCTTGCATGAATCACCTTGGCAATTCGCCATTTAGGGATTATTTTATTCCAAACTTCACAACAGACACTTATCAGCCCATTGCATGCTCCATGAGTAATCCATGGTTCAGATTTGCGTGGATACGAACTATGAAACAAGAGAATCCTAGTCTCACACTCTTATGGAAGATCACTAGTGACCCACCTCCAGAAACGAAAAAGTGCTACGGAAACCAGAACGATTTGAGGAAGTGGTATCATCTGACCGACCCTCGGACCAAGAAACCAGTGGATAACTTTGATGTATGCTCTGCTTGTGTCAGAAATGTCGATCTTCTGTTCCCAATGCTGCAATCATATCTTTTCGACCGACCATCCGAAAAATTGGCTCAAGAAAAGATATGCAATCTAAATATCAGCAGCCGGAATTTGCCCAACATACTCCTTGAATTGGACCGATTGGCAGACTGGAGACAGAAAGAACAACTTCGGCTTAAAGATATCCACAACTTTGTGGACGTTGTCCGGCGCCTGTCTCGGTATAGAGAATGTGCAAAAGACACGATGCTGGCCACTCAGCTCTGGCATTATATCCCTGAACTTCCTGAACTGACGATTTGTGAGTCATGCTTCGAAGAGGTGGTGTGGCCGTTGAAAGACCGTCCGATAGCCAAGGATGTCTCAAGAGCCGTCAGACCTGTTCCGGTCCTTCGGCGGACGCAATTGCTCCCAGGCATTAGTTGCCAACTGTATAGTGATCGAATGAGACGTTTATTCTATGAAGCATGCAGCAAGAATGATTTTGAGCATCTGAAGCGGGTTGCTAGATATAGATATGATATGGAGCACAGGCTTCAACACAACCACAAATTGTTCGAGATGGATTTGAAGGCGGGGATTGATAGGAGAGCGGAAATTGAGAGCAACATTGCCTTCTGGAAATCGATTGAATGAGTGACGAATTCATGAGTGACGACCAATGATGAAAGGACCATGAAGCTTGCTATGGAGGAAGCTGTGATGGCGAAAGCAACACAAGGGCGTTTAGATACCCAAGGACCAAAAGCTTCAACAAGTACATAATTAGTGCTACAAGGGTTGGGTCTATGCAAGAAATTTGGCCTCTCCATATTATTAGTCTGAATGCGTATCACTGGGTACGAAGTACTCCGTATACCACTTAAGTATTGCTGGGTCGTCTTGGTAGTAGCCCTTCCGTGCAGTACCATTCCATGCGCCATAGTGCGGCGTCCTACGAGCTGGGAAGTAAGTGAGTGGGAAGGAGCTGTGCCGGAAGATATTTTAACCGGCATCGGCTTACTTTCCTTGTTGTCTCCATCACAGATCCGCTCCTACAGCTGCGGCCTGCGCATCATGAGCTACTATATTCGATTTATCAACATTGATCCTTCTCAAACAGTTTCAGCTCCGAGTCAAAAGTTCAGTTGGTATTGGTGACCAGGCTCAGCATGAGTCTCTACTATCCGGCAGGTGGCGCCACAGCCGCCTTGGGTGTTGTCGGACTTTGTGAGTTCGCTATCCTCCTCCATTGGAGCGCAACACAAGTGGACACGCCAACTAACAGAAGACTTACAGACATGCTGTTTAATGGTGAAGGCGAACAATTCAATGTGCGTGGAACAATCGATGTACCATCAACCAGAGCCTCCCCATACTGATTGATATAATGATTATAGGTGGGACGATTTCTCGAGACTGTTTCTCCATATGCTTGGGCAGATCTAGGGATCGGCTTATGTATAGGTCTGTCAGTTGTCGGTGCAGCATGGTAAGCACAAGCCAAATAAAACTTGCTCGATCTGTTTGCTTTGATCGAAACAATTGTTATAGGGGAGTCTCGAATTGATTTGGCTAATACAACAGTGTCGCAGGGGCATCTTCATCACAGGAACATCCATTCTCGGGGGCGGCGTCAAAGCGCCTCGGATACGAACGAAGAACTTGATCTCGATTATTTTCTGCGAAGTTGTCGCCATATACGGCGTTATCATGTCGATCGTTTTCTCCTCAAAACTTTCTATGGTGCCAGAAGAGGCACTGTACACAGGGTCCAACTACTACACAGGATACGCGCTGTTCTGGGCCGGCCTCACAGTCGGAATGTGCAATCTTATCTGCGGCGTCAGTGTCGGTATTAACGGTAGCAGCGCCGCCCTCGCCGACGCAGCCGACGCGAGCATGTTCGTCAAGGTGCTCGTCATCGAAATTTTCTCCAGTGTCCTGGGTCTTTTCGGTCTTATTATTGGCCTGTTACTCAGCAGCAAGGCTAATGAATTCGAGTGAACAGCGATATTGCAGGAATATCACAGACGTGTAAATGCAAAATAAAAGAGAAATGCTCAGCAAAACGTGATCCAGGAAGCCCTTGTCAAGACACATCTTCCCTGACAAGGATACAAATAAAATGGCACGAATGCGATGATAGGGAATATCCGAGAGAAACTATGGGTCTGCCGACTTTGGAGAAATGATACAGTACAATGAGAGCAAACAAGGTTCTCCACTGATGGGACGAGCATCGGACGCTCGGTGGCGGAGGTGCAGTGCATGAGAGCAGAAATGAATCGCTCTTCTCTTTTGGCGCAATGGAGGTAATCCTAACCTACTTGGAGCGAACGGTTGTTGGGAGTGACGACTTCAGCGTGTTCTAGACATCTCTGTATGCATATTTATGGTGGAATCCTTGGGCACAAGGTGACGCCGATTCTGTAATTAGCTACCAGTAGAAAAAAACACTCAGCGCCACCCTCCTCCCTTACTGCACATATGTACTTAAGGGATCGTGCATAGCCAGGTACATACCTACTTGTAGGTTGGAACACCCTGTAGTAATTCAAAGGTTACGCTAAAATGTCGCCTGAGTACAAGCTCGCGGTCACGTGTAACCACGGCTTAAGGGGGAGTTTACAATTGGGCCCAGAAGAGGCAATTTACATACGTCACTTTGTGAATTGTCTGCCTTGATGAAACTCCGCCGATTTGAACCTTGAACCTTCAGGCTTCAGCAATGCCATCCATCAGTTTCGTACAGACAGGTGGGAGGTTTCCGAGAAGCCTCTTGCCTGCTAGATGCTTAATTCCTTCTCTCGCCCCAGAACTCAATCGCTCGTTGAGGCCTGTTGTCCTCCGTGCCTGTTGACCGTTTACTTTCACATTTTGGATTCCACATCGTGCGTTTGACTTCTGACTTCTGCACGTTCGTCAATTGACTGGAATACGCCACACCTCTGCAACCCTCACCACACTTCATGGATCCGATCTACTAAAAATGACAGAGATTACTCACTCCTTTGGCCCGACCTGTGCGCTGTTCGAAGAGCCACAGCATGCAGTAGACGAAGAGCACCGGCCTGTGAAGGCTCAATTCTTCTATGTCTCTTCCCTTCCTATCGATGATCCTCTATCCCCTTTACCACCAATTTCGGCCGATAAAGCCGTCAATCTACCTCCTCAACCCTTTTCTATTCGGGACAATGCTGCTTTAGAAGAAGCCTGGACTGCATTCCAAGAGGCGGGCACCAGTAATTCAAAATCTGGCCATGCCAGGGGAACAGCTCAACCTTCCCGGGGCATCTCTGCACTTCGAAAGTTTAGGAATGTTAGTAGCTTCTCTCTTGGCAGGTCGCCGAACTCTGAGGAGAGAGGTAGCGACGTATCAGAAGGCTCTAACATATGGCGTCGAAGAAAGCAACAAAAACTAGAGTCACCAGTCATGCTCGACGAAAATCAAGATAGCCGAGCTACTAGCCCGAGGCTTATAGATCCCGAAGAGTTACAGTGCGAGGACCCAGACCATCAGACACGCCCTGTCGAAGAGTCTCGTTCACGGCATAGGCGCTTTTCCCCTTTCCGTCGCAGGTCAAAATCTAAGGAGCGTGAAGCCAACCAGGATCATGCACCAAAATCAGATATGCCTGAGCTTTCCACCTCAGCTGCCTCTGCGACATTTGCAGGTACAAGTTCAGACATGAGTG
>Ga0105237_10007571_pt1 | contig 11870 bp, 12 predicted proteins | sample KBSC24metaG_FD_81520 | JGI IMG/M metagenome (GOLD analysis project Ga0105237, IMG submission 81520) | Corn rhizosphere microbial communities from Kellogg Biological Station, Michigan, USA - KBS C2-4 metaG | ecosystem: Host-associated > Plants > Roots > Rhizosphere > Soil | place: Michigan, USA... | reverse complement strand
TCGCCGGCACGGCCGCGGTCGTGCAGGCACCCACCTTCAGCCGCGACGACGTCAACGCCGCGATCGACCGCTTCCAGCTGCAGCGCGGCACCGCGATCGGCAGCGGCATCGTGCTGTCGCTCGCGACCTTGTTTCCAGAAGCCGGCATCGACCTCTCGCAGATCACCGGCCAGCGCAACATGCCGCCTGGCCCGAACGACAAGCCCAAGCCCGAGTTCACGCCGGTCGCTCCCGGCAGCTATTCGTCGGCAGCGATCATCCTGCTGACCGACGGCCAGCGCACGACCGGACCCGATCCTGTCGAAGCGGCCAAGATGGCGGCCGACCGCGGAGTGAAGGTCTTCACGGTCGGCATCGGCACGAAGGAAGGCGAGACGATCGGCTTCGAAGGCTGGAGCATGCGGGTGCGGCTCGACGAAGAGACGCTGAAGAGCATCGCGAACATCACGCGTGCCGACTACTTCTACGCCGGCACTGCGGCCGATCTGAAAACCGTGTATCAGGGTTTGTCGAGTCGGCTGGTCGTCGAGAAGAAAGAGACCGAGATCAGCGCGCTGTTCGCGCTGGCCGGAGCGATCCTGACGATGCTCGCGGCGGCCCTCTCGGTGTGGTGGTTCGGCCGCGTCGCCTGACGCGAAAAAAGGGCTTCTGCCCACGGCCTTGCAGGCCTAACATCGCCTCAGCGCTCGCCCGAAGTACACCGCGGCGAGCGCGCTGTCCGCCGCGGCAGCGGCCGGGCGGGTTCCACCCTACAGGAGGCAAAACACATGAGCTATCTACCCGGCAAGTTCGTCTGGTTCGAACACCTGTCCGCCGATCCGGCGCGTGCCCGCAACTTCTACCAGCAGCTGTTCAACTGGCACGTCGAGACCATGCGGCTCGGCGAGCGGCACTACCCGATGATCGTCAACGGCAAGGAAGGTATCGGCGGCTTCATCAGCGGCGAGTCGGGAGCACGCTGGGTTTCGTACGTCTCGGTGCCTGATGTCGACCGAACCTACGCGGCCGCGCTCGCGGCCGGCGCGAAGAGCGAGTCGGCGCCGACCGACTACGGCACGATCGGCCGCGGTGCCGCGGTCATCGACCCGACCGGCGCGCGCGTCTCGTTGTGGAAGAGCACCGACGAAGATCAGGCCGACGCCGACGTTCCGATCGGCAGCTGGGTCTGGAACGAACTCTGGACCTCGGACGTCGACGCCGCGCTCGCCTTCTACGGCAAGGTGATCGGCTACACGAACGCGGCGATGGACATGGGCGAGCAGGGCACCTATCACGTGCTGAACACCGCCGGCGACAAGGGCCGCGCCGGCGTGCTGCGCTCACCCGATCCGAAGATACCGGCGCAATGGGTGCCGTACGTGCGGGTCGCCGATGTGGACGCCACGCTTGCGAGCGCGAAGCGGCTCGGCGCGAACGTCTGCATGGACGGCACCGACATCCCGACCGTCGGTCGCATCGGGATGGTGGTCGACCCGCAGGGCGCGATGATTGCGGTCATCAAGCCCTTGCCGCAGTCCTAGCCAAAACGGCCTTGTAAAAACCACCCCGGCCGCGGGTTCGACGCCAGCTGCCGGGTGCGGTAGATCCAAACCAGCGCCCCGTCGGGCAGTTGGGCGATAAAGTAGTCGCGCTCGACGAGCCGCATGTCCCACCAGCCCGATTCGATGCGCTCCGGACCGCTGAGCAGCTGCAGCGGCTGGCCTTCGAGCAGCGGCCACGAATCGCGTTCGTGCAGCGGCTCGCCTTCGTTCAGCAGCCACACCGGCCGCACCTTGACACCGGGTGCGGGCTCGGTGCTGTCGTCATCGTCGGCAGGGCTGGCCGCCGCGGTTGACCCGGTCGTCACGGCGGCATGCGCCCGGCAGACCGCCTGCGCATCGGCCGGGCGTACGACCGTCGCGAGTTCGGGCCGGTGGTCGTCGACGGCAGCGAGGCATTGCACCCGCTCGTGTCCGAGGCGGGCCTGCAGACGTTCGATCAGCCGCAGCAGCCCTTCCCGCTCGCTGCGCGGGGTCGGGAACAGCTCGGTGTTGGGCGGTGCGCGTCTGGCGATGTCGGCGGCGTGCAGGCGCAATTCGAGCGTCGGCGCCGGCAGCACAAGACGCGCCAGACGCTCGCGCAGCAGCACCAGAAGATGCGCGCGGTCGCGCGACGGCTCGGCAAGCGCCAGTTCGAACGTCGTCTCTCTGGGCGTCTGGCTGTCGCGGCGCCAGCGCGGCTCGTGCTGCATCACCAGCGTGAAGCGGCACACGAAGGCGTGCTGCGCAGCGAGCCAGGCGATCAGCCGATCGAGCAGCAGGCCCGTGCCGTACAGCACCTGCTCGGTCGTGTCGGCCCGAGTGAAGAGTTCGAGCCGGCTTTCGAACGCCGGCGGCAGCACGATGCTGACGCGTGGATCGGGCGCGACGCCGTAAGCACGGTCGAGCTCGTCGAGCAGCGCGGCGCTGAAGCGCCGCGCCACACCCGAGCGCGGCAGGCAGCGCAGGTCGGCCAGTGTGCGCAAACCCATGCCCTGCAGCGCCTCCCAATGCGCACGCCCGGGGCCGAGCAGCCAGACCGGCGCGGCATCGAGCGCACGCTGCATGACCATGGGATCAACGCCGTCGAAGCGACTGTGCACCCGCGCGAGCAGTGCAGCGCCGAGCGCAGTCGGCGCGTTGGCCAGATGCAGGCGGTGGCCGAGCGGCACCAACGCGCGCTGCAAGCGCTGCAACAAGCTCTGGAGCCCGCCGAAATAGCGCAGGCTGCCCTGCACCTCGAGCAGCACGGTGTCGGGCGCGGCCTGTTCGGCGCCGACCGCGTCGTTGGCCGGCTGGATGGCCACGTTCGGCGTGAACGCCAGCGCCGTGTGTGCGACCGCGCTCAGCGCCTCTTCATCGCGGCGCGCATCGGCCTGGGCAAGCGTCAGGTGCGGAGCCAGCGCGAGCGCGGTGGCGCGTTTCAATCCCGGCTTCACGCCGAGCTGCTGCGCCGGTGCATTCGCGCTGACGATGCGGTGCGCATCGATCAGCGCCAGCGGCTGGTCGGCCGCTGCGGCCGGCAAGGTCGCCGCGAACGACTCCAGCGACAGCAACGGCAGATGCACGGCAACCCACAACATGATGGCAGGAGTGCAAGAACATGCCGCGAAGCGAGCGGACCTGGCCCGCCGCTCAGAGCAGGCTGGCCAGATTGATGAAGGTTGCGCCTTGCAACGCGGCCGCGCCCTGATCGAAACGGGCACGCACGTGCTCGCGCACCGAGCTCGACAGCACCGGCGGCAGCGCCAGCCGCAGCGGCGTTTCGAGCGGCGGGCCGCGCCGCTTCAGCAGGCGCACACCCAGCGCATCGGCACCGGCCGGCCGCAGTGCCAGGCGCAGCGGGGCGGCGGTGGGACGCTCGGCCGCCGTCATCTCGCGCAGCACGAAGGCCGGGCCGTCGTGCGCATGCGCGGCCAACTGGAGCCGGCGCAGCCGCTCGGCGCGCAGGCGGGGCGGCAGCCACGCGAGCACCGCGCCGACATGGCCGCTCTTCAGCGCCTGCTCGAGCGCCCACAAGCTATCGCCGCTGGGAAGTGCCTCCGATGACAGCCCCCGGTCGCTACGCGCCCGCCCCCCGAGGGGGCGCGCCACTGCCTCGGGGCGGCCCGGCGGCAGTTGCGCTGTGCGGGTGTTGATGAGCAGCAGCTGCTCGACATCGAAGCCGAGCTGCGCCAGCGCCCAGGCCGACAGCGTGGCCGGCGGGTCGAACAGCATCACCAGCCGGCCGCTGCGCTGGATCGCCGTGAGGCATGGGCTGAGCAGGCGGATCTCGCCGATGCCCGGCTGGCGCAGCAGCAGTTCGCTGAGCACGCGGCGCGGCCAGCCGCCGCCCGGCAGCTGGGCATCGAGCGCGGCAAAGCCGCTCGCGCAGGTGGTGTCGGCCTGCCGGCCCATCTGGTGGCCGAGCCAGAGCGTCGGGTGCAGCGTGTGCGGCGCCTCGCGCAGCACCCGGCGCAACGGCTGGTCGCGCGCCGGGGGCGGGGCCAGCCGGGGCGGCGAAGCGGTTGCAGCGGGGGGCAGGAGGTCCATTTGAAAGACTGTATGTTTATACAGTTGTTTGCGCAAGCCCCCTGTCGATCACCCGGGCCGGACGCTCGGATTCCAGGCATTCCGTCGCTCATGAGGCAATCAATCAGTTGCTTCCGTCAACTGACTGGGGCAGACTCGTCGAATGCCCGACGCCATACCCGTGCCCGAGCGGATCGAAACGATCCGCGAGTTCAACCGCTTCTACACGCGTCGCATCGGCGTGCTGCATGAAGGTCTGCTGAACACCCGCTTCACGCTGACCGAGTCGCGCCTGCTGTGGGAGCTGGCGCACCGCGACGACCTGACCGCGACCCAGCTCGCGCGCGAGCTCGAGCTCGACCCCGGCTATCTGAGCCGCCTGCTGCGCAGCTTCAAGGAGCGCGGCCTGATCAAGAGCAAGCGCTCGGCCGACGACGCCCGCAACCAGCACCTGAATCTCAGCGCGGCCGGCCGCCGTGCGTTCGCGCCGCTCGACGAACGCTCGCGCGCCGACGTCGGCGCGCTGCTCGCCCACCTCGCCGAAACCCAGCAGCAGCAGCTTCTCGAAGCGATGGCGCGGATCGAACAGCTGCTCGGCGAGCCGAACCCACGCAAGCCGCCGTACCTGCTGCGGCCGCACCGCGCCGGCGACATCGGCTGGGTCGTCTCGCGCCACGGCGCGCTGTATGCGCGCGAATATGCGTGGACGACGAGTTTCGAGGCGCTGGTCGCGCGCATCGCCGCCGACTTCATCGACCGCTTCGATCCGCAGCGCGAGGCCTGCTGGATCGCCGAGCGCGACGGCACGAACGTCGGCAGCGTGTTCCTCGTGCAGGCCCGCGACGAGACCAGCCACGAGCCGATCGCCGGCACGGCGCAACTGCGCATGCTGCTGGTCGAGCCAGCGGCGCGCGGCCTGGGCATCGGCGAGCGGCTCGTCACCGAGTGCGAACACTTCGCGCGCCAGGTCGGCTACCGCAAGATCATGCTCTGGACCAACGCCAACCTGACCGCGGCACGCAACATCTATCGCAAGGCCGGCTACCGGCTCGTGCACACCGAAGCGCACCATAGTTTCGGCCACGACCTGGTCGGCGAGACCTGGGAAATGTCGCTGTCATGAAGGCACTGTCGTGAACCGCTGGGCGCCTTGGGCAGCGGCCGCGGTCGGCGTGCAGGTCGGCGCGACGATCGTCGCGACCCGCGTCGTCGTCGACCAGCTCGGCCCCGCCACGCTGGCCGCGCTGCGCTATGCGATCGGGCTCGTCAGCCTGCTGCCGTTCGTCTGGCATGCGGCCCGGCGCGAAGCCGCGGCGGGCGCGACGGGAACGGCGACACCGCGGATCCGGGCGAACGAGCTGCCGCGCATCGTGCTGCTCGGCGTCGGCCAGTTCGGCCTGCTGATCGCGCTGCTGAACTTCGGGTTGAGGAGCGTGCCGGCCGCGAAGGGCGCCCTGCTGTTCGCGGCATTCCCGCTGCTCACGCTGATCGTCGCGACGCTGCTCGGCCACGAGCGGCTCGGCTGGCGCCAGAGCCTCGGTGTCGGGCTGACCCTCGTCGCGGTCGCGCTGGCGCTCGGCCCGCAAGCGTGGCAGGCGCACGGATCGCTGGCCGGCGAGCTCGCCATTCTCGGCAGCGCGCTCTGCGGTGCCGTCTGCAGCGTGCTCTACCGGCCGGTCCTGCGGCGCCACGCAGCGCTGCCGGTCAGCGCGATCGCGATGGCGGCAGCGGTCGTCGTGCTCGGCTTTTGCGCGCCGTTCGAGGACGCGGCCGCGCGGCTGGCGAAGCTGGGCGCGCGCGACTGGGCGGCGATCGTCTTCATCGGCACGAGCAGCGGGATCGGCTACTTCCTGTGGTTGTGGGCGCTGCGCCATGCGACGGCATCGCGGGTCACGCTGTTCCTGTCCCTGAGCCCGCTGACGGCAATGGCGCTCGGCGTGCTGCTGCTCGGCGAGCCGTTGCAGGCGTCGCTGCTGGTTGCGCTGGGGCTGGTCGTGGCCGGACTCTGGGTGGCGCAAGATCGCAGCCGATGAACACACCGTCGATCTCCGCGCCCTGCCCGTGCCGTCTTCCGGCCATGCTGCCGCGATACGCCGACTGCTGCGGCCGCCTGCATTCGGATGCCGAACCGGCGCCGGATGCAGCGGCGCTGATGCGATCGCGTTACAGCGCCTACGTGCTCGGGCTCCCGGACTACCTGCTGGCGACCTGGCACGCCAGCACGCGCCCCGCGACCCTCGAGCCCGACCCGGCAGGGCTCAAGTGGCTTGGCCTCGAAGTGCGGCGCCACGTCGTTGCCGATGCCGACCATGCCATGGTCGAGTTCGTCGCGCGCAGCAAGCTGGGAGGCCGGGCACACCGCCTGCACGAGCTCAGCCGCTTCGTGCGCGAAAACGGCCGCTGGTACTACGTGGACGGCGAACTTCGCTGAACCGCGCCAGACGAATTCAGCCGAATTCCTGGCGGACGCTGCTCGTCATCAGCCGGCGGATGATCCAGCCCAGCACCGAGCAGGCGAAGAGCGTCATCAGCACGGCCATCACGCGCGCCGCCGTGACGAAGCCGCCGAACACACCGAGCGCCTGCGCCGGAATCGAGACCGTGCTGAGCGTGTTGTTGACGAGCGATTGCAGGACCTCCTGCTGCAGCCACAGGCCCAGCAGGTTGGCGACGATCGCGAACGCGAGCAGCCCGATGAAGACCCGGCGAGCCCAGTCCAGGCGCAGCAGCAGGCCGATGGCCGATGCGAGCGTCGCGAGCGACACGACCAGCCCGGTGCCGACGACCCAGGGCAGATAGCCCACCAGTAGGCCCGTCAGCAGCGGCAATGCACCTCGCCCGCCGCTCATCTGCAGGCCCGGCATCAGCGACGCCACCCAGGCGTTCTGGACCAGGGCCGAGACGCTCGCCAGCGCGCCGAGCAGGATGAAGACCCAGGCCGTGGCGGTGACGAACAGGGAACGGGCTCCAACGTTGTAGGTCTGCGGCATGACGGCGTCCTCGCGCCGACTCACTGGCGGCCGACACAGACGAGATTCTTGAGCGGGGACCATGACAGGACATCCCCGGCTTGAAGGTCGCCCCCACGTTTGCAGGGGAACCTGTTCACGCAACGCCACAGTCGCATGAGAAACCGCCTCGCGGCCGGCCGACTCAGCCGAAGCGCAGCGCCGCGATCGGCGGCAGATTCGCAGCGACTAGGCTCCACGACTCGCCGGCATCGTCGCTCGCCCACAGGTTGCCGGTCGTGCTGCCCATCAACAGCGCTTCGCCATCGGCATCGACCGCCAGCCCATGGCGGTAGATCAGGTCGTAGCAATCGCGCTGCGGCAGCCCGCCGCGCAGGCTCTCGAAGCTGCGCCCGCCGTCGCGCGTGCGGTGCACGGCGAGCGCGGCATGGACCGGCACGCGGCGCTCGTCGGCGATCGCCGGCGCGAACCACGCGGTCTGCGGATCGTTCGGGTGCGCGGCCACCGCAAAACCGAAGCTGGTGTCGGGCGCGCTCGTGATCTCGTGCCATGACGCCGCGTTGTCGACCGAGCGGAAGATGCCGTTGTGGTGCTGGCACCAGAACACGTCGGGCGCGGCGCGACAGCGTGCGATCAGGTGCGGGTCCTGGATGTTCGGGTCGCCGGACTGGTCGGGCGGCATATAGGCGGCTCGCATGCCATGCGAGCTGATCGTCCAGGTCGCCCCGGCATCGCGGCTGGCCCAGGCGCCGCCGCAGCTGATACCGACGAGCAGCTCGCCCGCTCGCTGCGGATGGACGCAGATCGAATGGATGCCCGGCACGTCATAGCCGCCGCCGAACCAGTGGGCGCGACCGGGCTGGTTCCAGAGCGATTCGACGAGCTGCCACGAGGCGCCAGCGTCGCCCGAGCGGAACAGTCCGCCTGGCAGCGTGCCGGCCCAGAGGACGCCGTCCGCAGCCGCCATCGACCAGATCTGCACCAGTTTCCAAGCCACCCCGGCGACCGGCTCGCCTTCCGGCTGCGGTGGATAGGCCGGCACGGCCAGCTCCTGCCAGGTCTGGCCGGCGTCGTCGGAGCCGTGCAGCTTGACGCCGAAGTGGCCCAGGTTGAGCGCCGCGAACAGGCGCGCCGAGCCGTCTTGCGGCGGCAGCAGCATCGACACCGGTTCGCCGAGAAAGCTCGTGCCTGCCATCTCCCAGCGCGCGCCGCGGCGGCGCAATTCGAACAGGCCCTTGCGGGTGGCCACCCAGGCGCGGTCTTGCATCGTGTGGTCTCCGAGAGGTCGATCAGCCGCCCGACAGCGCCTGCATCACGTGGACTTCGCTGTCAGGCCGCAGCGCATCGTCCAGGCGCACCCGATCCTGGCAGCGCCGCCCGTCGACGAATGCCACGACGTTCGCACGCAGATGGTCCTGGTCGTCGAGCACGTAGCCGCGCAGCCGCGGGTTCACGGCGAATGCCGCCTCGAGCGCGGCGCGCAGCGTTGCGGCCGGCGCGTCGACTTGCGGTGTCTCGGTGAAGCGGCGCAGCTGCTGGGTGAACACGATCCGGGCCATCAGTCGATGATGCAAAGCTTCGGCACGCTTGTGAATCGCGAATCCCCTGAGTCGGCATGGCCGGGCCGCATCGAGCATGTCATCATTTCAGCCGGATCGCACTGCGCACAACGAGGAGACCTCCCCATGCTGTCACGCGTCGCACGTCTTGCCCTGATCCTGCCGACGCTGGTCGTCGCGTTCTCGTCCGCGCAGGCGCAGACCGCGCCGCCAATCAAGCCGGGCCTGTGGGAGATCAAGAGCGAGCGCGAGGTCGACGGCAAGAAGGCCGCCGAGCCGTCCGAGCAGATGAAGAACCTGCCGCCGGAGATGCGCGCGAAGGTCCAGGCCATGATGAAAGAGAAAGGCGTGGGCATGGGCGAAGACGGCGTGAACCGCATCTGCCTGAGCCGCGAGTCGCTTGACCAGGGGCGCTGGCAGAGCCAGTCGGAGAACTGCAAGACCGAGTTCACCAGCCGCACGACGAGCAGCTGGAAGTGGCATTCGGTGTGCACCAGGCCGGATTCGGAAAGTGACGGCGAGGCAGCGTTCGCGAACAGCGAGAGCTACACCGTCAAGACCCACACGAAGACGAAGTTCCAGGGCCAGGACCGCCTGAGCCGGATGGCGATCGCCGCCAAGTGGGTGGGCAACAACTGCGGCGACATCAAGCCGGTTCAACCCAAGCCTTGAACGGCGGGTCACAATCGATTCTTCACCTCGAAGACCGACGGAGACAAGATGAACGGTTTGATGATGCAGCAGCCGCTGCTGATTTCTTCGCTGCTGGTACATGCCGAGCGCCATCACGGCGAGCAGGTGGTGGTGTCGCGCCGCGTCGAGGGCGACATCCACCGCGAAACCTACCGCGAACTCGCCGCGCGTTCGCGCCGCATGGCCAAGGCGCTCGCGACGCTCGGCGTGCGCAGCGGCCAGCGCGTGGCCACGCTCGCCTGGAACGGCTACCGCCACATGGAGCTGTACTACGCGGTCTCCGGGTCGGGCGCCGTGCTGCACACCTTGAATCCGCGCCTGCACCCGGATCACATCGTCTACATCGCCGATCACGCCGAAGACCAGGTGCTGTTCTTCGACATGACCTTCATGCCGATCATCGAAGCGATCGCGCCGCGCGTGAAGACCATCAAGCACTTCGTCGCGATGACCGACCGTGCCCACATGCCGAAGGAAACCAAGGTCGCGAACCTGCTCTGCTTCGAGGACCTGATCGACGCGAACGACGATCGTTTCGAGTGGCCGAGCTTCGACGAAAACTCCGCCTCGTCGCTGTGCTACACCTCCGGCACCACCGGCAACCCGAAGGGCGCGCTGTACAGCCACCGCTCGACCCTGCTGCACACCTTCGCGATCGCGCTGCCCGACGCGCTGAACTGTTCGGGCTGCGACGTGATCCTGCCGGTCGTGCCGATGTTCCACGTCAACGCGTGGGGACTGCCGTATGCGGCCTGCATGATGGGCTCGAAGATGGTGTTCCCGGGCCCGGGGCTCGACGGCAAGTCGCTCTACGAGTTGTTCGAGACCGAGAAGGTCACGATGTCGGCTGGGGTGCCCACCGTGTGGCAGGGCCTGCTCGCGTACGTCGAATCGAACGACCTGAAGTTCTCGACGATGCGCCGCACCGTGATCGGCGGCTCCGCGTGCCCGCCGGCGATGATGAAGAAGTTCGAGGAGCAGTACGGCGTTCGCGTGCTGCATGCCTGGGGCATGACCGAGATGAGCCCGGTCGGCACGGTGGCGACTCTGAAGTCCAAACACACCGGTGCAGCCCCCGAGGAGCAGTTTGCGGTTCAGGCCAAGCAGGGCCGCTCGGTGTTCGGCGTCGACATGAAGATCATCGACCCCGAAGGCAAGGAACTCCCCTGGGACGGCAAGACCTCCGGCGAGCTGCTGGTGCGCGGCCCATGGGTCGTGTCGAGCTACTTCAAGAGCGAAGGCGGCGACCCGCTGGTGGACGGCTGGTTTCCGACCGGCGACGTCGCGACCATCGACGCCGACGGCTACATGCAGATCACCGACCGCAGCAAGGACGTGATCAAGTCCGGCGGCGAATGGATCGGCTCGATCGACCTCGAGAACATCGCGATGGCGCATCCGAAGGTCGCGATGGCCGCGTGCATCGCCGCGCAGCATCCGAAGTGGGACGAGCGGCCGCTGCTGATCGTCGTGAAGAAGCCCAACGTCGAGCTGACGCGCGACGAACTGATCGGCTTCTTCGAGGGCCGCATCGCGAAGTGGTGGACGCCCGACGACGTGATCTTCGTCGATGCGATTCCGCTCGGCGCCACCGGCAAGATGCTGAAGAACCGGCTGCGCGAGCAGTACGGCAAGCATCTGATGAACGCGGGCTGAACGGAGCCGCTCGCACCCTTGCACTCCGGCATCGTCTACGCGGCCCTCGCCTTTCTCTGGTGGGGCCTGTTCCCGCTGTACTTCCGCATCGTGCCGGGCATCGACCCGGGCGAGGTGCTGGCGCACCGCATCGTCTGGTGCCTGCTGCTGATGCTGGGGCTGCTCGCGTGGCGCCGCCAGTGGGGCTGGCTAGGGCCCGTGCTGCGCCAGAAGAAGGTGCTGGCGGCATTCGTCGCGAGCGCCTTGCTGCTGTCGTGCAACTGGCTGACCTACATCTGGTCGGTCAACAACGGGCACGTGATCGACGCGAGCCTGGGTTATTTCATCACGCCGCTCGTCAACGTGCTGCTCGGCTACACGCTGCTGCACGAGCGGCCACGCCGCGCGCAGTGGGTCGCGCTGGCGTTCGCAGCACTCGGCGTGCTGTGGCTGACCGTGCAGACCGGCCGGCTGCCGTGGATCGCGCTGGTGCTCGCGGCGACCTTCGGCTGCTACGGGCTGCTGCGCAAGGTGGCCGTGCTGGGGGCCGTCGAAGGATTGACGCTCGAGACGATGCTGCTGGCGCCGCTCGCCTTCGCCGCGCTCGCGATCTGGTCGCTGCAGGGGCGCGCGGCATTCCCGGCGACCGATGTGCTGACCAATGTCTGGCTGATCGCGCTCGGCCCGGTCACTGCCGTGCCGCTGCTGCTGTTCGCAGCCGGCGCGAGGCGGATCTCGATGACGACGCTCGGGCTGCTGCAATACATCGGCCCGTCGATCCAGTTCGTGCTCGGCGTGTGGGTGTTCCACGAGACGTTCACGCCGGCGCGGCTGGCCGGCTTCGCGCTGATCTGGATCGCGCTGCTCGTCTACAGCCTCGACGGCTGGCGCATCACGCGGCGCGCGGCGGCGCCCGCCTGAGCCGCCGCCGCGAAACCGCCTCGATCAGGCCGCGAGGGGCAGCGGCGGCGACGTGCGGATCAGGT
>Ga0105237_10007569_pt1 | contig 11873 bp, 10 predicted proteins | sample KBSC24metaG_FD_81520 | JGI IMG/M metagenome (GOLD analysis project Ga0105237, IMG submission 81520) | Corn rhizosphere microbial communities from Kellogg Biological Station, Michigan, USA - KBS C2-4 metaG | ecosystem: Host-associated > Plants > Roots > Rhizosphere > Soil | place: Michigan, USA... | reverse complement strand
GCCGAGCGAGTGGCACAGCTTGTGATGTAAAGCCATACCGACGTTACCCAGCACGGTGCCGCATAACCACGCACCATAAAGAGCCTGCGAGCGCGCCTCCAGGTCTCGCGGATGCGCACGCAGCGCAGGCAAGGCTGCCGCAACGGCCCGGATCCCTTCTGCGGCAATCAGGTCCATGATGGGGTTGCCGTCTTTTGAATACAGGCCTTCGGCGGCGTGCGCAATTGCGTTGATGCCGCTGGTGACACTCAACGCGTAAGGCAAGCCGAGCGTGAGCTCGGGATCGTAAATCACCGTACGCGGCAACACGCGTGGATCCTTTCCCGTGCGTTTGACTCCGCCTTCCGTCAGGCCATAGATCGGCGTGACTTCAGAGCCGGCGTACGTCGTCGGAATTGCAATGATCGGCAACCCTGACTCGAGCGCGATCGCTTTGCCGAGCCCGGTGGTCGAGCCACCGCCAATCGCCACCGCGCAGTCTGCGCCGAGGCGCTGCGCCTGTACGCGTGCCTCGCGCGCGGTCTCGATCGGCACATGCATGACCGCCTTCGCGAAAACGCCAATCGCCCGCTGGCCGAGGTGCTGCGCGACGCGCTCAGCATCGGCAGCCTGCTCCGGCGTCGACAGAACCAGCGCTCGCTGCGCGCCGAGCAAATCAATTTCGCGAGGCAGATGCTGCAATACGCCTGCGCCGAACACGATACGGGTGGCCGACGCAACGTAGAGAAATTCTTTCATGCAGTTGCTCGCACGCCCACCGGCCCGCTAGCGCGGATACCACGCAGGGATGCGCGCATCGACGTTCACCCAGACGGACTTCGCCTGGGTGTACTCCCGCATTACTTCGAATCCCATTTCCCGGCCATAGCCGGACAGCCCAACGCCGCCAAAGGGCGAGGCAGGGTGAGCGCGCTTGTAACAGTTGATCCACACCATCCCGCTGCGCATGTCCCGCGCGAATCGATGCGCACGCGCGATATCCCGCGTCCAGAGCCCGCTGCCGAGGCCGTACTCGGTGCTGTTTGCAATCGAGAGCGCGTCCTCATCGTCGCGGAAGGTCAGGACGGTAATGAACGGTCCGAACACTTCTTCCTGAGCGATGCGATCCCTATATGTCTTCGCCCGCACGATCGTGGGCTCGACATAACAACCCTGCGCAAGGACTGTGTCCCGCGGCGCCACGCCGCCGGATAGCACGGTTCCACCCTCTTCGCGTGCAATCGCCACATAGTTCAGCACTCGATCGCGATGCTGGATGCTCGTGAGCGGGCCCATCTCCGTGAGCGGGTCGAGTGGATTGCCGAGCCGGATCGTTCTCGCGAGACTGACGAAACGTTCGAGGAACTCGTCTGCAATACGCTCGTGAAGCAAAAGGCGCGCGCCCGCGATGCACGCCTGGCCCTGATTGTGAAAGATGGCGAATGCCGAGCCGTTGACGGCCGCGGTGAGATCCGCATCCTCGAAGACGATGTTGGCGCCTTTGCCTCCGAGCTCCAACTGTACTTTTTTGAGGTTACCCGCCGAAGCGGCAACGACGCCCTTGCCTACGCGCGTCGATCCCGTGAATGCGATTTTTGCAATGCCTGGGTGCTCCGCGATGTGTTGGCCCGCCACACTCCCGAGGCCAGGGATTACGTTTACGACGCCGTCGGGAAAGCCCACTTCCGCCATCAACTCTGCGATGCGCAGCGACGTTAGCGGTGTGATCTCCGAAGGCTTCATGACTACGCTGTTGCCCGCCGCGAGTGCTGGCGCCATTTTCCAGCTCGTGAACATCAGCGGGAAATTCCATGGAACGATCTGGCCCACGACGCCAACCGGTTCACGCAACAGATAGTTGAGAAAACCTGCATCGACTGGAATTACGCTGCCTTCGACTTTGTCCGCCATGCCGCCGAAGTAGCGGAAGCACAGTGCTGTGCGTGGCACGTCGAGCCCACGTGAATCGCGCAGCGGATGCCCTGTATCGAGCGACTCGAGGCGCGCCAGCTCGTCCGCGTTCTCCTCGATCTTGTCAGCGAGCTTCAACAGCAATCGTCCCCGTTCGCTGGCGCTAATGCGTGCCCACGCGGGCTGTGCTGCCGCCGCCGCCGCCACCGCTCGGTCTACATCCTCGCGGCCCGCCGTTGCTACATCGGCGATCGGCGAATTGTCGTGAGGATTGAGTGTCGCCAGTGTTTCACCACTCGCGGCCGCGACGAACTTTCCGCCGATGAACAGAAGGTGCGGAATGGGGCGTTTGAGCCCGGCGGTGGCCTGAATCCGGGCGAGGCGTGCACCATCATTCACAGTCACGAAGGAAAACCTCAAATCGCCAATGGAGACGAGTGCGGGTGTATTGCGAGCTAGTTTAGCCAGAGAAAATGGCGTTATCATTCGCGAATCGCAAACACCGCGGTTGCGGACAGGCGCTAATCTCAGGGGTCGCTGGCACGCGTGGATAGATTCCTTTGCATTCAGGCTTTCGTGCACGTGGCACAGAGTCAGAGCTTCGCCAACGCCGCGCGTCAGCTCGGGGTCACTCCCTCAGTAATTACGAGCCGTGTCAAACAGCTCGAGAATTTCATCGAGGCGCCGCTTTTCCATCGCTCGACGCGCACGGTCACGCTCTCTGAAGCCGGCGTGACATTTTTTGAAGAGTGCGCCGAGCTCATCACTCAGATCGACTCTGTCACGGATCGTATGCGGCTCGCGCAAGCGACGCCGAGCGGCATGTTGCGCGTGCAAGTGCTGCCGGGCTTCGCGCTCGGCCACCTCGGCCGCGCAATCAAGGACTTCAGTGCCGCCTATCCAGACATCAACATCGACATCACGGTGAGCGACAAGGCAGCGAACCCGGTGGACGAAGGGTACGACGTGGCGTTCCATATCTTCCGTCCCGGCACAGAGACACTCATCGAGCGTCCTTTGTTTGCCGTGCGCAGGGTTTTCTGCGCCTCCCCGCAATATCTGAAGAAGGTCGGATTGCCGCAGCGTCCCGCGGATCTGCTCGGACATCCGCTGGGCATCTATTCGGGCTACCCTACCCGCAATCGCTGGCTTTTCCGCCGCGGGGATGAGTCGATCACGATCGAGCTGCCCGCGAAAATCCGCAGCAACTCCGTTCACCTGTTGCATGATTTCGCGCTCACTGGGGGAGGCATCACGTGCCTGCCGACGCTCGTGTGCGGCCACGACCTGATGCAACGGAACCTTGTGCCCCTGCTCACGGACTATGAGCTGCCGGCCCTCGAGCTGCTGGCGATCTATCCCACCACGCAGCGACGCGCGGTGAAAGTAAAACTCTTCGTAGACTTCATCGCGAAGCGCTTCTCGGGCGAACCCGAATGGGATCGGGCGCTCCGCAGCCTGTCGCCAAAGCCGATGTCCGCTGCGCCCTCAAAACCAACTTGACGAGCTCGCAGCCGGCCTGAACGATTGCCGAATCCCGAGCGCGAAGCAGTCGCGAACTCGGTATTTGCGTTTGACGAACAATGCCTGACGCGGCGACGTTAGACTTTCGTCCCCGAACCGTACAGTATATCCAACGACCAACATGAAGAACTTTTTGGTCGGTCTCATTGCCGGCGCCGCATTGGCGGCGCTGGGTTTTTTGCGGAAGCGGGCCGCCCGAAGAACGAAATGGCGTTCAAGATCATTGCGACCTGCGATTACGTCATCGCCGTGCATCGCACGTATATGCCCGATCGCAGAAGAACGGCGATTACTACACGGCATTCGACTACGAGTTGTGGCGTATCAAAGACGGAAAATTCGCCGAGCACTGGGACAGTCAAAGAATTCCCACGCCGGTACCGGAGCTCATGCGTGTGCCGTTACGGAAGGTCAACTCTCAATGACAAGCCAAACCCAGGGGGGATCAAATGTATACACGCCCAGGAACTTGCAGTTCCACTGACCTACCTGCCTGCCTATCGCTCCTGGAACAACGACGGCACGCTATTGGTGTACGGTACAAATGGAATACTGACTCAGCCGCTGAGCACGCCCAAGGATGACTTTGTCACGCAGGAGCTGCGCTTGGCTTCCAATCCGGATTCCACTTTGATGCATCGAATCGGCAGTGCTGGGCAATCTGAACGCCACCTGGGCAGCGGCCACGAACATTTCCTTGACCGGCTACGTCCGCAATGTGGCCGACCATCAGTACATCACCAAAACCACCTATGGCTCCGGTGTCTATCAGCCGGTTCTGAACGATCCGCGTACCTATGGTGCGGTGCTGAACGTAATTTCTGAACGAAATGCGACCCGCGTAATACGTAAGCGGCTGGTTCAGTGGCAACTGCAACAGATTCGAGTCCTTATACTCGTCGACGAATTCTGTGAGATGCACTCCGCGCAGATCGTAAAGTGGCGGTCAGTCCGACACGGTCAGTCCGACCGCCCACGACGACCCCGCAACGGGAGTTTCAAAACGGCGGCATCTTCCCTGCCGCCCACAGCCTGGTAATAGCCACGCCGCATGCCAACTTGGTCGAAGCCGAGCGAGAGATATAAGCGGATGGCGGCCGTATTCGACGGCCGCACTTCCAGAAAAGCCTCGCTCATCCCGGCCGCAGCGCCCCGGTCGAGCAGATACTCGAGCATGCGGCGGCCGATACCCTGACAACGGAAGCCGGCATCCACGCACAGGTTCAGGATATGCGCTTCGCCCGCGCCCACGCTCATGACGCCGTAGCTGATGAGCCGTCCGCCCGAAATCGCTACACGGCAGACATAGCCCACCCGGAGGCAGTCGCGAAAGATACCCTCGCTCCACGGGAACTGGTACGAGGCTCTCTCGAGCGAGACCACGCCCGTGACATCTGCTTCCGTCATAGGACGGATTACGACGTCAGGTGCGGACTGAACCAGCTCAGGAGAGGTCGCCATTGGTACCCACGCGGCCCGTCAGTTCTCTGAATACGCTGCGCGCGAACTTCAGGTCTTCCCACGCTTTCCGCTTATCCGCGGGCGTGCGCAGGAGATACGCCGGATGATACGTCACTATCAGCGGAGTGTTCAGCTCGCCAAAATAGTGCACCTTGCCGCGAAGCCGGCCTAAAGGCATGTCCGTGCTCAGCAGATTCTGGGCCGCGATACGCCCTACGGCGAGCATGAGCCGGGGCTGCAGGAGCGCAATCTGTCGCATCAGGTAAGGCAGGCAGGCTGCGACTTCCTCCGGCTTCGGGTCCCGGTTGCCCGGCGGCCGGCTCTTCAGCACGTTGGCAATGTAGACGCTCGTCCCTCGATCCAGGCCTATGGCGCGCAGCATGGCATCCAGGAGCTGGCCCGCGCGCCCCACGAAGGGCTCGCCACGGCGGTCTTCCTCGGCTCCGGGCGCCTCGCCAATGACCATCCAATCTGTCCGTTCGGGACCTACGCCCACGACGCCCTGGGTGCGGGTCTTGTGGAGACTGCATTTGGTGCAGGCAAGGATTTCCGTTCGCAGTGCTACCCACCCGCTCGCGTTGTCGTTGTCCCCGGCGTCAAGCGCACGGGGCGCGCGCATGCCCCCAGCACTCGGCGATATCATCGGGCTCAGCGACTCTGCCGCACTCAGCGACTCCACCGGCGCAATGGACTCGGCCGGTACAACCGGCTCAATGCGGGTAACCCGCCCGGCCAGCGGGCCATCGGCGCGGGGCACCCAGACATCGATGCCCATCGCCTCCAGGTAATGATTGCGTCGACTCGCGTCCACCGCGGACTAGCCCGCACCCGGAGCAGGCGCACCACGCGCCAGACGCCGTAACCGCCGGCCTATCCACAACAGCGGCGCCGACAGCGCATAGGTACCGAACATCGACAGCAGCATGGTGGCCGGATCGAGCGCAATGAGCACGAAGAACAGCGGCACGAGCAGGATATAGACGAACCTGATGCGCCGGTCGAGGTTGAACTGCTTGAAGCTCGGGTAGCTGAAGCTGCTCACCATGAGCCCTCCGGCACTGGCGGTGACCAGGAATGCGCCAATGAGTCCTGTCAGACCGGGCTCCGGCCAGAAGCTGGCAAACCAGATGAATGCCGCGACGATGGCCGCGGCCGACGGGCTCGGCAGTCCTTCGAAATAGCGTTTGTCGGCCGTCGCCGAGCGTGCATTGAAACGGGCCAGCCGCATTGCCGCGGCCGCCGCATAGATAAAACACGCCAGCCAGCCGAAGCGGCCCCAGAATCGGCCAAATTCGGCGATCCGGACCACGCCCCACTGGTAAGCGATGATGGCCGGGGCGAGACCGAAGGCCACCATGTCCGCCAGGCTGTCATATTCCTTGCCGAAAGCGCTCTCGGTACGGGTCAGCCGCGCCAGGCGCCCATCGAGCGTATCGAAGATCATGGCCACGAACACAGCCTTGCCGGCCGCATCGAAATGCTTGTCGATGGCCGCCACGATGCCGTAGAAGCCCGAGAACAGGCATGCCGTGGTCATGAGGTTCGGCAGCAGGTAGATGCCCTTGCGCCGCGGCTTGGCGCCCTCCGGGGCGCTGCCGATGATTTCCTGGTTTTCCGGCTCCACAGTCGTTTCGAGCTCTCTTTAGACGGTGGCCGCATCTTATCAGGCATGGGTAGCTGTTAAGATGCCACCCCCTTTTTACCCTTAGGCTGAAGCACCTGCGATGAGGCTGTCCCAGTATCCCATCAACACCGCCAAGGAGACCCCGGCCGAGGCCGAGATCCTCAGCCATCAGCTGATGCTGCGCGCGGGCCTGATACGCCGCCTTGCGGCGGGCCTCTACAGCTGGTTGCCCATGGGCCTGCGGACCCTCCGGAAGGTGGAGCGCATCGTTCGCGAGGAGATGAACCGCGCGGGCGCCCTCGAGCTCATCATGCCGGTCTTCCAGCCGGCCGAGCTATGGCAGGAATCGGGCCGCTGGAAGGAATACGGCCCCGAGCTCCTGCGGGTCAAGGATCGGCATCAGCGTGACTTCGTGGCAGGACCAACTCACGAGGAAGTCATCACTGACATCGCGCGCCGCGAGCTGAAAAGCTACCGCCAGCTACCGGTAAACTTCTATCAGATCCAGACGAAGTTCCGCGATGAGGTGCGGCCGCGCTTCGGGGTCATGCGGGCGCGCGAATTCATCATGAAGGACGCGTACTCGTTTCACGCCGATGAAGCCTCACTGCAGGAAGGCTATCGGTCGATGTACGACGCCTACACGCGGATCTTTACCCGCACCGGCCTTACTTTCCGCGCGGTGCGCGCCGACTCCGGAGCCATTGGTGGCGACGTCTCACAGGAGTTCCACGTCCTCGCCGACTCTGGCGAAGACGCGATTGCCTTCTCGGACGGTGATGACTACGCGGCTAACCTGGAAGCCGCCATCGCGTTGCCTCCAAGCGAGCCTCGGCCGGCCCCAGTGGAGCAGCTCAAGAAGATCCCGACGCCCGGTGCGAAGACCATCGAAGACCTGTCGCGCTTTCTGAAGGTCGAGCCGGCGAGATGTTTGAAGACGTTGATTGTCGACGGTGTGGATGACACGGTGGTCGCCCTCGTCATCCGCGGTGATCACGAGCTCAACGCCATCAAGGCGCAGAAGCTGCCCGGTGTCGTCAGTCCGCTGAAGATGGCGAGCCCGGAGAATGTGAGGAAGGCGACCGGCGCCGAGCCCGGCTACATTGGCGTCATCGGCCTGCGCTGCAGGGTCTACGTGGATCACGCGGCACTGGCGGTGGCCGACTTCATCACCGGCGCGAACGAAAAAGATATGCACTACGTGGGCGCGAACTGGGAACGGGACGTCCCCAGCCCAACGGCAGCGGATCTTCGCAACGTAGTGGAAGGAGATGCCAGCCCCGCGGGCAAGGGACGCCTGAAGATCGCGCGCGGCATCGAGGTCGGCCATATCTTCCAGCTGGGCCAGAAATACAGTGTGCCCATGAAGTCGGCCGTTCTGGACGAGGCCGGCCGCGAGGTCACCCTCTTCATGGGTTGCTATGGCATTGGTGTGACGCGCATCGTTGCCGCGGCGATTGAACAGAATCACGATGACCGCGGCATCATCTGGCCGGAGCCGATCGCTCCTTTCCAGGTGATTCTCGTGCCACTCAACCAGCACAAAGCGCCCCGGGTGCGCGAAGTTGCCGACCGACTGTATGCCGAGCTCACGGACGCCGGAATCGAAGTCCTGTACGACGATCGCGACGCCCGCCCCGGCGTTAAGTTCGCCGACGCCGAGCTGCTGGGCATTCCCCACCGTTTGGTGGTGGGTGAGCGCGGCCTGGAGAGCGGCAAGCTGGAGTATCGCGGCCGACGTGACACCGAAAGCACCGAGTTTCCTGTCGACAATGCAGTCGCTTTCCTTCGCTCGCGTATGGTCGGGTAGCGGCGCCGACCCTTCCTCTGGCGCCACGATGTTGCCGCGTGGGCTTGCGGCGCTGGTGGCCGGTTGTCTCATCGCATTCCTCGCACCGAACAGCGCGCGGGCCGACCAACAGCAGGACCCCGAGCTCAGGAGCGTCGTCCAGCGGGCCATCGGCGAAGCTCAATGCTTCACCGATCATTACGACTCGGCGGTGTGGTACACCTTGATGGAGCCGCGGCTGCGCCGCATCGTCAAGGAGAAGGACGAGCGGCTCGATATTCTGAAACAGGTCTACTGCGAGACACACCGGCCCGGAGAGATCCGCCTCCCGCCGGGCCTGGTGATGGGTGTCATGGAAGTGGAAAGCCGGTTCGACCGCTACGCCGTCTCCTCCGCGGCAGCCGTAGGCCTCATGCAAGTCATGCCCTTCTGGCCGGAGAAGCTCGGCATGCGGCGTTATGAGTTGGTTCGGATCGCCGCCAATATCAAGATGGGTTGTGCCATCCTGCGGTACTACCTGCAGTACGAGCACAATGACGTGCGCAAGGCGCTAGCCCGTTATAACGGCAGCATCGGGCGCCGCGACTATCCTGACAAGGTCATCTATGCCTGGACGAAGTGGAACGGCGCGGATGATCTGGGCTTTCCACCGTTGAAGGCAAGATCGACGGCGGCAGCACGTTAGGGGGCCGGTCCCGCGGCGCCCGGATGCCGTCCTTACTTCTTCTCCGGCGGAAGCATCTTCACGATCCCTTCGCGGCGCGAGTCCGCAGCGCCCTCGTAAGTGCCGTCGGCACGACGCACGACCGCGTGAAAGCCCGAGTTCTCGGCGCGCCCGGACCGTAACTCGATGCCGCGCTCGCGCAGTCCCGCCAACACGCCAGGCGCCAACCGGTCCAGCTCGCCGAAATAGTCATTGCCCCGGGCGATGAGGTTCGGCAGCTCGATGGCCTCCTTGATGGGCATCTTCCAGGCCAGCAACGCCACCAGCGCCTTGGCGTTGTAGTCGAGAATGGCCGAGCCGCCCGGTGAGCCGAGCGCCGCGACAAACTGTCCCTCGTGATCCAACACAATGACCGGCGACATGGAAGAGCGGGGTTTCTTGCCCCCCTTGATCTCGTTGGCCACCTCGTGTCCGCTCTCGTCGGTGGGCGAGAGAGAAAAGTCCGTGAGCTGGTTGTTGAGCACGAAACCGCCGACGATGCGGTTCGAGCCAAAGACTGACTCCACCGTCGTGGTCATGGACACCACATTGCCCGCAGCGTCGACGACGACAAAGTGACTCGTGCCGGCGGACTCGTGGGTCGCATCTTTCCCGCGTAGCGGCGCCGGAAGGGTAATCACCCCGGGCCCGGGCGCGGGCCCGGCCTTCTCGCCGATGAGTTGCGCCCGCAGCCGCAGGTAAGCGGGATCCAGCAAACGGTCGCTCGGTACCGGCACAAAATGGGGATCGTCGACGTAGTGATCGCGATCGGCATACATCAGGCGGCTCGCCTGCGCGAACAAGAACCACGCCTGCGGATCGTTGGGGCCGCGCTCGGCGATGTCGGTCCGCTCGAGAATGCCCAACATCTCGAGCAGCGTGACACCGCTCGATGGCGGCCGCGGCACACAGACAGTGAATTGCCGGTACGGACGGCACAGCGGCTCGGCCCAGTTTGACCGATAGGCAGCCAGATCCTTCAGAGTCATCGTACCGGGCAACGGCTGCTCTTGAGTGCGCTCGACGATTTCCGCTGCGATGCTGCCTTCGTAGAGCGCACGCGGACCCTCGTCCGCGATCCGCGTGAGGGTTTGCGCGTACGCGGGGTTTTTGAAAACATCGCCAGCGTTCAGCGGCTCCCCATTCGGCTTGGAAAACAACGCCCGCACCTCTGTGGTGGGCGGGAACGGCGAGCCTTCGCTGAGGTAGGAGGCCAGCCGCTCGGGTACTCTGAAACCCTGGGTCGCGGCGCGAATGGCGGGCTGAAAGAGCTCCTTCCAGGGCCGCACACCCAAGCGCGCATGCGCGGCCGACAACATTGCAATCGCTCCCGGAACCCCGGTGGAGCGCCCGCTGCGCACCGCCTCGACGAAAGGCAAGGGCTTGCCGTGCTCGTCGAGAAACATGTCAGGAGTTGCTCCGGCGGGTGCGGTCTCCCGGCCATCGATGGCGCTGACGACTCCGGTGCTCGCCTCGTAATACATCAGGAACGCGCCACCGCCAACACCTGAGCTCTGTGGCTCGACCAGACCTAGCATGGCCTGGATAGCCACGGCGGCATCGATCGCTTTCCCGCCCTTCTTGAGGATCTCCATTCCCGCATCGACCGCCAATGGATTGGCGGCGACCACGACAGCGGGACCGTTGTGCGCCTCAGCCTTCGCATGTCGATGCAGGTGAGGTAAAGGCAGGCCCGCGACCGCTGGCTGCACGGACAGCGCAATGATCACCACCAACGCACGAGAGCGCCACTGAGCGAGCGCAGTGTGCGCGCCCAGTCGAAGTTTGCCGTTCAACATGACTATGAAGTGTGAAAACCTGCTGTCAACTGTACAGAACCTGCGGGCACATCCGTCACATCGACCGCGGTGACCTTCGAGGCGCTCGACCCCGACCAGAGCCACTTCACGAACGTTTGCACCGCTTCCTCCTCACCGCAAGCCAGCACTTCGACCCGTCCATCGGCGAGATTCCGGGCATAACCGCGGATCGCCAGCTCCTGCGCACGCCGTGCCGCCGTGGCGCGATAAAACACGCCTTGCACCCGGCCGGCTACCAGGCATTTCTTACACAGCACCCTGAGAGCCCTCCACCTTACCTATGCCGCTTGTGAGCGCGAATAGCGCGCAACAAGCCTCGGATCTCGCGCGGTCCCTTGCAATGGAGCAAAGGGTAGCGCCATTTCTGCACAAAGACACCCGATTTGCACAGTGCCCAAGGGCCGCCAAACCCGCCACACTGTCCCGATCTCGCCAGACCACCACGGAAGGAGTCAAACTGTGGCGACGTATTTCGACACACCGGCGGCGCGGGCCCGAGTAGGCGTTCTACCCCGACCGCGGACGGCAATATGGGAAGGCTTCATGACAGAGATACTGGTTCTCTATTACTCGCGTAAGGGCTCGACCGCCGAGCTGGCGCGCCATGTCTGCCGCGGTATCGAGAGCGTACCCGGTGCCGTGGCGAAGTTGCGAACGGTGCCCGCGGTGTCGGCGGAGAGTGAAAGCCCGGCGCGCCCGGTGCCGATGACGGGCCCACCCTACGTGACGTTGGAAGACCTGCGGCAAGCCGACGGACTGGTGCTCGGCAGCCCAACTCGCTTTGGCAACATGGCGGCCCCATTGAAGTATTTTCTCGACTGCACCTCGAGTTTGTGGGTTTCCGGCGCCCTGGTCGGCAAGCCGGCGGGTGTCTTCACCTCGACGCAAACCATCCACGGCGGTCAGGAAGCCACCCTGCTTTCCATGATGCTGCCGCTTCTACATCACGGCATGTATCTCGTTGGTCTGCCCTATACCGAGCGTGCGCTGAATGAAACCACAGGCGGCGGCACGCCCTACGGCGCATCCCATGTCGCCGGCGCGGTCGATGAGCCCACGCTG
>Ga0105237_10007568_pt1 | contig 11873 bp, 10 predicted proteins | sample KBSC24metaG_FD_81520 | JGI IMG/M metagenome (GOLD analysis project Ga0105237, IMG submission 81520) | Corn rhizosphere microbial communities from Kellogg Biological Station, Michigan, USA - KBS C2-4 metaG | ecosystem: Host-associated > Plants > Roots > Rhizosphere > Soil | place: Michigan, USA... | reverse complement strand
GTTGTTCCGCTCAGCGGGAGATTAGGCGCGCCCGAGTTCGCGCGCGATCGCGATGAACTCCGCGACGCTGACCGTCTCGGCCCGGCGGCTCGCGTCGATGCCGAGCGTTTCCAGCGCGGCCAGCGCGCCGGGGACCGACTTGAGGCTCTGGCGCAGCATCTTGCGGCGCTGGCCGAAGGCGGCAGCGGTCACCGCCTCCAGGATGCGGAGCTGCACACCCTCGGGCGCTTCGCCGGGGACGATGTGCACCACCGCCGACATCACCTTGGGCGGCGGCGTGAAGGCCGAGCGATGGACGTTCATCGCGATCCGCGGCGTACTCCGCCACTGGGCGAGCACGGCAAGCCTGCCATAATGTTCAGTACCCGCCTGCGCGACGATCCGCTCGGCGACTTCTTTCTGGAACATCAGCGTCAGGCTCGCCCACCAGGGCTGCCATTCCGCGGAAAGCCAGCCGACCAGCAGCGCGGTGCCGACATTATAGGGCAGGTTGGCGACGACGTGCGGCTTGCCCGCGAACAGCGCCGGCGCGTCGACCTCCAGCGCATCGCCCTCGATCACGCGGAGCTTGTCGGGGAAATAGCCGCCCAGTTCCTCCAGCGCGGGAATGCAGCGGCGGTCGCGCTCGACGGCGGTGACGCTGGCGCCTGCCTGGAGCAGCGCACGGGTCAGGCCGCCGGGGCCGGGGCCGACCTCGAACACCTCGGCACCGGCGAGGTCGCCGGGCACCTTGGCGATGCGGCCGAGCAGCTGGCCGTCGAACAGAAAATTCTGCCCCAGCGCCTTGCTGGCGCTCAGTCCGTATCTGGTGATGACGTCGCGGAGCGGGGGGAGGGGGGTCACGTCGTCGCCATCATCCGGTGCCGCGCCGCGCGCGCCGCCATGTGGATGGCAGCGATCATCGCACCGGGATGCGCGACATTCTGCCCGGCGATGCCGAAGGCGGTGCCATGGTCGGGCGAGGTTCGTACGATCGGCAGGCCCAGCGTCATGTTCACGCCGTCGTCGAAATGCAGCGTCTTGATCGGGATCAGCGCCTGATCGTGATAGAGGCACAATGCCGCGTCATAGCCCTGGCGGGCACGGGCGTGGAACAGCGTGTCGGCGGCATAGGGACCACTGGCATCGATTCCTTCGGCGCGAAGCTGTTCGATCGCCGGGGCCAGCACCTCGATCTCCTCGCGCCCGATCGCACCGCCTTCGCCGGCGTGCGGGTTGAGCCCGGCGAAGGCGAGGCGGGGATGGGCGATCCCGAAATTGCGTTGCAGCCCACGTGCCGTGACGCGAGCCTTGGCGACGACCAGCTCAACGCTGATCAGCGACGGCACCTGCGCCAGCGGGACATGTACGGTCATCGGCACCACCCGCAGCGTCGGCCCGGCGAGCATCATCACCGCGTTGTCGGAGGTGACGCCGCAACGCTCGGCGACGAACTCGGTCTGGCCGGGATGGGTGAAGCCGATCGCGTAGAGCTGCGCCTTCGAGACCGGGCCTGTCACCAGTGCCCAGGCAGCGCCCGCACTGGCGAGACCGGTCGCCACTTCGAGCGACTGGAGCGCGACATGCGCCGAAGCCAGCGTCGGAGATCCCGGCACGATCGCGCCGGTATCGCCGATCGGCAGGACGGGCAGCGCCTCGTCGAACAAGGTCAGCGCTTCACGCGGATCACCGATCGTCGCGACGGGCCCATCCCAAACCGCGCGTACCGCTGCGGGATCGCCCACCGCGAAGAACGGCGCCAGCCTCTCGGTCTCGCGTGCTTCCCACGCCTTTGCAGTAATCTCCGGCCCGATGCCCGCCGAATCGCCCATGGCGACGGCGAGCGGAGGCGGCGTATCGCCCCCGGCGCGCATCTCAGCGATATTCGATCAGCGCGTCGCGGCGCAGGTCGCGCAGCATGCGCTCGGCGCGCAGGTTGACACGCTGGTCCTCCAGCTGCTCCTGCACCTGCTCCACCGAGGGCGTGTTGGCGGCGGGCGGATCGTCGCGGCCGCAGATCACCAGCACGCGCACGCCGTCTTCGATCGAGCCGAAGGGCTGGGTCGCCTGGCCGACCTGCAGCGGCAGGATCAGGTTCTGCAGCGCGGGCGGCAGGTCCTTGATGACGATGTTGTCGCGATCGACCACCTCGGCGCCTTCGGCCGATGCGACCTTGCTGACGTCGCCGCAGCCGCGGATCGCCTGGGTCGCCTTGGCGAAGGAGGCGGCGCGGGTGCTCGCCTGGGCCTCGGTGGTGCCCTTGGCGAAGGCGAGCGACAGCTGGCGGAGGCTCAGGCGGGCATCGCGGGGATCGGAGATGCCGACCTTGTGCTTGTCCGCCAGGTAGACGATCGAGAAGCCCGCCGAGAGCGGGATCGGCCCGGCGACCTGGCCCGGCTGCATTTCCTGCACCGCCTGGGCAAGCTGGTCCGGCAGCATCGCGGACTGCACCCAGCCAAGATCGCCGCCCTTCGCACGGGTCGAGCTCTGCGAATAGGTGCGGGCGAGATAGTCGAACGGCGTGCCCGAGCGCATCTGCTCGATCATCTTCTTCATGCCGCCGGAAACTTCCTCGGCGCGATCGGGCGTGGCGTTCTGGTAGATTTCGTAGACGTGATATTCGTCGGTGCCCTTCTGGGCGGTGAGGCGATCGATCATCGCCTTCACCTCGGTCTCGCCGACATTGACGTTGACGCGCTTGCGCAGCAGGCGGCTCCAGGCGAGTTCGGCCTCGATCTGGCGCTTGATCGAGCGCTCGGACGAACCGATCTCGCGCAGCCAGGCGCGCATCGCGTCGGGCGTCTTCTGGAAGCGGGTGGCGACGCGGCTGAAGCTGTTCTCGACCTCGCGCGGATCGACCTTGATCTCGTTGGCCTTGGCCTCCTGGATCTCCAGCGTCTCGTCGATCAGCTGGCGGAGCATGGCGAGCTTGAGCTGCTCGCGCTCCTCCGGCTTCAGGGTCAGCTTCTGCATGCCGGTGACGAGCGCAACGCGCTGGTCGACCTCGGTGCCGGTGATCACGTAATCGTTGACGATCGCGGTGGGCTTGCGAATGTTCGGGTCGGCCTTGCCGAAGATTTCCAGCGTGCTCGGCAGGTCGAGCCCGTTATTCACGCCATCCTGCCCCGCGGAGGTCTGGGCGATCGCCATCGTCGCCAGGGCGGCAAGCCCCGCGCCGGCCAGCCACTTCGCACCCGTTCCCGCAATCCTGCCCACACCCATCATCACTTCAGAACGACCCTTATCCTCAAACGGGAAGCAGCGCTTATAGCGCAATTGTGCCTGAACCAAGGCTTAGCGCCGAATCCCCCCAGACCGGGTCTTCTAGCGGCCGAGGTTCTTGAAGGCGAGGGTGAGCAGATAGGAGTTGCCGCGCTGCGCGTCGCCGGTGGTGGCATAGTCGCGCCGCCAGGTGGTGCCGATGCGCAGGCAGTCGTCCTCGTAGAACAGGCCGATGCGGTGGCGGATCGGCTGGAAGCCGTTGGCCAGCGACAGCGGATCTTCCTGCTTGTCGGTGAGGTCGATCAGCGTCGAGCCCGACAGCGACCAGAAACGCGCGAACTGCACGCGGGCGCCGAGGCGCAGTTCCTCGCGATCCTGCAGATCCTCCAGCGTCGGATCGACATTGCGGTTGAGCCGCAGATAACCGACCGTGACATAGGTGGCGCGCGAGCCCACCGACATGTCGATTTCGTTGCGGCGCACCGCCAGCCCGTCCTTGTCGAGCCGGTAGCGGTGGGTGAGGCTGATGAAATCGTGGAAGCGGATCACGGTGCGCCCGACGATGTCCGACATGCGATCGGTGAGGCCGGTGCCGTTCGGGAACAATGTGGGCCGCGTCGTCAGGCGGTAGCTCTGGCCGACGTTGGCCTCGACGCTGATGCCCGGCAGGTAGAGCGCATAGTCGAGCCCGTAGGTGAAGCGGGTCGAATCCTCGAAGCGATCATAGCCGGCGAAGCGGTTGAGCGCGAACAGGTTGGAGTCCTCGAGGTCGACCGCGCGGGCGTCCTCGTTCGGCACGTCCATGTTCGCCAGGTGCGGCGCGACGACCATCTGCACGCGCGGGGTGATCCGCTGCGAGCCGCCGAGGAAGTCGCCGACGAACGGCCATTTCACGTCGAGCGCGCCGGCGGCAATGCCGCGGAAGCGGAAGCCGTCCTCGCCGCGATAGCTCGCCACCGTCGTCGCAATCGTATCCGACGTGTTGTAGATGTCGCCCCGGGTATAGGCGGTCAGGCTGACTTCCTGGCCCCAGTTGGTAAGGCGCCGGATGCTCCACTGCGCGCTGGTGAAGGCGCGCTGGGTGTCCTGCCCGCCGGTGCGGGTGAGCGCGAGGGTGTTGACCTCGAAGTCGAACTTGCCGCCGAGCAGCCCGTCGTCGAGGCGACGGCGATAGTCGATCTCGGGCAGCGCCACCGGCTGCAGCCCCTGGCGATCGCCAACCCGCAGCGTCTGCACCGCCCAGGCGTTGATCGCGAAATAGCTGTCGGCGTCGATCCGCTCGATGGCGAGGTTGTTGCGCAGCCGGTCGTCGCGCGAAATGTCGTAGCGGCGCAGGAAGGTGCGGTCGCTCGCGACGCGGAACGACGCGCGGACGTCCCAATTGGTGTCGAGCTGGTAGCGACCGACCAGGTCGAGATAGCCGCGGAAGTCGTTGCGCAGCGTCGCCGGGGTCGGCGTGACGGTGAGGTCGTCGGCGCGGCGGCTGTACGTGCCATAGGCCTGGAGGCGGAAGGAGCCGAGGCTGTTGAGCTCGCGGTAATCGGCCTGCAGCATCGGCAGCGTGTCGGAGAAGACCCGCGGCGTGACGGTCAGGTCGCGATTGGGCGCGATGCTGAAGAAATAGGGCAAGGCGAGCTGCAGGCCGTTGGTACGGCTGTAGCGCGCGTCGGGCGTCAGGAACCCCGAATCGCTCTGGCCACCTGCCGGATGCGAAAAAGCGGGCAGTGGGATCGTAACGAAGTTGAACACCGAGATGCGCGCGCCCTTGTAGCGCAGCCGATGCTTGGCCGGATCATAGACGACACGGTCGGCGGTGATCTTCCACGAGGGCTCCTTGGGGCAGCCCGAGCTGTCGCTCACCGAGCAGGGCGTATAGGCGGCGTTCTCGACGGTGATGACGCCGCCGTCGTTGCGCGAGCCGCGCGCGGCGGCGATGCGGCCGCCGGCTTCCAGCACCACCAGCATGTTGTCGACCACGCCGTCCTTCAGCGTGTCGGTCAGCTCGATGCTGTCGCCGTACGCGGCATCGCCTTCCGGGTTGGCGACGACGATGTTGCCTGTCGCCATCACCTTGCCGGTGCGGCGGTCCCAGGTGACCTTGTCGGCGCGGAGGCGGTTGCTCTCGCGGTACATGCGCACGTCGCCGCTGGCGGTGACGACGTCGCTGTTCATGTCATAGTCGAGCTGGTCGGCGGTGAACTGGACCTGCTTGGGATCGTCGGGCAGGCCGCCCGGCGGCGGCGGGGCGGGCTCGGCCTGGCGGTCCTGCAGATCGGCGGCGGGCAAAGTTGCGCCGGCAGCCTGATCGGCAGGCAGGGGACGCGAATCGGGCGCCTGCTGGGCGCGAGCCTGCGCCGACAGGCACAGACCGAGCGCGGCCGGAAAGAACATGGCCTTGCGCTTCACGAAAACTCCCACCTTTATCGTCACTCCCCGGCAACGGGCATCCACGTGCCCTATCGCAGCGATTGCGGCTCCGCAACGGGAGGCGCGTTGGCCCCAACGCACATCCGGGCTAAGGGGCCCCGCATGCAGGTCGATTTCTATCACCTTACCATGGCGCCGCTCGATCGCGTGCTGCCGTCGATCGCCGAAAAGGTGCTGGGCAGCGGCGGGCGGCTGCTGATCGTCGCCGAGGATCCGGCGCTGCGCACGCGGATCGACCAGCTGCTGTGGAGCTATCAGCCGGCGAGCTTCCTGCCGCACGGGCAGGCGGGCGGCGACGGGGACGCCGAGCAGCCGGCGCTGATCGCGGAGGCGGTTGCACCCGCAAACGGCGCCCGCAACGTCGCCCTGGTCGACGGGCTCTGGCGCGACGAAGCGCTGGATTTCGAGCGCGCCTTCCATCTGTTCGACGAGGACAGCATCGGCGCGGCGCGCGTGGCCTGGCGCGCGCTGGGCGAGCGCGAGGGCGTCGAGCGGCGCTATTGGCGACAGGATGAAAATGGCCGCTGGGCGCAAGTCGCCTGAGCTTGCATTGAAGACGTTGGAGGACTAGGGAGCCGCCACTTCCTTCCATCACCAATTACAGGAGCCGCACGGCCATGGCCGCGACCCGGACCTTTTCGATCATCAAGCCCGATGCCACCCGCCGCAACATCACCGGCGCCGTCACCAAGATGCTGGAAGAGGCAGGCCTTCGCGTCGTCGCCTCCAAGCGCATCCAGATGACCCGCGAGCAGGCCGAAGGCTTCTACGGCGTCCACAAGGAGCGCCCCTTCTTCAACGACCTCGTCTCGTTCATGATCTCGGGCCCGGTCGTGGTGCAGGTGCTCGAGGGCGAGAACGCCGTGCAGCGCAACCGCGACATCATGGGCGCGACCAACCCGGCGAACGCCGAGCCGGGCACGATCCGCAAGGAACTGGCCGAGTCGATCGAAGCGAACTCGGTTCATGGTTCGGACTCGGAAGAGAATGCCGCGATCGAGATCGCCTTCTTCTTCAAGCCGGAAGAAATCGTCGGCTGATAGGCTGAGATTTACTGGTTCGAAAAGAGCCGCACTTCCCCAGGGAGTGCGGCTCTTTTTTGCTCTAAGCCCCTCCCCTTCAGGGGAGGGGTTGGGGTGGGGCTGTGTCTCACAGAGATCAACATCGGTTCTGGAATCCCTCCATCCCAACCCCTCCTCCAAGGAGGAGGGGCTAAAATAGCGGGACTCACCGCGGCAGCGTGATCGTGGCGGTCAGCCCGCCGCCCTCGCGGTTCGCCAGCGCGATCGTTCCGCCGGCATCGTTGACGATCGCCCGCGCCAGCGCCAACCCGAGCCCGATCCCGCCGGTATCGCGGTTGCGCGACTGTTCCAGCCGGGTGAACGGATTGAACACCGCTTCCAGCTTCTCCATCGGGATGCCGGGCCCGCGATCGCACACTTCGATCGTCACGCGTTCGGCCTCCGGGATCAGCCGCACCTCGGCCCCGCCGCCATATTTCACCGCATTCTCGATCAGGTTGCGTACCGCGCGCCGCATCAAGGTCGGTCGTAGTCGCATCTTGAGCCGTTCGGGTTCCTCGAAGGTAACGTCGTGGTCGAGATCGCGGAAATCCTCGACCACCGCATCGACCAGCGCACCCAGATCGACATCGGTATTGGGCTCGCTCGGCCGGCCCAGCCGCGCCAGCGACAGGATGTCGTCCAGTGTCCGGCTCATCTCGTCGATCGTGTCGGCCATGCGCGCGCGATCGTCCTCGTCCTCCACCGACTCGATCCGCACCCGCAGCGCCTGGAGCGGGGTGCGCAGATCGTGCCCGATCGCGCCGAGCATCCGGTCCTTCTCGTCGAGCATCGAGGTCACGCGCCGACCGAGCGCGTTGTAGGCGGCGATCAGCGCGCGGACGTCGCTGGGACCGCGCTCGCGGATCGGGGCGGTGTCGTCGCCGGGGCGGAAGGTCCGTGCGGCGTCGGTCAGGGTACGCAGCGGCCGCGCGATCCTTCCGCCCACCAGCAGTACCGGTACCAGCACCACGACGTAGAGGATCAGCGTCTGCGCAGCGAGCTGCCATATCAGGTCGAACTCGGTGCGCGGCCACGGCGTCGCGAGCGTGAGCCAGCCCTTGCCGGGCAACTCGACCGCAACCAGCATCTCCGCGCCCATCCGCCGCAACCGCTCGGCCCGCAAGGGATCGAGTTTGGGGTCGAGCAGGCGTTTCGGGTTCACCGGGCGAAGCGCAGCCATGATCGTACCGGCGTGGAGCCCGGCATCCTCCAGCCCGCGGCGCAGATCTCGCTCTACATCCGGGCGGCGCCGATCGGTTTCGCCGACGAACGGATTGTCCGTGTGCAACCGAACGTGTGTGCGCGGATCCGAGAGGAAGCGGTTCTTCGCGGCGCCTGGCTGCCGCGGCGTCTCGCGCTGCAGGACCAGCAAGCGCTCGGCGGCATCGGCAAGCCGGGTAGTGGCCGGCGCGATCACCAGCGCAAACCGGGCCCGTTGCCGCTCATGCAGCAACAACCCGAAATTGATCGCCTGCGCGACGAACAGCGCCGCCGCGACGAGCAGGGCGATGCGGGCAATCAGGCTGGTGGGGAGGAAGCGCCTCAAAGCCGGGTGACCTCGGCCGCCAGCGTATAGCCGCCGCCCCACACCGTCTTGATGATCGAGGGGTTCTTGGCATCCGGCTCGATCTTCTTGCGCAACCGGCTGACCTGGTTGTCGATCGCGCGGTCGAACGCCGCCGCCTCGCGGCCCTGGGTCAGGTCGAGCAACTGGTCGCGGGTGAGCACCTGGCGCGGCCGGGTGACCAATGCGTGGAGCAAATTGTACTCGCCGGTCGACAGCGGCACCGACACGCCCTCGCGATCGACCAGCGTGCGCTCGCCGGTACGCAGCACCCAGCCGGCAAAGGCGAACGAGCCGGTCTCCGGCGCATGCTGCTTGGCACCGCCCGCCGACCAGCGGCGCAGCACCACCTTGATCCGGGCGGACAGCTCGCGGGGGCTGAACGGCTTCACGACATAGTCGTCGGCGCCCATCTCCAGCCCGACGATCCGGTCGGTCTCCTCACTGCGCGCGGTGAGCAGGATCACCGGCGTCTCGCTGGTCTCGCGGATGTGGCGGCACAGGCTCAGCCCGTCCTCGCCCGGCATCATGATGTCGAGCACCACCAAGTCGATCGCATAGGCATTGAGCCGCGCCCGCGCGCTTTCGGCATCGCCCGCCTGGGTGACGCGGAAGCCCTGCTTCGTCAGATATTGCGCGAGCGGCTCGCGGATCGAGCGCTCGTCGTCGACGAGCAGCAGGTGCGGTACTTCGGACATGGTCACCAAGGTAGCGCCTTTGTCGTCGGGGAAAAGAGCCGGGCGGGAGGGAGGAGATCCGCGGAGCTTCGCGGTGAAGCGTCAGGGGAGGCGCATCTGATCCCGACGGGGACAGGATCGGCGATACCCGCGGCCTCCCGCCCGGCTGCTCCGGCTGGCGTCAGTTGCCGTCGGCCGGAGGAGGGGGCGGCATGTCGCCGGCGGGCGGACCCTGGCGACCACGCCAGCCGCCGCCGCGGCGCATCTGCATCATCTTCTGCGCGGCAGCCTGGCGCTCCGCAGCATCGATCTTGCCGTCATGGTTGGTGTCGATCCGGTCGAACATGCGGGTGGCACGGGCCTGTTCGTCGGCGAGCGTGAGGTCGTTCTTGGGCGCCATCCGGCCGCCCATCCGGGCGCGCTGCTGCGCCATATAGGCCTCGCGCTCTTCCGGCGTGACCTTGCCGTCATGGTTCGCGTCCATCGCGTTGAAGCGCGTCGCGACGCTGGCGAGCATCTCGTCGCGGGTGACGATGCCGTCCTTGTTCTGGTCGGCCATGGCAAGCGGATCGTGCCGCGGGCCGCGCGGACCGTCCTGTGGCTCGGCCTGGGCTGCAAGTGCCGAGCCTGCGAGCAGCGAGGCCCCGAGCGCGGCGAGGGTGATACGTTTCAGCATCCGGAACTCCTGGAGAAGAAAGGGGTGCCGGGGGCGGGGGCAGACCCCCGGCACACGCCTTGTTTCCCCCGCCGCTGTCGCACGGGTTTGTCATCGCCTGGGGCAAAGTGTCGCAATTTGTCGTGTGCTATTCGGCGGGCGCCTGCCGGACCCGCGGCACGACCTTCCATTCGATCAGCAGCAATGCGCTCAGCGCCAGCACCGCCGCCACCGCGAAATTGCCGCCCTGGAAGCCGCGCTCCGCCCCATAGGCCAAAGACTGGCTGAGGAGGAGCGGCCCGAGGATCAGCGCGACGCTGCCCAGCGCCGCCATGCCGCCCTGCAGCGCGCCTTGGCGCGACGGATCGGTCAGCCGCGAGAGCAGGGCATTGATGGAGGGGAAGGCAAGGCCCTGGAAGGCGGCAAAGGGGATGATCGCGAAGATCATCCAGGTCTCCCGCGCGAAGCAATAGCCGACGAAAGCGAGGCCGCCCGCGAGCATGCCGAGCACCACCGTCCGCTCCTCGCCCCAGGCGGCGATCGCTCGGCCGGTGACGAAGCTCTGGACCAGCGCCATGCAGATGCCCGAGGCGGCGAGCGAGGCACCGATCATCCGCTCGTCCCACCCCAGCGCAATCTCGCCGAAGAAGGCCCAGGTCGCCGGGTAGACCATATGTGCGAGCTGCCAGAGGAAGGCGGCAAGCAGCAGCGGCTTGGCATTGCCCGCCTCGAACAGCGGGCGGAAGGCGGCGAAGACATGCGCCTCGCGCAGGCGGAAGGGGCGGCGGCGCTCAGGCGCCATCGTCTCCGGCAGCAGGAAGAGGATCCACAGCGCATTGAGCCCCGCCAGTGCCGCTGCCGCGATGAACGGTGCGCGCGGCCCCAGGCTGGCGAGCAGGCCGCCCATCGCGGGGCCGAGGATGAAGCCGATCCCGAACGCCGCGCCCATCATGCCGAAGGTCGCGCCGCGCTTCTCCGGCGGCGTGACGTCGGCCAGCACGGCATTGGCGGGGCCGTAGACGGCGCCGGCGATCCCCGCGACGATGCGGCCGAGGAACAGCCAGCCGATCGTCGGCGCCGCCGCCATCAGCAGATAGTCGATCGCGAAGGCGGCCATCGACGCGAGCAGCACCGGTCGCCGCCCGATGCTGTCTCCCAGCGACCCGAGGATCGGCCCGGCGACGAATTGCGCGACGGCGAACGCCACCAGCATCCAGCCGCCGATCCGCGCGGCATCGTCGATGCTGGCATGGGACAGGGTCACGATCAGCTTCGGGAGCACCGGAAGGATGACGCCGAAGCCGATCGAATCGATCAGGACGGCGGCAAGTACGATCGGCACGGCGCGGTGGTGAAACTGCATGTCGTCCCCTCCCCAGAGGGCGCCTAGCGTACCGCAATCGGGCTGCCCGCGCTACGTTGCAGCGGCGGGTGCGGGAAGTTTGAGACCCGTCAACGTCTTACCGAAGTCGGGGCGCAGCGCGGCCCACTATAGCGCCAATCCGGTTGGGCAACACTGTGCCATCTCTGCAACGATTGCATTCAAGTGGCATTTTGCAACTTTAGTTTTGCTTGACGCCGCTGGCGACAAGGCGTGTATTCGAGGTTCGGGTATGGAGCGGAAACACAGCTCCAACCTCGGTGGAGAGGAAAGATATGCGGCTACGCCTTATGTCGGCCTGTGCAGTGCCGGCACTCGTGATAGCGCTCGCAGCGCCCGCGCTCGCGCAGGAGACCCCCCAGGACCAGCAGGATGCCGGCGGACGATCCGTCCAGGCCGATAACGAAATCATCGTCACCGCGCAGGGCCGTGCCCAGGCGCTGGCCGATGTGCCGCTGGCCGTCTCCGCGGTCAGTGCCGAGACGCTGCGGCAGTCCGGCGCCAACGACATCCGCGCGCTCAACCAGGTGGCACCCTCGCTGCTGGTCTCCTCGACCGGCAGCGAGGCCAATGGTTCGGCACGAATTCGAGGGATCGGTACGGTCGGTGACAATCCCGGCCTCGAAAGCTCGGTGGCGGTGTTCATCGACGGCGTGTACCGGTCGCGCTCGGGCATCGGGCTCAGCGAACTCGGCGATCTCGAGCGTATCGAGGTGCTGCGCGGGCCGCAGGGCACGCTGTTCGGCCGCAACGCCTCGGCCGGCATCATCAACATCGTCTCGAAGAAGCCGGAATCGACCTTCTCGGCGGGCGCCGAGGCAACCTACGGCAATTACGACACGATCCGCCTGCAGGGCTTCGTCAACGTACCGCTGAGCAGCACCGTGTGGGGCCGGCTCGACGG
>Ga0105237_10007567_pt1 | contig 11874 bp, 8 predicted proteins | sample KBSC24metaG_FD_81520 | JGI IMG/M metagenome (GOLD analysis project Ga0105237, IMG submission 81520) | Corn rhizosphere microbial communities from Kellogg Biological Station, Michigan, USA - KBS C2-4 metaG | ecosystem: Host-associated > Plants > Roots > Rhizosphere > Soil | place: Michigan, USA... | reverse complement strand
TTGGGATCGATCGCAGTGATGATATTCTGCAGCCCCAGATCCACTGAAAACGCATACTTCCCGGTGTCCGCTTCAACGGCATCGTAGATGGCGATCTTGCCCGCGGTCACCGATAGCGTCTTGGTTTGGCCGTTCACCGGCAGCTTGACTAAGGTTCGCTCGAAAACCCAGTCGTAATCCCATTGATCGTTACGGACGTGCTGGAAATGCCAGACCAATTCGCCGGTGTCCGGATTGATGGCCAACGTGGAATCGGTGTAAAGCGCATCGTTGGTGATGCCGGGTTGCTTGGAAGCGATGCGCAGCGGGCCGGTATCATAAGTCTGCGCGACACCGAAATACGCGAGGTTCAGATCCGGATCGTAACTGCCGGCGACCCAGGAGGACGCCCCACTTCGTTTTTCGGTTGGCAGCCCGTTCCAGGTATTCCCACCCGGATCGTTGGGCAGCGGAATGGTCCGGAAGCGCCAGGCCTCCGCACCCGTCTCGGCATTCAGCGCGATGATGAAGTTGCCTCCCGGCTGCTGCCCGCCCGTGCCTATCATCACTTTTCCCTTGGCCACCAGCGGTCCGCCGGTCAACTGCATTCCGATTTTCGGATCTCCCAGCGTCTTGTCCCAAATCAACTTGCCGGTCTTCACGTCGAGAGCCAACATATGGACGTCGGAGGTGGCCGCATAGATCTTGTTGCCGTAGATGGCGATGTCTTTCTTCACCGCCGGGCGCGCCCCTTCGGGCAAAGGCCGCTGGAAGTGCCACAGCAGATCGCCCGTGGCCGCGTCGAGCGCCTCCACGATATCGCCGTAGCCCTGGACGAAAATAACACCGTCATGCACCAGCGGCGTGGCCGTGTTCGGACCCGGCGGCAGCGACCAGCTCCATGCCAGACGAAGGTTTTTCACAGTGGCCCGGTCGATCTGTTTGAGAGGGCTGTAGCCCTGGGCGTCATAGGTGCGTCTCCAGGTCAGCCATTCGCCGGCGGGAGGCTTGGCAAGCAGCGCATCGGTAACAGGCGTGATCTGGTCCAGACGCGTGTTCGGCGCGGGTGAGTTGGGCAGCGGGACACCGGGAGTAAGGCCGCCACCGGCTCCCCCACGGCGATCGCCTGCGCCGGGAATTCGCAGCGTGGCGAGAGCGGCAGCGGTCGAAGGTAGCTCGCGTACGCCGGGCGGCAGGCCGTTCGATTGAAGAATGTAGGCTGTAATGGCCGCATACGCGCGGGCGTTCAACGAGCCGGGAGCGTCCGGCGGCATCTTGGTGCTGACGTAGGTGAACAATTGATCGACGGGTCGTCCAGCCCATTTCGGAGCGAACGCGGTACCGCGCAGAGGAGGCGCGAATTGACCATCATCGAGAAAGCGCCCGTGGCATTGGCGGCAGGCGTTGTCATAGGCAGCCTTGCCTTCAGCAGACTGGCCTGCCGTGTATTCCGCCACGGTGGTGGCCGGCGCCTGGGCGGATGCCTGTCCATGAAACCCCAGAATCATCAGCAGCCCTGGTCCGAAAGTCTTTTTGAGATTCATCTTGATCATCTATCCTGACGTCCTTGCGCAGCGCATCGCTCCGAACTCTCCGCCTATTCTATCTCGCGATCAGAACGGCCCGGCCGGGGTTGCCCGCCAGCAAGACCCAGGCGGTAGAATGCCTGCATGGAAGCCCGCTGCGAACATTGCGGAGAGCGGATCGAACCGATCAGCGACCCTGATCCCGCGCTAAGCTCGGATGATCCGCCCAGCTATGACCTGCTGTGTGCGAAGTGCCGCGCCCTGCTGGAAGCGCATACCGAAGAATGATGATCGGATCCCGCTGCAGCGGCCGCCGGGAGTGCCTAGCCTCCCACGCAACTGTATGCTAGACTTCATCGAACGTTTGGCATAGCGGCGAATTTGAGGCTAGTTAAGTGAGAGTCCCCGTCGAACCCATCCCGTTTGGCCCCTTCTGTCTGGACGCGGCCAGGTCGCGGCTGATGCGAGATGGTGTGGAGATCGAAATCCGGCCGCAGGCTTTGCACGTGCTGCGCGTGTTGGCTCAGAACAGCGGACGGCACGTCAATTACGAGCAAATGATTCACGAGGCCTGGAACGGAACGCTGGTCTCCAAGCATACCGTCGCGGTGACGGTGGGGGAAGTGAAGAAGATCCTGGGGGAATTCGGCCCGTGGATCAGCTACCGCCCGCGAATGGGTTACTACTTCGAGGCCTTCAACGCGGACGATCTGGTCCGCCAGGGCTGGCACTGTTGGAGTCGCTGCACGCGGGAAGGATTTGAGAAAGCCCTGTGTTACTTCGAGCGTGCGGCCAAGGGCAGCAACGATCCGCGGGTGTTCGAAGGAGCCTCCCTGTGCTACATGATGATGGGCACCTGCGGGATGCGGCCGGCCCGGGAGATGTACCAGGGTTTCCTCCAGGCGCACCGCCGGGCTGTCGCCATCAGCGGCTTGACTCCCGACCTGCGCGCCGATCGCGCCCACGGATTGCATGTTTTCGAGCACAAAGTCGCGGAAGCCGAGCGGGAACTGGTGCAGGCCCTCATGGATAAGCCCAAGTGGGTGCCCATCCACATGCGCCTGATTATGCTGTATGCCAGCACGGGGCGCCTGGACGAGGCTCTGGAACAGGTGGAAGAGGTCCGCGCAATCGACCCTCTATGGGTTCAGCTCCCCGCTTCCGAAGTATTCGTGCGCTTCTTCCGCAGGGAATTGAATGCAGCTTTGGCTGCGTCGCGCGAGGCCCTGGAGCTGCATCCCTACCTGCCTTTGAGCCGCGCGCTCTATGCCCAGGCTTTGGAGTCCTATGGCGACACCGAGGAAGCTCTCAAGCAATACCGCATGGCCACTGTTCTTTGCCCCGACCTTTCCTGGCTGCGGGCGCTGGAAGCAATTTGTCTGGGAAACGCGGGCCGACGCGACGAAGCGTTGGTTATCCTTCACGAGTTAAAGGAGCTTCGCAACACGCAATACGTGGACGCCTTTTTCCTGGCGCTTCTGCTGCATGCACTGGGAAGAAAAGAGGAAGCCTTCCTGGAACTGGAGCGGGCCGTCGATGAGAACTCGGCCGCGCTATTCATCATCGACGTAGACCCGCGGCTGGATCCGCTACGCGCGGATCCGCGCTTCGGGCGGATTCGAGACCGCGTGTTCAACGAATCGTTCTATCCCGCACAGGATGACTTGAAGCAGGCTATTCCAGCCTAGCTTCGACGGGCGACCTTCAGCAGTCGCAGTTGCGCTGGTATAATCCTTGCGGTAATGCCCCGATCGTTTCTTTCGCGGGTGTGGACGGCCGTCAAGCCTCCTCCTCCCCTGCCGGCGCGCCGCCGCCTGAATCGCGACCAGCGCCGCCTGATCCGAGTGACCTCCATCGCCCTGGCTCTGGGCGCTAGCGCGTGGGGCATCTACGCCTACATCGCCTCAGCTCCCGACCGCGCCCTCAACCACTTCATGTCAGGGCAATTCACCCAAGCGATCGAGATCGATCCGAACTTCGCAGAAGCCTACCGCGCGCGCGGTGACGCCTCTCAGTTAGCGGGCCACAGCGAGGCTGCGCTGGCGGATTTCGCGAAGGCCATTTCCATCGATCCCTCTGAGTGGCTGGCCTACCTCTCGCGAGGAACGCTGTGGAACTCGCGAGGAGATAGCCAGCGGGCTTTAGCGGACTTCACGCAGTCCATTCGCTTGCATCCTTCCGCGAAGGCGTACTACCAGCGGGGGCTCACGTACCAGACTCTCGGAGAAACGGCACGCGCCGTGAACGATTACGACGCCGCCATCGATCGCGATCCGGGTGCGCCGTATGTTTATCGGGCCCGAGCGAAGGCCAGGCTGGAAACGGGCGACGTGGAGGGGGCACGCGAGGATCAGGAGAAGGCCGAGCTGGTGGAGCAGACGCAGTAACCGCGCGGTAAACACGATGTTCGTTCCCCTCACGCCGCTGCGCTGCCTGCATCGCGCCGTGGATCTGTTCGGATCCAGAATCGGCGTGGTGTCGGGGGACCGGCAGTTCACGTTCGCCGAGCTGGGACAGCGCGCGGAACGCTTAGCCACGGGTTTGCAGAAGCTCGGGATCGCGCCCGGCGAGCGCGTGGCGTATTTGAGCTGCAACACCCATCAGCTGCTGGAAGGCTACTTCGGCGTGATCCAGGCTCGCGCAATTCTAATGCCGCTGAACGTCCGCCTTGCGGAATGGGAGCTGGCCGCGATTCTGAAGCAATCGGGCGCGAAGATGGTAATCTTCGAGCAGGATTTCGCAGTAGTGGTCCGATCCCTGCGGCGAAGTTGTTCAGAAGTGAAACACTGGGTAGCCCTGAACGACAACGATGGAGAAGGGGATCTGAGCTATGAAGAAATCCTCGATCTGGGCTGCCCCGAACGCGCCGACGTCTTTTCTTACGAGGAAATGTCCATCGCCGAACTCTTTTATACCAGTGGAAGTACCGGTGTACCGAAGGGCGTGACGCTCTCGCACCGGACGTTGTATTTGCATGCGCTGGGCGTGGCCTCCGAATACCGGGACCCGGAGCTCATGGTGGACCTGTATGCGATTCCCCTGTATCACGCCAACGGCTGGGGGCATCCTCAGGCTTCCACCCTGATGGGCATCAAGCAGGTGATGGTGCGTCGATTCGAGCCGGCGGAAGTGTTCCGTCTCATCCAGGAGCACCAGGCCACCAACATTTGCCTGGTGCCGACCATGGCCAACGCTCTGGTGCATGCGTCCGACCGGGATCAGTGGGATCTTTCCAGTCTGCGGACGATGAATATCGGCGGCGCGGCCGGCTCTCCGGAACTGGTGGAACGAGTCGAGCGCGCGTTTCCCGGCTGTGAATGCATGGGCGGCTATGGGCTCACCGAGACCTCCCCGGTGATCGCCATGGTGCAACCGCTGGATGCGGCCGGCATGCGCGATGCGGAACGCCACGAACGTCTGTCCACCACGGGCCGCGCCGTGGTCGGCGCCTCCATCCGTGTAGTTGATTTGAACCTGGATGACGTCCCGCGCGACCGCAAGACCATCGGCGAAGTGATCGTGATGGGCGATCAGGTCATGGATGGGTACTTCGGCGATCCGGATGCCGCGTCCACCGCCATGAGCGGGCCCTGGCTGCACACAGGCGACATGGCGGTGTGGGACCAGGACGGGTTTATCCAGATCGTCGACCGCAAAAAACAGATTATTATCTCCGGCGGCGAAAACATTTCTTCCCTTGAAATTGAGACGGCGATTTTCGCCCATCCCGCGGTACTGGAATGCGCCGTGGTGGCCGCCCCTGATCCAAAATGGGGCGAGGCGCCGGCGGCGATTGTGGTCTTGAAAGATGGTGCGTCCCTCACTCGGGAAGACCTGCTCGATTTCCTGCAAAAACGTCTCAGCGGGTTCAAGCTTCCGCGTGTCATCGAGTTTTCGAGCGAACCTCTTCCCAAGACCGGAACCGGCAAGATCCGCAAAAACGAACTGCGCGAGCGGTTCTGGGCTGGAACGGAAAGTGTCAAGCGGGTTCAGGGCTAATGGTATTTGTCCGATTGGAGAACTTGGACGAGCTGGCCACATTGCGTTTGTGGGAAGCCGGCACACTTGGCATCACGGAAGGTGACGGATACGTGGACGCGTTTTTCGAAGACGCGGACGTGGCTTCACAATTTGGTGTGCCGGAGGCGGTTGTAGACGTGGACTGGGTCGCACAGACTCAAGCATCGTTTCCGCCGCTGTTGGTGGGCGAGAAGTTCTTCGTCGCCGCTCCGTGGCGTACCGAACCGACACCGCCGGGGCGAATTCGCCTGGTGATCAATCCCGGATCGCAATGCGGCACGGGCTACCATCGCTGCACGCAGCTTTGCCTGCAGGCCATGGAGAAGCTGATTCGCCCGGGTGACTCCGTGCTGGACGTGGGGAGTGGGTCGGGCATACTTTCAATCGCCGCGAAGCTGCTGGGAGCAGAAAGGGTGGTCTCCTGCGATATCGATCCAGATGCAGCCGGGCCCACGGGCTTCAATGTGCCCTTCTTTATCGGGAGCATTGATGCGGTGCGATCCGGCGCGTTCGATGTAGTGGTGGCCAACATCAATGAGGATGTAATCGGTCCCATGCGCGCGGACTTCGAGCGCGTGGCGCGCCTGCGCATTCTATCCGGCTTTCAAAACGACGACGGTGAGTGGACCTGCGTAACGCTTTAGACCGGCTTCTCCGGCCATTTGTGTTTCGGATATCGCCGCGCGAGCTCCTTGCGCACCTGCGGGTACAGCCGTTCCCAGAAACCTGCCAGGTCGGAAGTCACTTGCACTGGCCGACGATTCGGGGCGAGAAGATGCACGACTATAGGACTGCCCCCGATCCGCGGCGTCTCTCGCATTCCGAAGAAGTCTTGAAGCCTCGATTCGATCCAGGGAGGCTTGCCGGGTTCGTAATGAACCTTAACCTCGCGGCCGCCGGGCAGCTTCAGGCGCTCCGGCGCGGCTTGACTGACTCGCGCGGGCCGAATCGCGCCCAAAAGGTCCTCGGCTTCGAGCTCGGCGAAGCTGGTTCTTCCCTGGCACTGCGCGACGAGCACGGCATCCGCATCGATTGGGATGCCCCCAAAGGCGGCCCGCGAACGCACTTGCTCCACAGCATCCCGATCCGCAAATCGGCCGATGCCAGCTTCGAGCGCCTTTTGCGCGAGCAGGCGCGAAGCTTCTTCACTGGGTGTTGCGGGTGCACGGGTCTCTTCGATGACCAGCTGGTCGTAGACCAGCGCAGTAACTTGCTCGACGCGTTCGGCTGCGCGATTCCATTCAAGCGAGATGCGTTCGGTGGCTCGCTCCAGCAGCCATTCGGGCTCTATCGGGGCAGCCAGACGCACCAGAGGCACGCCGTGCTCGCGACGCTCCTCGATGTCGACTGCAACCAGGAACTCCCAGCGGCAGTTGGGGAAACGAGCCGAGCCGCCGGCGGATAGCAGCAGCTCGTCATCATTGGATCGGGGGCGGCGGTGGCGCGCCACACGATCCGGGAATGCCGCGAGGATGCTTTGCAGGATCGCCGCGTCACCGGCGTTACGTGCGTCGCGTCCCGCAATGCGATTGCGGAGCTGATCGAAGATTTTCCGCGTCTGCGGCTGCCAGTCGGATTCGGCCAGCGCCAGCAGGTCGGACGTTCCGCGCTCGCCCGCACTGAGCACTGCGGCGACGGCGCAGCCTTTTTCGGGCACGCCTCGACGTTTCGCTTCGAGCACCAGCTTGGCAAGCCTCGGGGGCAGAGGCAGCTCCGCCATCTCCGGCGTCACGCCCAAGCGGTCGAGCAGTGCATTGGCGGCTGTAAACGCAGCTTCCGGCGGTTGATCGAGCCAGACACATTCCTCCTGCTTTATATTCATCGCGCGTAATTGCAGGACCAGTTGGGACAGCTCGCGGCGCAGAATCTCAGGAACGTCCGCCGCCGGCCGGCGATGAAAGTCTTCGGCTGAGTACAGGCGGATCACACGGCCGGGAGCGGTGCGTCCCGCGCGACCGGCGCGCTGCGTAGCCGACGCCTGGCTGATGCGGCGCACCTCGACCGACGGCAATCCGGTCCAGGGCGAATCGGCTGCGACCCGCGCGAGGCCGCTATCGATGACCGCCGTGACGCCGTCAATTGTCACCGAACTTTCGGCGACATTCGTGGACAGGATAACTTTTGGTCGGTCGGCGGGCGATACCGCACGGTCCTGCTGGGTGGGCGAAAGATCGCCGTGTAGTGGGAATACCAGCAAGCCCAGTCGCGAGGCCAAGGGCTCGATCATGCGCGCCACGCGCCGAATCTCGGCGGCGCCCGGCAAAAACACGAGCACATCGCCTGTGACGCCGCCTCTGGTAAGACCAGTAAGGCGCTCGAGCGCCGCGGTAACTTGTTGTTCCAGCGGCGCGGGCGAGTGGGGCGTGTATTCGATCGTCAGGTCATACAGTTTTCCCTCGGATCGAAAGACGGGACAGCCTCCCAGATACCTGGCAATCGGACCCGCGTTGAGCGTCGCGGACATGACGATTAATTTGATGTTCGGTAGTCGCCGAAGCAGTGCCAGCGCGAGGTCGGTATCCAGATGTCGCTCGTGAAATTCATCCAGGATCACGGTGCCAACGCCTGCCAGCTTGGGATCGGACAGCAGCCGCCGCGTCAGCACGCCCTCGGTCAGAAACCGCAAGCGCGTGCGCGGACCGCTTACGTCTTCGAAGCGCACCTGATAGCCGACGGTCTCACCGATGCGCTCGCCCAATTCGCTGGCGACGCGCCGGGCAGCCAGGCGCGCGGCTAATCTCCGCGGCTCGAGCACCAGGATTTCGCCACGTCCGTGGGCCAACAGGGCAGGAGGAACGCGCGTCGTCTTCCCTGCTCCGGGAGGCGCTTCGATGACGAGATGGGAGCCGTGATCCATCGCCTCGATAATTCGGGGCAGCAACTCGTCGATCGGAAGCTTCATCTATTCCGTGACGGCGCGGATGGTCTCCGGCGCATTGCCTTCGAGTCTATTGTTGACGAAGATATAGGCTGCCCGGCGCTCCTCGCGCATGCGCTGAATCAGCTTGCGAAGGGATTCGCGCGCTTCAGGATTCTCATCGCGCACGCGATCATAGGGCGTGAACTGCCGCACTGCGTCCTCGTACGCCCGGCCCTGCCGCAGCAGCGCACGTACGACAGTGAAATCCGCGGGGAACGCATCGGCCAGCGCCATCTGTTCGGAGAGCGTGGGCATCTTGGTCCAGGCGTTCAGGACGTGGGCTGCGTGATGCTTGCGCAGGCACTCGAAGTAGCGGGGCTGGAGATACTCGCGATTGCGGACTTCGACTGCATAGCGAAACGTCCGTGGCAACGCCCCCAGGAAGGGATCGAGCCTTGCCGCAAACTCACGCGGGCTCGTGCCGCGGGCGCCAAACTCGAAAATCATCGCCGGGATGCGGGTCCGATATGGATCCAGCGGGTCTAAGAATAGCGCGGCGAGTGCGTCCGCGCTTAAGTACGACTCGTTGACCATTCCGGCCCGGGGGCCGTAGCGGGCGTGCTTGGGAAACACTTCGCAGGTCACTTCCTCGGGCACTTTCAGCACAAACTGAAGCCCCGCCGGCGCGGAGGCGAACAGCTTCTTCCAGTATTCCGGCGACGGGAACTGGTAGAAGGAAAAATCGCCGCACACGATGGGGAACGTTTCGGCATATTCCGCCAGGCACTCGGCCTCGAACCGTTTTTGGGAGAATTTGTCGCGTGTCTGGTAGCGCTCGCGCGTATAGATCTGCTCCAGCCAACCTGGATATTTCCAGGAGCTGGTCCCGATCCAGATGTGTTCGCTGGCTAACGTTCGCAGGCGTGTTGCCAGCCCCGCACGATCGAAGGAAGGGCCGAACGCCGACGGCGGATCGAAGAGAGGAAGCGTCACCGCGCGCGCGCGGAACGGTTGTAGAACGGGTCGGCGCCGGCTTCGATGATCCCGCCGGGCAGTAGCTTGATCATGACCGGAGCAGCACCATTGTTATAGCGCGACATAATCTCGACTCTGTGCCCGCGCGCTGCCAGGTCCGCCGCCACCGACTGCGGAATTCGCTCATCGAGTTTCAGATTCCCCAGCTTCCAGGGGTGATCGTCGAAACTCTCCACCAGGTGCTCGGTCATGAAACGCGGCGCCTCGATGGCGTTCTGCGCGTTCATTCCGTAATCGATTACGTTCAGCATTAACTGGAGCAGGGCTTGCTCCTGATCGTCTCCACCAGGCGTCGACAGCGCCAGGAAGGGCTTTCCGTCGGGGTGCATCACCAGCGTGGGGCTCAACGTGACCCGGGGACGCTTGCCGCCCGCCAGATCGTTGGGATTTCCGGTAACCAGGACGAAGCTCTGAGCTCGCTGGGTCAGCGGGATGCCGGTATCGCCCGCGATGACGCTGGGCATCCAGGCGCCCGAAGGCGTGGCGGAGAACACGATACCGTCCTTGTCCATGGTGTCAACGCAAGTGGTATCGTGCGCCTTCAACACGTCGTCGACTTTGTACTGGGCCATGTCCGCCAGAGCCACGTGTTGGCCGGTTTTGCCGTCGATGGCTCCGGGCTCGAATTTGATCGACGCACGCTCACCGATCTGCTTGCGACGGCTGGCCGCGTATTCTCTGGTCAGCAGCGCCTGGAGGTTCCAGTGATTGAACTTGGGATCGCCATAGTAGGTGTCGCGATCGGCGTAAGCCAGCTTCAAGGCTTCCACCGTGCGGTGAATGTAGTCCGCCGAATTGAACGCCGGATGGCCGTCAAACCCGTCGATGATATTCAGCGCTTCGAGCATGGCCGGCCCCTGGCTCCAGAATCCGGGCTTGTAGACGATGTATCCACGGAAGGTGGTCGAAAGCGGCGCCTCCGGTGCGAGCTTGAAAGCAGCCATGTCCTCATAGCGCAACAAACCGCCGTTGGCCTTGCTAAAAGCACCAATTTTGCGGGCGATTTCGCCGCGATAGAAGTAATCGCGTACTGCGTCGATACCGGCCTGGCGGCTGGCGCCCTTGGCCAGGGCCTTCTTCTCCGCATCCACCATGCCTCGCAGCGTCCGCGCGAGATCGGGCTGGCGGAAAATTTCGCCGAGCGCGGGCGTGTGGCCGTTGGGCATGAAATGCGCTTTAGAAGTCGGCCACAGCTCGAAGAACGGTACCGCGGCGGCGAAACTGCGGGCGCGCATCTCGTCGACAGCATAGCCGTCGGCCAGTTCCACGGCTGGCTCGATGACCTCGGCGAAGGACTTGGTTCCGAACTCGCGCAGAGCCACCAGGCCCGATTCCACCATGCCCGGCACCAGCGCCGGCATCAATCCCGCGTCCGGAATAATGCCTTTGAGATGATCGCCCGGACCCAGCCGGAAAGTGATGTCCCCCAGTTGAACGGGGCGCTTGCGAAACAGATCGGCCGATGCCAGCTTGGGCATGGGACCGACGCCCGCGATCGAATAAACCTTGCCCTCCTTGGTGCGGATCAGGATGGGCGCTTCGCCCCCCATGCCGAAATGCGAGAGCTCTGTGACCGACGCCGCGAACATGGCCGCGATGCCCGCATCCACCGCGGTGCCGCCCTGATCGTAGAGGCGCATACCGGCGTTGGTGGCCCAATCGCTGCCGGCCGCAACAGCTCCATGCGTTCCGCGAACCGGCTGACGTACGGGCGGATCCTGACGGCGATTCTGCGCGCTGCACGTGACGATTAGGAGGGTGGAGGCGATGAGGAAAAATCTTCGCTGCATAAGGCTGCTCGGCCTTCATTATAATAGTTTCGCGGTGGACCTTACTCCCGAAGTTCCGATATCTGAGCGAACCAAAGCAGCTTCGGAGAACGAACCCATGCTGTATTGTCCGGTGTGCAGCCGCCGTCTGACCGAGCGAAAATGCAAACTATTCTGCGAACAGTGCGGCTATTACATGAGCTGCGCCGACTATTATTGACTCTGAATCGACTACTACTGATCCCATGAGTGACCTGGCCGACATTTTAGAACGCTTCCGGCGCGGCGGCGAGTTGCTGGCGATGGCGACCACCGGCGCGGCCGGCACGGAGTTGGACTTTAAACCGGCTCCCGATAAGTGGAGCGTGCGACAGATCGTCTGCCACCTGGCCGATTCGGAGGCCGTCGGCGTGATGCGCATCCGCCAGATCGCGGCCGAGGATAATCCCACGCTGCAAGGGTTCAACGGCGAACTCTGGGCCGACCATCTGGATTACCAGCGGCGCAAGATTTCGCAGGCGCTCGAAATCTTCCGTAAGCTGCGCGCGGAGAATCACGAACTCCTCAAAGCCCTGCCCGACGAGGCCTTCTCCCGCACCGGCAACCACACCGAAAGCGGTCCACTGACGCTGATGGATCTGGTAAAAGGCAATGCCGAGCACGTGGAAGAGCACGTCCAGCAGAT
>Ga0105237_10007566_pt1 | contig 11874 bp, 14 predicted proteins | sample KBSC24metaG_FD_81520 | JGI IMG/M metagenome (GOLD analysis project Ga0105237, IMG submission 81520) | Corn rhizosphere microbial communities from Kellogg Biological Station, Michigan, USA - KBS C2-4 metaG | ecosystem: Host-associated > Plants > Roots > Rhizosphere > Soil | place: Michigan, USA... | reverse complement strand
TCGCGCTACGCGGTTGCCGCAACAGTATCGAGTACCGCCGCCGAACCGTGCAGCACGCTGGCAATTCGGATCGCCGCCAGAATCGTTTCTTCGGTAACGCCCTTTTGCCGCAGCACTCCTTCGTGAGAAGCGACGCAGACACTGCAGGCGTTAATCGCGGAGACCGCTGTGCACCAGAGTTCGAAATCCACCGGGTCCGACCCATGGGTGCGAATCACCTGCATACGCAGGCGAGCCGGGATTTCGCTGTACCGGTCATTGCCGCTCAGATGCTGAAAGCGGTAATAAACGTTGTTCATACCCATAACCGCCGCCGCTGCTTTGGCTGCGTTGAGAGCTTCGGGACTCAGATGCTGAGCCGCTTCGGCCAGGACCGCTTTCGTCAGTTCGGAACTACGGGAGGCGATGGCCGAAGCCACCGCCGTTCCCCACGTCTGCTGCTCAGTCAGTTCGGCCTGTTTCAGGACGTTCTGCAGGTTCAGCTTCAGATCGCGAGCGTAGTCCGGAAACAGGTTGTAGAGTGCTTCCATTCGTTGAAACCGCTCCTCAGACTTTCAGGACTTCTTCGCCCTTTTTCCAGTTGCAGGGGCAAAGTTCGTCTGTCTGCAGCGCATCGATCACGCGCAGAACTTCTTCAGGATTGCGTCCAACGGAAAGGTCAGTCACATACACGAAACGGATGATGCCCTGCGGGTCCACCACGAAGGTGGCGCGCTGCGCAACCCCTGCGTTCGGGTCCAGAATACCGAGAGCGTTGCAGAGTTCCCGCTTCACATCGGCAAGCATCGGGAAGGGCAGGTCCTTCAGGTCGGCATGGTTGTTTCTCCACGCCAGGTGAACGAATTCAGAGTCCGTGCTGCCGCCCAGAATCTGCGTGTCACGATCGGCGAAGGCGCCATTCAGTTTGCCAAAGGCGGCGATTTCCGTGGGGCAGACGAAGGTGAAGTCCTTCGGCCAGAAGAAGTAAACCTTCCACTTGCCCGCATAATCGTTGTTCGTGATCTTTTTGAATGCCGTCTTCAGATCGGTGGAAACTGTGGCGTCCACTTCGAAGGCGGGAAAAGGCTGTCCAATACCAAGCATGTTCGTACTTTCTCCTTAGAAATAAAGCGTGAAAAATTTAAAGCAGTGTGTCGATCGTGGCAGCCAGCTTGTAGTCCTTGTCTGAAATGCCATTGATCGAGTGCGTGAAAAGCGTGACTTCCGCTTTGCCCCAGGCAAGCAGAATGTCGGGATGATGCCCTTGTTCTTCTGCCGCGGCGCCAACGCGATTCACAAAATCGAGAGCTTTCTGAAAATCCGGAAATTTGAAAACTTTGTGCAGATGGTGGCCATCGACTGTATCCCAGCCCGGCCCCGTTTCAGCGCCGCTTCCTACTGGCATCGTATGCAATCTCCGCGAAGTATTACTTCATAATTCCGGATGCTGCGGCCCGCCGATTCGCTTCCCTTTATTGCAGGTATCTCGAACCAGTCCACGTCCTCCACGGCGCCGCACTGGTCGCACACAAAGTGATGATGTGGTTCCAGATTCGCGTCGTAGCGGGCGGCTTTGCCATCCAGCGTAAACTCCCGAACCAGGCCAGCTTCTACCAGAGCGTGAAGCGTGTTGTAGACGGTCGCTCGTGAGGCGCGCGCATGCCGCCGGTTAAGCGCCGACCACAACTCTTCCACCGTCGCGTGCTCTGGCCGGGTGAGCAGATGCTCCAGCACAAAAAATCTCTGCGGAGTCCGGCGCACACCCGCACGCTCAAAAGCCGCTTCGATCTTCTGCGCCGCCGCCAGTTTCAGCGATGGCTCTGATTTCGACATAATTCTTAACTTAGAAACAATTCTAATTTAGCAGGGGAGGCGGAAATAATCAAGCTCATCCCGTAAACTTGCAGGCAGGATGAAACTCGCGCCGGCCCGGCAGGCCGCCTTCGGAGCACTGCTCGCCATTGATCGCGGCGCGTGGTCAGCAGAAGCGCTGGCCGCCAAATCTATCCACCTCGATTCCCGTGACGCCGGCCTTGCTTCCGATATCGTCTTCGGCACCTTGCGGCATCATGGGGAACTCGATGGGATGATTCGTCTGCTCTCCAGCCGTTCGGTGGATCATCTCGATATCGCCGTTCGTCTCGCTCTGGAGATGGCGCTCTATCAACTCCGTTTTTTGGATCGGGTGCCGGATCACGCGGCTGTAAACGATTCGGTGGAGCTGGTTCGCCGCGCCGGCAAAGAATCCGCCGTCCCTTTCGTCAACGCAGTTCTGCGCCGTGCGCTGCGGGAACCCGTGACGGTGCCCGAGACAACCTCCACTCCTGACTGGCTGCTGGCTCGCTGGACCGCTCAGTTCGGCGAAGAACTGGCTCTGGGAATCGCCCATGCGTCTCTGTTTCCCCCGGAACGCTACATTCGTGTCGGTACCGTCGCGGAGCCGCCGGAAGGCGCGGTAGCCACTGAAGTGGAAGGCTGCTACGTGCTGCCTTCCGGCGACCCCGGGCACTTTCGCTTCCAGGACATCGGTTCCCAATCGGTGGTTCCCCTGCTGGACCTTCAGCCGGGCCAAACCTTCCTCGATCTCTGCGCATCGCCCGGCAACAAGACCGCGCAGGCGCTCGAAACGCCGCTGCGGGCGTTCGCTTCGGATGTACACCTGAGCCGCGCGAAAATCCTGCTCTCGCTGGGAATTCCAGTTGCCGTTCTCGATGCCGTGAAACCGCTGCCCTTTGCTACACAGTTCGACCGCATTCTGGTGGACGCGCCGTGTTCCGGCACCGGCACTCTCGCCCGTAACCCGGAAATTAAATGGCGTCTCAAAAACGACGATATTTTCGATCTCCGGCGGAAGCAGAAAGCGATTCTGCGCAACGCCCTCGAACTGCTCGCTCCGGGAGGCCGGCTGGTCTACTCAACCTGTTCCCTGGAACGTGAGGAGAATCAGGACGTGATTGAAGCCGCCGTGGCGGCGGGCGGCAATACCGTGGTTGTGAAAACCATGCAGCGCCTGCCCGGCCGGGAGCCCGGAGATGGATTTTTCGCCGCTGTTCTGACCCGGTAATTTCGCGTTTCCGTGCTACCATCAGCACTGAAAAATGGTCCGGATCCTGCCCTCACTCCTCGCTGCCGACTTTGCGCGCCTCGGCGAAGATATTGCCAAAGTTGAGCGCGGCGGAGCGCAAATGCTCCATGTAGACATCATGGACGGCCATTTCGTCCCGAATCTGACCATGGGACCGCCCGTCGTCCAGTCCATCCGGAAGATCACCAAGCTGGTGCTCGACGTCCATTTGATGATTACGGACCCCGACACTTACGCGCCGCTCTTCATCGAAGCTGGCGCCGACCAGGTCTCCGTCCATTACGAAGCCGCCACTCACCTCGACCGGACCGTCCACCTGATTCAGGGCCTCGGCGCCAAGGCGGGAGTTGTACTGAACCCGGCGACCCCGGTTGCCGTGCTGGAAGACATTTTGCCGGTTCTCGACTACGTTCTGATCATGAGCGTCAATCCGGGATTCGGCGGCCAGAAGTTCATCCCGAACGCTTTGAACAAGATCAAGCGCCTGGCCGAGATGCGTCAGGAGCGGGGGCTGAACTTTGCCATCGAAATCGACGGCGGCGTGAATCACGCAAACCTGCGGGAAATCGTGCAGGCCGGCTGCAACTGGATGGTTGCGGGTTCCCACGTTTTCGGGAGTGCCGATCCGGCTGCAACCGTGAAAGACATGCAACAGATCGCCGAACTCGCCTGCGCTTCCATCGCATAGAAAAGACTCATCCGCCCTGTTTCGCGCGGAGTTTGGGCGCAGCCGTGCGCTGCTTCCATCCGACGGTTCACCCCCCTGCCGGGGCTGCCGGGACTGTCCCACAAACCACAGTCAGCCAAACCACGATAATATAAAAGGTATCTGATGCTGCTTCGCAATTTTCAACGCCGCAACCCTGTCTTTGTCGTGACCGCGAGTTTGCTCGCAGTGCTTCTGTTTTCAGGCTTTGGCTTCCCCTTCCGCCGGAAAAAGTACGAGACACCCATCTCGAAGGACACGCTGCAGCCTGACAAGGTCCTGTTCGATCGTTCGATTAAGAACATCGAAAAAGGCAACTACGAAGTTGCCCGGCTGACGCTGAACACGCTGATCAACACTTACGACACCAGCGAATTCCTCGCCAAAGCCAAACTGGCGATTGCCGACAGCTGGTATCGAGAAGGCGGCGCGCACGGGCTCTCGCAGGCGGAAGCGGAGTACAAGGATTTCATCCTGTTCTATCCGAACATGGAAGAAGCGGCCCAGTCACAGTTCAAAGTCTGCGAAATCCACTACAAACAGATGGAAAAGGCAGATCGAGATGCTTCCCAGGCCACCCGCGCGGAAGACGAATGCCGCCAGGTATTGAATCAGTTCCCGAATTCGAAGTTTGCGGAGCCTGCCAAAATTAAGCTGCTGCAGGTGCAGGAAGTTCTCGCCCAGAAGGAATACAACGCGGGTGATTTCTATCACCACAAGGGCAGCTTCCCGGCAGCCGCCAGCCGTTTCTCTTACGTTTCCACGCAGTACCCGCTGTTCAGCGGTGCCGACCAGGCCCTTTGGCAGCTCGCCGACGCCTACAAGAGAATGGGGGATCGTTTTGAAAGTCCCGAAGCGGATGCACTCACCAAAATCGTAAAAGACTATCCGCTCAGCCCCCATGTGGACGGCGCAAAAGAGCGCCTCACCGCCCTGAAACGCCCGATTCCTCAGGCGGATGCAGCGGCTTACGCACACCAGAAATACGAGCTGGAAAATCGCAAGAAGACCGGCCTTGTGGGCAGAGCCGTCGGCCTGGTCTCCGGCAAGCCCGATTTCAGCCTGGCCGCAAAGAGCGGTACGCCCGCCATGCAGACCATGCGTCCCTCCGTTCCGGTCAGCGTTCCGGAAGTGGCGGCAGGGCGTTCCACCGGCGTCAGCGACGTGGTGGGCGGAGTGGTTGGCAGCACCGAGAATCTGGACAAGAGCCCCGATGCCCGCATGAGTTCGCAGAACGGCGTAGTGGGTAAAGAAGGCGCCGGTACTGGTGAGCAGAAGGCCAGCGTGGGCGCCAATGGTCAGGAGTCTGCTCCGGCAGCTCCCGCCGCGGAAGCCGCAGCGCCCCCGCCGACGAACCACCCGGCGACCGCACAACAGATCAAGGAATACCAGAAGCAGCAGGCTCGCGCTGCTTCCAAAGCGGCGAAGGCGGCAAAGAAAGCCAAGCCCGGCACCGGTGACGCAGCTGCTGCCACCCCGGCGACCCCCGCCACCACCACGCCGGATCAGCCCGCAAAGCCGAAGCAATGAGCCGGATCCTGCTGGCAGATGACAGCCCCCACGCCCAGCGCATGGGGGAAAGAATTCTGCGCGATGAGGGCCACGAAGTCATCACGGTCAGCGATGGGAAAATCGCCATGCTGCGCCTGCAGGATGCTGAGCCGGACCTGATCATCGCCGATATCTCCATGCCGGAAATTTCGGGTTTTGAACTCTGCGAATACGTGAAAAGTCACGGCGGCGCTCCGGTCATCTTGACCGCGGGTGCTGTGGAACCCATCGACGAACGTGAAGTGAGCCGCGTTCGCGCAGACGGCATTCTGAAAAAGCCCTTCGAATCGACCCTGCTGCTCGCCTCGATCGGCCGATTTGTGCAGGGTTCCCGAAAACGCACTGCTCCTCCCGCAACCGCATCGGCAGAGGGCAACCGCGTCGCACCCGCGCAGCGTTCCGTCGCTATCATCGATCCCGAACTCATTCGCGCCGCCGTAACCGTGGCACTCGATGCCGCCATGCCGTCCCTGATCGATCAGGTCACCCAACGCCTCGAGACGGCGCTCGCCGGACGCAAACCCGAAACAAAAGCTTAAACCCCATGGATTTCGGACTTCAGGGAAAGACCGCGCTGGTGCTTGCTGCCAGCAAAGGTCTGGGCCGCGCCAGCGCGCTCGCTCTGGCACAGGAAGGAGCGCGAGTCATGATCGGCTCACGCGATGCCGCCCGCCTGGAGCAAACCGCTGCGGAACTGCGGGAACAGACCGGCAGCGACGTTCGGGCTTTCGCCGTGGACGTGACCGAACCCGCCCAGTGCCAGGCGATTTTCGAAGCCGCCGTTGCGGCTTTCGGTCATGTGGACATCCTGGTGAACAACGCCGGTGGCCCACCCTTCGGTTCTTTCGATAACTTCGACGACGAGACCTGGCACAAGGCCCTGGAACTGAACCTGATGAGCACGGTCCGTTTCACCCGCATGGTGCTCCCCTCCATGAAAGAAGCGCCCTGGGGCCGCATCGTCAACATCGTCAGCCTTTCCACCAAATCCGTTCTGCCCGGCTCCGTGCTGTCCACTGCGGGACGTCTCGGAGTGATTGGCATGGCGAAACTGCTTTCCGATGAAGTGGCGCCGTTCAACATTACCGTCAATAACGTAGCGTCTGGAGTAATCCTCACAGACCGTGTTCGCCAAATGTCGATTCAGCCTCGCCTCGACCGCGGGATGGATGAGGAAACGGCGCTGCACGATATCGCGCAGACGATTCCCGCCAAACGTGTCGGACAGCCGGAAGAACTAGCCGCTCTGGTCGCGTTTCTTGCTTCCGAACGAGCCGCTTTCATCACCGGCGCGACCATTCCTGTAGATGGCGGCGCGGTGCGTTCCATTCTCTGACGAAAACCGACCGCTGTACACTGAGTGTGAATGCCAGATAACAGTTTTGACGTCGTCTCCCAGATTGAGCTGCCGGAAGTGAGTAATGCCATCCAGCAGGCGATGAAGGAAATCACCACCCGCTACGACCTGAAAGACTCAAAGTCCAACATCGAGCTGAACGAGAAGGATAAGAAGCTGACGCTCACCAGCGCGGACGATTTCAAGCTGCGGGCTGTGACGGAAATCCTGAATCAGAAGCTGGTGAAACGCGGTGTGCCAATTCGCAATCTGGAGTACGGCACGGTCAATTCCGCGGCGGGTTCCACGGTCAAGCAGGAGATTACGCTGATTTCCGGTATTGCCACCGAAAAGGCCAAAGAGATTGTCAAAAAGATGAAGGACAGCAAGCTCAAGGTGCAGGCTGCCATTCAGGGTGATCTGGTGAGGATCAGCGGTAAGGATCGCGACACTCTGCAGCAGGCGATCGCTCTGCTCAAAGGTTCAGACTTCGGCATCGAACTGCAGTTCACCAATTTCCGCACCAACTAGCTGCTTTTTCGAAAATGCCCCGTCGAATTGAATCGCATTTCATTGCAGGTCCCGCCGGACGCCTGGAAGCTTTGCTGGAAGAACCAGAGGAAGGCGAACCAGCAGAAGCCTGTCTGGTCTGCCATCCGCACCCTCTGTTTGGCGGCACCATGCACAACAAGGTGGTTTACCGGATCGCGCGTGGTCTCAGAAAGACCGGCAGCGTGGTGCTGCGTTTCAATTTCCGGGGGGTAAATCTGAGCGAAGGCGTGCACGACACCGGGCATGGCGAGATGGACGATGCCCGGGCGGCACTGGCGTTTCTCCGTGAACGTTACCCGGATTTGCCGTACGCTATGGCCGGCTTCTCTTTCGGTTCGCGGATCATTATGAAAGTCGGCTGTCAGCTGGAAGAACCGAAGCCGGCGCGGTTAATTGCAGTGGGTTTTCCGACCGTGCGGGGGAAGCTTGATTACCTGAAAACCTGCGTGCTGAAGAAGTTCTTCGTGCACAGCACCATCGACGAATTCGGCCCGAAGCCCGAACTCGAACGCGTCTTTGAAACCTGCGCCGAACCGAAACGCCTCACTTTCATCGAAGCTGGCGATCATTTTTTTGCCGGTGCGCTCGATCAGTTCGAAAACACGATCGCGGAATTGCCGCGCTGATATGATGCCGGGGTGCACACCAGGCGTTCTGTCCTTGGAAGTCTCGCCCTTTCTCCGCTGTTGCTTCGCGCGCAGCCGCCAGGCAAGGTAAAGATCACCGGCTTCGAAATTCATAAGGTCTCAGTCCGCTGGCGGGATCTGCTATTTGTGGAAGTGCATACCGACGCCGGCATCACCGGGCTGGGTGAGGCGACGCTCGAAAGCCGGACCGATATCGCCGAGTCGGTGCTGCGCTGGCTGGAACCGGAGTACGTCGGGCTAGACCCGACCGGTCCCGAACAGCACTGGAATCGCGTCTATTACGTGGCGACCCGCTGGCGCAACGGACCGGCACTCATGACCGGTCTCTCCGCCATCGACCAGGCACTCTGGGATATCGAAGCGAAGCGCCTCAATGTCCCGCTGCACCGTCTGCTGGGTGGCCCCCTCCAGAAAGACTTACGCGTCTACTTCACGCACTGGGATGCCTCGATTCCCAGAGACAAGCGCGATATCGCAGCTTTGAAAGACCTGGCCGCGAAGACCCGTGAGAAGGGCTGGACCGCGGTGAAATACACACTGCCCCAAGGGGAAACTGAGCTTGCCCGCATCGATCAGGATGTCGCGGAGCTGGCGGCTATCCGGCAGGTGTTCGGCAACAAAGCCGACATCGCGCTCGAATGTGCCGAGACTTTCTCCGTGCGCACCGCGGTGCAGTTTGCCAACGCCATCGCCCCGTACCGTCCGTTATTTCTGGAAGAGCCGGTCTGGCGGGAAAACCCCGCCGGTCTGGGCGAAGTGGCTGCCAAAAGCCCGGTTCCCATCGCGACCGGAGAAGGCCTTTTTTCACGTTTCGAGTTCAAACAGTTGCTCGATGCCAAAGGCGCCGCCGTCGTTCAGCCGGACGTGATGCATGCCGGTGGCATTACGGAACTGCGGAAAATAGCAAACCTCGCGGAAACTTACGGAGTCGAGATTGCTCCTCACCAGTGCAGCGGACCTATCGCCCACATGGCGTCTCTCGCCACCATGTCGGTCTGCCGGAACTGCCTGATTCACGAATGGGAGGGAGCGGATGACGAACTGTTCCGCGAGATCACGGAGGGAACTTACCCGACCCAGAAGAATGGACGAGTGACGCTGCCGGATGCACCCGGCCTGGGAATCAAAGTGAATTTTGCGGAGTTTGAACGCAGATATCCCTACAAAGCCGTTCGTGGCCGGGCACAGGTCAAAATGTGAAATTCGTCTTATTTGGCGGGCTGTTGCGGAGGCCTCGGCGGTACGCCTGAACCGCCTGAAGGGGGCTTGCGTACTCCCGGCGGTGTCTCTTTGGGCCGGTACGGTCCTGCGTAAAATACCCTGGACCAGGCTAAGAAGTCGGTTGGCTTAGGCGACTGGGGTAAACATTCTCCGGTCATTTTGTCCATAATCTTCACCTGCGCTTCCTGTCTCAAGGATACACGAACAATTCCAGGGCCACCACCTCATCGCCCAGAATCAGAACGCCTGCCGATTGCGGCACAGGGCTCATAAAGTTGCCCGCCGCATCCAGATCCCACGTCTCTTCCAGATATAGCTCCGGGCCCGCCGGACTGCTGGAAGCAAACGAATTCGCCGCGTAGACACCGCCCACGCGACGACCATCCTTCAGATGCACGATCACCCAGTACGGTTCCCGCTGCACGAACAAGGCGTCCCAGGCTCGTGGATGCGGTGTCACAATTCGGGAGGAAAACCAGGGGCGCCGCCGCAGGTAGAGAAAACTCACCGGCCAGAAAATCGGCGCCACCACAAACACCACAACGGCGAAGAGATACCGCGGCCAGCTCATCTCACCGGGTGCGGTGATCTGCCAGATCAGGGGCAGCAGCACGGCGAAGTTCAGGGCGCTGTAAGCGATGGCATCAAAAAGCGACTTCGAAAAATCCCGCCGCTCCCCGGGCACCAGCAGGTCGTAAACCTTCAGCGAGAGGAACCCGGGCAGGAAGAACAGCAGAAACAGCGTCAGCGTCGCCTGATCCTGAAAAACCTTGTCCATAGCCAACCGTCCGGCGTCAGACGCCCAGTATCTCGCACTGCTTCGGCCGGAACTACTTCAGCTGAATGTTGCGCGCCTCGATCGTCCTTGCGAGTGCCCGGTCCAGGTTGGCTTTCGCCTGGCTCAGATCCGCTTCCGCCCGAACCTGCCGGGTCAGCGCCGCGATCAGATCGGTCTGCCTCTGCAGCACCAGAAAGACTGTCGTGGTGCCCGCCTGAAACTGCCGCTGCTCACTGCGGTATTGCTCATCCGCATAACGCTGCGCGTTGTTCGCCGCCAGCAGTCTCGTCTGCGCCGAGGTGACCAACTGCAGCGAGTTCCGCACGTCCTGTTCGACAGCCATTTCAATCTGCTGCCGCACGGTCTTCAGGCGCCGTCCCTCAGCCACCGATACTGCCGCAGCCGCATTCGCCGTCCGGTTCCGCAGCGGCAGTGAGATGTTCACGCCAATCGACGCTGTTGTGAAGTTGCCGGTACCCAGGTTGCTGAGCGACTGCCCATAGCCACCAATTAAAGCAGGCGGTACCCCGCTGCTGCCGAAGGAAATCGGTCCCAGCGGAGGAATGCCCGCCAGCGTGGAAAGCTGATTGATCTGGTTCACCAGCGGACCGAAGGCAGCCGTAAATGGGTTCGCGCCGGTCTGCGCAATCGGCTGACCTGAAAGCCCAACGGTACTGACATTCGCGAATACATCCACCTGTGGCTTCGTTTGTTCGTGGCTCAGGCGAGCATCCAGTTGATTCACTTCGAGCGCCAGCGCGCTCTGTTTCAGTTCCGGACGGGACGAGAGAGCAAGCTTCACCGCCTCGTCCAGCGCGGGCAGTGCATCCGCCGCTTCTGCGCGAGTCTCGGGTTCGAGCGCCATCCCCCACATCAGATCTGTGCGGTCCGCGATCATCAAAACTTTCAGTGCGTTCTCGGCCGAAGTCAGCGCGCTCTGCGCGGAGAAAAGATTCTGCTGGAAGGTCGCCAGCTGCGTTTGCGTCTGCACCACGTCCACCGGGGCGAGCAGCCCCTGTTCCACCTGCCGGCGGTTGCTGGCATCCTGCTGCTGCGCCAGGCGCACGGCTTCGTTCTGCACTTCCAGATTGCGATACGCGAAGCCCAGTTCCCAGTAAGCCTGAATGGCCTGCGTCACCACCTCGATCACACGCTGCCGGAACTGTTCATCCGAAAGCTGAATGTTCTTTTTCGCCACCTGAATCCGATGCCGGTTATCGTCGTAACGCAGCCCGCGCCAAAGCGGCTGGTTGAGGTTCAGGTTGAGCGAAGTCGGATACTGCGGATTCAGTGTGTTGAACGTGCTGTCACTGCGCTGCCGGGCAGAAGAGAAATCCAGCTTATAGGTGGTGCCGAGCCACGGGGATGCGCCGCTCACCTGAGGGTCGGCCAGCAGTTCCTTCGACGTGAGCTTGCCGTTGGAGCCGCCACCCAGAGAAGAACTGACCGGCGTAACCACTCGTGAATCGTGCCCAGTGAAACCCAGTCGCGGATCGAACGCTCCCTGAGCGCCTTTGTAATTGAGCACCGCTTCCTCGCGGACAATGCGCGAAACTGCGAGGTCGCGATCGTTCGAAAGCACGCGCTGAATTACTTCCGCCAGCGTAATCTTCGCCGAGCCCAGTACGCCGATGCGCGCCGGAACTTCGATCGGATTCGCAGGAGGCAGAGGCGCCTGCTGCGGTGGGAGATCCTGCCCCCACAACGTCAAACCCGCAAATAACAGAACGGGAATCTTCAAAGCGCCGCACTCCCTTCGGGCACAACTTCTTTCGCCGGACGGCGCTTCGGCAGCCGTTCGCGCAGGCCGGAAAGCCCGGCCCCAATCTTTCGAAACACTGTGCTCTCCTGGAGATCTTCGAACAACGAATAAAACACCGGCACGGCCAGCAGGGTCAGCAACAGACACAGCGACTGCCCGCCCACCACCAGCACACCGATCGACCGGTTCGTCGCCGACCCCGTGCCGTTCGAAACTACCAGCGGCATCATGCCTGCCACCAGTGCGATTGTCGTCAT
>Ga0105237_10007563_pt1 | contig 11875 bp, 9 predicted proteins | sample KBSC24metaG_FD_81520 | JGI IMG/M metagenome (GOLD analysis project Ga0105237, IMG submission 81520) | Corn rhizosphere microbial communities from Kellogg Biological Station, Michigan, USA - KBS C2-4 metaG | ecosystem: Host-associated > Plants > Roots > Rhizosphere > Soil | place: Michigan, USA... | reverse complement strand
TGGTTTCGCTGAGCCTGGGAATTTGCGTGACCACCTCAGCCCTTAGCGAATTGAACGCCATCATCCTGCGCGATGTTCCGGGCGTGGTGCGGCCTGCCGAATTGGTGGCGTTACAGCCGGCGGTATCCTATCCCGCCTATGAGCGGTTCCGCCAGCGCACCGATCTCTTCTCTTCCACGTTAGCCTTCGTTGCACCCGTCCCGTTCGGCGTTTCATCGGGCACACACACGGAACGGGTATGGGGCCACCTCGTCTCGCCATCCTACTTTTCCACTCTCGGCGTGCGACCCGCGTTGGGCCGATTCTTTGACGGCCCCCTTGAAGAAGCGCAAACGACGGCTGTGGTGATCAGCTACCGTTTCTGGCAAAGCCATTTGGCCTCGGACCCGGGGGCAGTCGGCAAAACTCTCCGCCTTAACGGGCGCGCTTGTACCATCCTTGGTGTCGGGCCGAGAGATTTTCTAGGCGCTGCGCCTCTGGTCTTCTACGCGGACTTGTGGATGCCTGTCTCTATGGATGCCCAGGTGGCCCCGGAACTGGCGAACCACGCCCTCGAAAGCCGCGACCGTAGGATGTTCCAGATGATTGGCCGCCTGAAACCGGGCGTCACTGTGCCACAGGCGCAAGCGGAACTCGATACCGTGGCCCGGCAGTTTGAAGCCTCATATGGTGAGGAGGACAAGCAACAGCGCGGACAGCGCTTCACGCTGCTGCCGGGCGGCAAGGTATTCCCCATCCGATCGCAGGACCTTCCTCTGGTGACGGCCTTTCCCATGGTGCTTGTTGGGCTGATCCTGCTCATCGCCTGCTCCAATGTCACCAACATGGTGTTGGCGCGAGCGGCCGGCCGCCGGAGGGAGATCGCGGTACGCCTGGCCCTGGGCGCCGGCCGCGCCCGGCTTGTCCGCCAGTTGTTGACCGAAAGCCTGTTACTGGCAACGGCCGCCGGCGGGTTAGGGTTCCTGCTGTCGATGTGGCTCATGCACTTGGCCTCGCAGGTGAAGATGCCCCTCCCCATACCCGTCAGCTATAACATCGAACCCGATGGCCGCGTCCTCGTCTTCACGCTACTCCTCAGCTTGTTTACCGGTCTGGCCGTTGGCCTCGTGCCCGCGCTGCGTGCCACCCAACCTGAACTCACCCCGGCACTCAAGGAGAGTGGAGCGGAGGCCCTTGGCGGCTATCGTCGCCTCAACGTTCGCAATCTGCTCGTACTGTGCCAGGTAGCCGGATCCCTGATGGTTCTGCTCCTCACCGGATTCCTGGTGCTCGGTTTTCAGAGGACCTCGGGAATCGACGTAGGCTTCAATCCCGCGAACCTGTACGTCATCTCTTTGGATCCCATGCGGGAGGGGTACTCCGGCGCCCGTACGGCGGATTTCCTTCAGAAGCTGCGGGATCGCGTGGAGAAGCTACCCTCCGTGATTGCCGCGTCTCTGACCGACACAGTGCCGATGGCCGTCAACGGCAATCCCTCGGTGACCTTCTCCACCGGCCTCGGCCTGCGAAAGGTAATCCACAGCGCGCATCGCTACACCGTCGGGAAGGACTACTTCCATACGCTCGGCATCCCGATTCTACTCGGCCGCGGTTTTCACAAAGAGGACGAAGCCGAGGACTCGACGGCCGTCATCGTCACTGAAAGATTGGTCCGCGAGTTCTGGCGGGACGGCAATCCGCTAGGACGGCGGCTGGAGATCTCCGACGAGCAGAGACTGCCTTCCGGCTTCGACTCCCTCGGGACTTTCGATCATCGCGCCATGACCAGGAGTCGCCAGGCCTTTGAAGTGGTCGGAGTGGTTAAAGACGTGAAGATGGTGTTCGCCATGGAAGACCCGCGTCCCGGCGTCTATTTCCCCTTGCACGCTTCAGACTACGCTCAGCCCTCACTGCGGGGAGTCACCCTGATGGTGCGTGCGGATTCAGGTGGCGACATCACCGGCGTGGTGCGGCGCGAGATCTCCGCCATGGATGACAACCTGACGACGTTCGACGCTCGCAGCATGCCGGAACAGATCGATCTGTTGATGTTCCTGGTTCGGCTGGCCATGGAGATCTACGGCGCTATCGGCCTGTTCGGGTTGATTCTGGCCTCGGTCGGTCTGGCCGGCGTCACCGCCTATTCCGTCACTCAGCGGGGCCGCGAAATCGGCATCCGCATCGCTCTCGGCGCCGGTCGCCGTGATGTGCTGCGGTTTGTGATGGCTGAGGGTGCTGCTCTGGTCGCTGCGGGTACTGTACTCGGGTTGGCAGGTGCCTGGGTTGCGGTCCGCGTACTCTCTACGCTGATCGCTTCCGTGGCGGCGGCCACTAGCGCCACCACCTCCGACCCGGTCCTGCTGGTGGGTGCGCCGCTCCTGTTGGCGTGCCTCGCGTTAGCTGCCTGTTACCTGCCGGCTCGCAAATCCACTCGAATCGATCCCATGGTGGCGTTGCGCCAGGGGTAGCGCTAAGGGTACGCGCGAAGCTACTTGACTTGCTTGCTGGCCGCTCGCCGGGCCTTCGGCTTGCTCTTACTCTTGAGATTGAGCGACACTGCGGCGCGGATGAGTTCCTGTAACGCCGCCTCGTCGATCTTCTCGCCTTCGTGAATATCGATGGCGCGCCTGACATTTCCGTCCAGGCTGGAGTTGAACAGGCCCGCAGGATCTGGCAACGCGGCGCCTTTGGCAAATGTCAGCTTGACCACTTTCTTGTACGTCTCCCCCGTACACACGATGCCGCTGTGGGAGAAGACGGGCGTTCCCATCCACTTCCACTCCTCGACAATCTCAGGGTCTGCCTCGTGAATCAAGTCGCGCATTTTGGCGAACGTCTTCCCGCGCCAGTCCCCAAGTTCCTTGATCCTCTCGTCGATGAGTGCCGAGGCAGATTCCAGTGAGTCAGTCTTCTTCATGTTCAACTCCAACCCTTATCTTACTCACGCTCCGGCGCCTACAACTTCGACGTTAATTGGCGCCAGAAGAAATACGAAAGCGCCCAGAGCCCGCTGCTGGCTGCCGCAAAGCCCCACGCCTCCGGGCCATCGCCGACTGCAAGGTGTGCGATGAGTGCCGAAGCCAGGTTGATGGCGAAGCCGGCATAAGCCCACTCCTTGAGCCGCGCGGACACAGGCGCCAGCAACAGCACGACGCCGAGCAGCTTGGCCCCCGAAAGCTCCACCCGGAAATAGCCGGGGAAGCCGAGGTGTGTGAACGCCTCCGACACCTGCGGCAGGCGCAGCTGTGCGTAGGCGGTGAAGCCCATCTGCAGGCAGAAGAGCGCGGTGAACGTCCAAAACAGGATGGTCGTGGTTTTGATTGTGATCTTGCCGGCCGCCAGGGCCGGGTGATGCATCGTCGTAGCCATGAAACTCTCCTCCTAAACTTAAGCCTCAGCTTTGAACTGCTTGGCATACTCGGCGGTCAATTGCTGCCAGCCAGCGACCTTCATCGCGTCGGGGCCGGCGATGCGGCCGATCGGATCGCCTGCCAGGAAACGATCCAAAACGTCGAAGCAAATGTGCCAGCCCGCCGCGCCCCACGAGATGTAACGGCGATCGATGCTGTGCCACAGCGTCAAGCGCGTCCCGTTGCCGCGTGGCTCGAGTTCCCATCGCACATCGTTGTACTCCAGCACATTGGGAGCGTCGGCACGCGTGATTTGTGTTTCGAATGCCTGCGGCGCTCCTACCCAAGTGAGATTCACCTTCCCCACCGTTCCCAGGTTTCCATCGGCCACAAAGGGGGCCCATTCCTGTAGATGGACCGGGTCCGTAATCGCCAGCCAGACTTTTTCCGGCGGGTGGCGCAACTCTCTGACGAGAACCAGAGTCCATTTCTCTTCTCCGTCTTTGCGTACCTGCGCCCCACTGGCGGGTCCCGGTGTATATTGTTCGCGTTCGCTCATCTAATTTCTCCTCGGCTTCTTTTTCGTTGGCGTTGTTGTATCCATGCGGTCGAGGTGGCGTTCGAGCGCATCGATGTGGGCGGACCAGAACCGGCGGAACGGAGCCAGCCAGGCATCGATCTCCTGAAGTGGTTCCGGTTTCAACCGGTAGAGACGCCGTTGTGCATCCACTGTGGCCTCCACGAAACCGGCGTCGCGCAGCACCCGCAGGTGCTTGGACACGGTCGGCTGGGCCATACCAAGCTGCCGCTCGATCTCGCCCACCGACTGTTCAGAAGAGGCCAGCAAATTCAGGATCGCGCGGCGGTTCGGCTCCGCAATGATTTCAAAAACAGATTCCACCCTTTGTATATACCTCGAAGGGTATATACTTGTCAAGGCATATTATAAAGAAAGTCGTCCGTAAGGAAAAAATAGAATGTACCGCTCCTTCGCAGTCGCGGCTCGGTAGACGTGCAGCGCGAAATGTTTCCGAGCCGCGACCGCAAGGGAGCGGATTTTCGCCTTGAGCAGGGAAGCACCCGCCATAAGAATCGCTGTGATAAAGTGCTACGGGCAGAACGTAGTCATCCAGGAGGAACCGATCGAAAATTCCCAACGATCCGCGAAGGTGAAGGCCGTGCTCCGCGTTTCCGCGGGCAATTTTCTCGAGATGTACGACTTCATGGTCTTCGGCTACTACGCCGCCGCCATCGGCCGTACCTTCTTTCCAAAAGCCAACGACCTCGCGCAACTCATGTCGGCCTTTGCCACCTTCGGCGCGGGCTTTTTGATGCGCCCCCTGGGAGCCTTGATTTTGGGCGCCTACGTGGATAAGCACGGACGCCGCGCGGGACTGATCCTGACGCTTGCCCTGATGTCGTTGGGCACCGTCTCGATCGCAGTGGTTCCGGGATACGCCGTGATCGGAGTGGCTGCGCCTTTGCTCGTGGTGGTCGGACGCCTCCTGCAGGGCTTTTCGGCCGGCGTCGAACTCGGCGGCGTCTCGGTCTATCTTTCCGAGATCGCAACACCCGGACATAAGGGCTTCTATGTAGCATGGCAATCCGCCAGTCAGCAATGTGCAGTGGTATTCGCGGCCACCATCGGTGTCGTGCTGAGCCGCTCGCTCACCAGCGCCCAAATGGAGTCGTTCGGCTGGCGTATCCCTTTACTGGTCGGCTGCGCCATCATCCCGTTTCTCTTCCTGCTGAGGCGCTCGCTCGCCGAAACGGATGAGTTTCTGGCCCGCAGAATTCATCCCTCTACGCGCCAGATCCTGTCGTCCCTTCGCGCGAATTGGAAGCTCGTGTTGCGGGGCACCCTGCTCGTCACCATGACCACCGTGTCCTTCTACATGATCACGACCTACACGCCTACCTTCGGACGCAGCGTGATGCATCTCACCGATCGCGACAGTCTGATCGTTACCTTGTGCGTTGGGATCTCGAACTTCGTCTGGCTGCCGCTATCGGGCGCGCTGTCAGACCAGATGGGACGCCGACCTATCCTGCTAGTCTGCACGCTCCTCGCTATCCTGACTGCGTACCCGGGCCTCGCATGGGCGGTCGCATCGCCATCTTTTTCCCGCCTCCTCCTTGTCGAACTGTGGCTGTCGTTCCTCTACGCCGGCTACAACGGAGCGATGATCGTCTACCTCACCGAGATCATGCCGCCCCAGGTGCGCGCATCCGCCTTTTCGCTCGCCTATAGCCTGGCCACGGCATTGTTCGGCGGCTTCACACCGTACATCTCGACCTGGCTGATAGGCCGGACGCACAATCCAGCCATCCCTGGCGCCTGGCTAATGTTCGCCGCCACGGCGGGCTTGTTAGCCACGTTGCTCCCGAGTCCCACTCTGCATTTGAAAACAGATCGCTCTGTCTGCTCAGCTTAGTGAGACGGGCGCTTTCGCCTGTCCATCCCGTAAACAGGCTGGCTCTCGTCTTCCAGTTCCTTCCTGATTGAGCTGGGAGTACTGGACGTGCTAGACTCGCTACGTTTCTAAAAGGATCTCGACCTTTGCGGACGGTAACAAGTGTCACTGCGCTCATCTTGAGCGTCGCGTGTTTGAGCCTCCCGGCATGGGCCGCGGAGGCGATCGCCGGCAGCGTGAAGACGGCACAAGGGGGTGCGGTCGTACGACGAGGCACCCAAACCATTCCAGCCAGCGAAGGGATGCACTTACTTGTAAACGACATTCTCCAGACGTCGGCGGATGGCCGGCTGGGAGCCATTCTCCAGGACGGCACGGGTATCGGCCTCGGGCCCAATACTGAGTTAAAAATCGATAGCTTCCTTTACGAGCCCGCCGACGGAAAGTTCGGGCTGTTGCTCCGCCTCGCTCGCGGAGTCATGGCCTACTTCTCCGGCAGAATTGCCCACCTTGCGCCTGGATCGGTCACCGTCGAAACCCCGGTCGGCGTAATCGGCCTTCGTGGCACGCAAATGGCGGTCACCATTGAAGGGGCGTAAACCGGCGTGAACTTCATCAGATATCTTCGCAACGGTACGCTGTCGCTGCTGCTTCTCTCAGCGGCCTGTGCACCGAAGCGTGTCGCCGCGCCGCCTCCCGCCCCACAGCCTGTCAAGCAGAACGTGTTCGTCCTCCTGCCGGAACGAGATGCCGCGCCCAGTAGCATCGTGGTCACTAACCGGGCGGGCACCCGGGATCTGACCCAACCGTATCAGGCGGTCCGCGTCGAGCGTGCCGATGTGGCGCCGGGCACTCCGTTCACCATGGATCAGCCCGAGGTGAGGCGCTTGTTCGGAACCGCCATCGATGCTCTGCCCAAGCCGGAGGTCCAGTTCGTTCTCCACTTCGATGGCGACAGCGACGCGCTGAATGCAGAGTCTGCGGCACTCATTCCTGCGATTCTTAACGCCATACGCGAACGGCATTCTACGGCCATCACCGTCACGGGCCACACCGATGCCACCGCCACTCACGACTACAACTACCAACTTGGATTGAGGCGTGCGCGGACTGTGGAGGCCACTCTGCTGAGGCAAGGCGTGAGCCAAACCGACTTGTTTGTGTCTTCTCACGGTGACGCCGATCAACTCGTGAAGACACCCCCAAACACCGCGAACGCGCAGAACCGCCGCGTCGAGGTCATCGTCCGTTAGGACTTGGCCATGCGGCTCATCGCTGTAGGATCGACTATCGTTCTGATTACGCTCGGCGTCTTTCTCGTCCGCCCCTTGCCCGTTGCGAATCTGGACTCCAGGGTTTGCGACCTGCTGACGGGATGGGCTGGCCCGGGCAAACCATCGGGACGCGTCGTGATTGTCGCAATCGACGAGCCGAGCCTTGCGCAATTCGGCCGCTGGCCTTGGCCGCGCGACCTTGTCGGCCGTCTCTCGCGATCGATCCTGGATCACGGAGCCGCCGCAGTGGCCCTCGACGTCATGTTCCCCCAGCAGGATGGCGCCAACGACCGGCTTCTCGCGGAAGCCATCTCGGCTAAGCCCGTCGCGGTCGGATACACCATGGCGTTCGACGCCCCGGGTGCGGTTCGTCCAGCTTGCCCGGTCCCTTCGCTGCCCCTGGCAACCGCCGGCCCGGAAGGGTCTGCTGGCGGCGCCTTTTTTCACGCCACCGGCGCTATCTGCAACGAGCCGGCCATCTCCCAGGCCGCGTCGGGTAGCGGATTTCTGAACGCGTCACCCGATCGTGATGGCAGCCTCAGAACTGTCCCCGTGGCAATCGAATCGGGCGGTCGCTATTATCCAAGCCTCGCTCTGGCAGTGCTCAACCTGTACCGGCATGTCTCCACTACCAGAATCGACACGGATGCGGCGGGAGCGGTGCGATTGCTCCTCGATAATCGCGCCATTCCACTCGAAGCGCAAAGTTCGTTGCGCCTGCGCTTCCGCGGTGCCCGCAGGACCTTCCCTTACGTCTCGGCCGCCGATGTTCTCACGTCCCGGGCTCTGGAAGACCTGCTGCGCGGCAGGATTGTGATCGTTGGTGGGAATGCGTCCGGTGTTGAGAATCCCTTGGTCACGCCCGTCGATCCGCAGTTCCCGGACGTCGAGATCCAGGCCACGGCGGTCGATAACCTTCTGCAAGGCGATTCCTTCCGCCGCCCGGGAGGGGCGCCGGTAACGGAACTGGCGATGGCGCTGCTTGCCGGACTGCTCTCCACTTTTATCCTGGCCCGCTTCCGGTCTTTATGGGCTGCGCTCGCCACCATGGCTCTCGGTGGCGCGATCTGGGTCCTTTGTGTTCTCCTGCTGACCTCCAGAGGGCTGCTCTTTTCCCCTTTCCCAGCCACCGTGGCGCTCCTCGTGAACCTGCCGGCTCTCACCTTGCTGAATTACCGGCGCGAAAGAGACCGGGCCGACCGCACCGAACTCCAACTCACGGCAACCGAACAACGCTCGCAGCAGATCTTGCTAGACAGCGAGTCCCGCTATCGGCGGCTCGTGGAGAACGTGAACGACGCCATCATCATGCAGGATGTGGAGGGCCGGTTGTTGTTTGCTAATCGCCGATTCCGCGAATGGTTCGGTCTTCATGAGGAAGATATCCCCAAGTCTGCTCTCGAAGACTATGTAGCGCCGGAATGGCGAATGGAAATGCACGACCGCTATCACCGCCGGATGCGAGGAGAAGCTTTACCCGATCACTTCGAATTCGAAGGCATCCGCCCCGATGGCACCCGCATCTGGATCGAGGCGCTGGTGACGCCCGTCGAAGAGAACGGCCGCATCGTCGGAAGCCAGTCGGCACTGCGCGATACCACCGAACGGCGGCGCATGGAACAGCAGTATCTGCACGCTCAGAAGATGGACAGCATCGGAAGGTTGGCCGGCGGAGTGGCGCACGATTTCAATAATCTGCTCACCGTCATCAACGGCTACAGCGAGATGCTCCTGAGCCAACTACCACCTGATCATCAGGCCAGGCAGGGTTTAACCCAGATTCGCAAGGCAGGGGACAGTGCCGCGGAACTGACCCAGAAACTCCTCGCGTTCAGCCGGAAACAGGTCGTCAGGGCAAAGCCTTTGAATCTGAACCTGGTGGTGGCGGAAGCCGAAACCATGTTTGCCCACGTGCTCGGTGAGGACGTCGACTTGATTACGCACTTGAGTCCCGATCTCGCTCTGGTGAGAGCCGATCAGGGTCAAATGCACCAGGTCCTGATGAATCTGGTGGTGAATGCGCGCGACGCCATGCCGGAAGGCGGCCAACTCACCATCGAGACCCGGAACGTGGAAGTGGATGGCGCGCACTCGCAAGTCTACCTGGGGGTCACGGATACCGGTACTGGAATGAGTGATGACGTGAAGAGGCGCCTGTTCGAACCGTTCTTCACTACCAAGGACCAGGGGAAGGGAACGGGCTTAGGACTCGCCACCGTATACGGCATCGTCAACCAGGCCGGTGGACGAATTGAGGTCATCAGCGAACCAGGCCGGGGCACCGCCTTCCACATCTACCTGTCGCGAATCGAGCCCTCTTCGTCGCAGCAGCCCAAACGTTCCGCGCCCGCGCGGACGCTGCAAGGAACCGAGACGGTATTGGTCGTCGAAGATCAGCGTGCCGTTCGAGAACTGGCAACCACCATTTTGGAATCCTATGGCTATTGCGTACTGCAAGCCTCCAACGGTCTGGATGCAATCGAGTTGGCCAGACACTATCGCGGCACCATCCACTTGCTCCTCACCGACATCATTCTGCCGCTCATGGATGGACGGGTGCTTGCGGACAAACTGAGGACTACCAGGCCCGAAATCAGAGTCTTATTTGTCTCGGGCTACTCGGAGGAAAGGTTAGGGCACAACACCGCGCCAGACACGACTCTCGCTTATCTCTCAAAGCCCTTCACTTCAGAAGCGCTGGCGGTGCGAGTTCGGGAAATCCTGTCCGAAGGCGAATCCCATCGCGCCACCACCACAACCGAGTAATCTCCAGTCGATAGATTCCGTACGTTACCGAACCGCGACCGCGAGGGAGCGGACCTCTGGCCTAGGCGCGGCAGGACCCCGGGTATACTGGCCCCACAAAAAAGGGCCGGATCGCTCCGGCCCTTTCCTGCTTTCTGCTTGCCTGACTACTTAATCGGCGTCACATGGATCAAAGCGCCGGGATTGGCGTCTTCGAGCATCCACAGCGAACCATCCGGACCCTGCTCCACATCACGAATGCGCTTGCCCACATCCCATCGCTCCGCGGTTTTAGCGCCGCCGTGGCCGTCGAAGATGATGCGGTTGAGCGTCTTCGTCTGCATGCCGCTGATGAACCCGTTGCCGTTCCACTGGGGGAAAGTCTGCGTGCCGCGGTAGAACATCAAATTGCCCGGCGCGATCACCGGCACCCAATAGATCACCGGCTTGGCCAGGTCGGGCCGCGTGTCAGGGCTGGGGATCGGCACGCGATTATAGTTCATGCCGTACGAAACGAGCGGCCAGCCATAGTTCTTGCCTCGCTCGATCAGGTTCAGTTCGTCGCCGCCGCGGGGACCGTGCTCCACCTCCCACAATTCCCCATTCGGGGAAAACGCCATTCCGTACGGAGTGCGGAAGCCGCTGGCCCAGGTCTCGGACGGGATAGGGTTGGGACCAGGAAACGTATAAGTGCTAAGCACCTTCGCGTTCTTGGCCGCTTCGGTGTCATTGGGCGGGTCGATCAGCGGAATCGTCGCCGCGCCTGTCTTGCCGGCGAACGGATTCCCCGGCGCCGGTTTGCCGTCCAGCGTCAGGCGTAGAATCTTCCCTTCCGGTTGATCGGGATCCTGTGCCGGCGTCATGCGCTGGCGGTCGCCAACCGCGAGGAATAAATACTGGCCGTCGGACGAGAAGGCGATCGGGCCGCCTGCCTGTCCTCCTTTGCCCATCGGCAGCTGCTGCCACAGCACCTCCAAATTTTCAAGCTTGGCCGACGTGTCGGTGACGTTCAGTTTGGCGCGAGACAGGGTGAAGCCTCCGCCATATTCGCCCGGCGCCACATACGTGAGATAGATGTTATGGTCGTTCGCATAATGGGGCGAGAGGAAGACACCCATCATGCCGTTCTGCCCCTGGTAATAGACCGGAGGGGTATTCTCGATCTGGATCTTCTCGCCCTTCTGGGTAACCACCCAGACAGGCCCCACCTTTTCGGTAATCAGCATCCGGCCATCGGGCAGGAAGGCCAATCGCCAAGGCAGTTTAAAAGTGCTCACCGTCGTCATGGTGAAGGGCAGGCTGGCTTCGGGCTTCTGTTCGCCCGCATTGACTTGGGCCCAGGCTGCCGCCGACGACAAGGTGAAAAATAACGCAGCTTTCACGAATTTCATCAATATTTCCCTTGCTTCCCAAGCGCCCTATCTTAAGCGAACCGGGGCGCCGTTGTTTCATCGTACCCTACCATCTGCTCGCGCCAAATCCGGCGCCATGAAAAGTCCATCCGCAGGCCCCATGTCTGTGCCATATTCGATTGAGTCGTGATATTGTCAGGGGGCTAAAGCGCAGAGCATTTTTGTCGAACGCTTTCACCTCGCGTAAGGGATCCGCCGTGATGAAGCGGATGCCAATAGGATCAGCATGAAAACGAAAATCAAGCTGGAGCTCTCTTTCAGCGTTAGAGGAATAGGGATTACCCTCCAGTCTGAGACGGCCTTCGCCGACTCGAGCACCGAACCGGTCCAGCCGCGCGGCATTGGCATTACGTTCGACCGTCCCCTGGCTACGGAACACCCGATCAACGCGGTTGTGCGCAAGACCCAGGTCACGACATCCGGCTACCAGGCCGTGTCCGGGCCAGAGCAGCGTGGCTGCCGAGTGACGATTCCACCCTCAGCCGCACCCAACGCACCCATGATCAATCGGAGTGCCGGCCCCCCCGACGGCCTCGACACCGACAGCATCGATTTCTTCTTGCAACCCGCCATGGCCGATTCTGCCGCTGGCCAGACGATCATGGTCGACACGGGCACGAACCTCGAAACCGCAGTCATTGCTATAGTCGGCACCGCGGGCGCCACGACGGTAGGTGCCGCCATCGACGTGGGCGCGACGC
>Ga0105237_10007562_pt1 | contig 11876 bp, 8 predicted proteins | sample KBSC24metaG_FD_81520 | JGI IMG/M metagenome (GOLD analysis project Ga0105237, IMG submission 81520) | Corn rhizosphere microbial communities from Kellogg Biological Station, Michigan, USA - KBS C2-4 metaG | ecosystem: Host-associated > Plants > Roots > Rhizosphere > Soil | place: Michigan, USA... | reverse complement strand
ACCTGGCCGATGACGGCCTCGTTGGTGGTGACATCCAGCACATCCTTATTGAAATAGCTTTCCTTATTGTCGGCATAGATCTTCAGCTCCGTCCGCTTGGGCTCGTCCTGCAGCAGCGTCCGCATGAGGTCATTTGTCAGCGCGACGTCGGGAGCATACCTCCCATTGATATCCACCTCTTTCAGCCCCAAAAGTTTTTCCGCAACGGCATTGAGAAAAAGAATATTCCTTCTTTCATCCAGACCGATGATGCCGTCCCTCATCTGGTTGATGATGGTCTCGATACGGCTTTTTTCAAACTTGATCTTGGCCAGGTTGCTGCTCTCGTATTCATCCAGCTTGCCCGCCATTATATTGAAAGCGTTGGCCAGGTCCCCGAACTCATCATCCTGCTTGAGATAGATACGCTTTTTATAATTCTTGCCCGCTATCTCCTGTATACCTTCCGAGAGACTGCGGATAGGGTCGGAAATGATGCCGGGCAGATTGAATATAAACGTAAAAGCCACCAGGGTAAGGATGGTAAAAACGATGGCAAGCGTATTTTTTGCATTTTCCGCCGTATGCTGCGCCGTGGCGCTCTTGCGCTGGATGGCCATTTCATTCACTTCCTGTATCTGGTAGATGGATCGCCGTATGTCGGGGTAATTGCTGGTGTCGGAGGGGTTTACCAGCATCTCGTTATAATTCTTTGTCAGCTCGTCGGTGGCCTCCTTCTCCCCCACTTCGGTGATATTCCCCTGCTGCTTCCGCAGGTTGTCCCGGAATACATCGCCGGCATCCTTCTTTACATTGATATTTTCCAGGGAGGCCAGCATCCTGTTGCAATAGACCAGGGACTCATAATTGTTCTGGAGTACCTGCCGTCCTTCGTTGCTCAGGCGATTGATATAAAAAAGTCCCAGCACGCCAAATAACAGGATGACGATAAAAAGGAAAAGCAACCCCACGGACAATTTGGTTTTTAGTCGTACGCTCATATCAGGAAAGTATGACCACATCAATGTCCGATGCGGCCAGCTTGTTTAAAAGTTGATTGAATACGGCCGTGCTCAGGATCACATTGTACAGGCTGAGATGCGGCTTGCCGATACAAATGGTAGTGATCCCATGCTGCTCCGCTATTTCCATGATGCCCTTGGCTATATTGCTTTGCTTCACCTTGATCACCTCCGCCCCCAGCTCCGTCGCCAGCTTGAAATTATTGATCAGATGGCGCTGCGCCGCCAGGCCGATCTTATCCCCATCCTCCTTTGGCGTCTGTACATAGAGCACGATCCATTTTGAATGGTAATAAGTGGCCAGCCGGGCCGTCTTACGAATAACCTTTTTGGCGATCTCATGATTGCTGCTGATACAGGCCAGGAAACGCTCCGCGCGCAAATGCGTACCCCGGGGCAGCTCGGTCTCGATCTTCCGCTCCACCTGTGACGCCACCTCTTTCAACGCCAGCTCCCGCAATTGCAATATCCGGTCCGCCTGGAAGAAATTCTTTAACGCGGTCTCGATCTTGTCCCGGGTATATATCTTGCCTTCCTTCAGCCGGGTCACCAGCTCGTCCGCCGTCAGGTCGATATTCACCACCTCGTCAGCCTCCCTTAACACACTGTCCGGTATGCGCTCCGCCACCTCTATCCCTGTGATGTTCCTTATCTCTTCGTTAAGACTCTCGATATGCTGGATATTCACGGCGCTGATGACATTGATGCCCGCATCCAGAATGTCCATCACATCCTGCCAGCGTTTTTCATTCTTGCTGCCTTCGATATTGGTATGCGCCAATTCATCGACGACCACAACCTCCGGGTGCAGATTGATCACTGCCTGCACATCCAGTTCATCCAGCTCCTTTCCCTTATAGAACAGCTTTCTTCGGGGCAGCACGGGGAGTCCTTCCAATTGGCTCACCGTGTCCTTCCGTCCATGTGTCTCGATATATCCGATCTTCACATCCACTCCATTACGCATGAGGGACTGCGCCTCCTGCAGCATCCGGAAGGTCTTCCCTACCCCCGCGCTCATCCCGATATATATCTTGAACTTGCCCCGGCGGGATTTCCGGATGAGGTCGAGAAAATGTTCTACGTCGGGGTTCTTATTGTTCGCTATGGTTGCTTCGTCCGCCATCAATGCAAGTTATCCAATGCAATATTCAATTTTAATACATTTACTTTGGAAGGTCCGAACAGTCCCATCAGCGGTGCCTGGGTGAGCTTTTTGATCAGTTCGTTCAGACTTTCTTCCTTTACCCCTCTGACCGCCGCGATCCTTTTTACCTGTATACTGGCTCCTTCCGGAGAAATGTCCGGATCGAGACCACCGCCCGAGTAAGTTACTAATTCCGAAGGAATATCCTCCTTTTTCACACCGGGGTTATGAACGAGGAAGCTGTCGACCCTGGTCTGCACATCCTTCAGATAGTCAGGATTGGAAGGGCCCTTGTTGCTGCCGGCGCTGCCCGCAGCGTTGTATCCTACAGCGGAAGGACGTCCCGAAAAATACCTGTCCTGTGTAAAGTTCTGTCCTTCCAGGGCAAAACCGATCACCTTACCATTTACAGATACGGTCTCTCCAAGACCATGAGCAGGCGCCGCCTGGGCGATCAGCCAGATAAGTAAGGTATAGACACCGCAGAAGAAGATTATACAGACGACTGTCAGCTTCAGGGAGGGTAAAATATGTTGTTTCATGATGAGTTAATGTCTTTTTAATGGTATCATGGCTCTCGCAAGCGAGGGTCATAAAATTCGTTTTTAACTTTTAAAACCATACCGACACTGCAAGGTCGATCAATTTAATTCCTATAAAAGGTACCAGGACCCCGCCCAATCCATAGATCAGCAGGTTGCGGCGAAGCAGCGCGCTGGCCCCGATGGGTTTATACGTGATGCCGCGCAAAGCCAGCGGTATCAGCAGAGGGATGATGATGGCATTGAATATGACAGCCGAGAGGATAGCGCTCTCTGGGCTATGCAGCCGCATGACATTCAGCGCCTGCAGTCCGGGTATCGAGGCGATGAACAAGGCGGGCACAATGGCAAAATATTTTGCCACATCATTGGCAATGCTGAATGTAGTAAGCGTACCGCGCGTCATCAGCAATTGCTTGCCTATCTCCACGATCTCGATCAACTTGGTGGGGTCGTTGTCAAGGTCCACCATGTTACCGGCCTCTTTGGCTGCCTGCGTGCCGCTGTTCATAGCCACGCCAACATCCGCCTGAGCCAGTGCCGGAGCATCATTGGTACCGTCCCCCATCATGGCAACCAGCTTGCCGCCCTGCTGCTCCTTGCGTATATAGTTCATCTTGTCTTCGGGCTTGGCCTCCGCGATAAAATCATCCACACCGGCCTTCTCGGCGATATACTTTGCCGTGAGCGGGTTGTCCCCCGTCACCATTACCGTCTTCACTCCCATCTTCCGCAGCCGCTCAAACCTTTCCTGTATACCAGGCTTGATGATATCCTGCAGCTCGATGACACCGAGCGCCTGTCCATTCTGACTTACAGCCAGGGGCGTGCCGCCATTGGAAGCTATCTCTTTTATCTTGCTTTCTGTCTGAGTCGGGAAACTGTTACCAGCCTTGACAACAAGGGATCTGATGGCGTCAAAAGCCCCTTTACGGATAAGGACGCCTTTTGTGCCGCCGAGCTGCCCGTCCGAACCTCCGCCCTCTTCCATCAGATCGACACCGCTGCAACGGGTCTCGGCGGTGAAGGCGACAAATTTTGCGCTCTTTGTCTGAAACCCCGCTGGGTTCAGCCCCGCCAGCTCGATGATAGACTTGCCTTCCGGCGTCTCATCCGCCAGCGACGACAACACACATGCTTCTATAAAAGCCTTCTCCTCCACCCCCGGCGCCGGCCAGAAATGTGTGGCCTTACGATTGCCGATGGTAATGGTACCTGTCTTGTCCAGCAGGAGCGTATCCAGGTCTCCGGCAGTCTCCACGGCCTTACCGCTCTTGGTGATCACATTGGCGCGGAGCGCCCTGTCCATACCGGCGATGCCGATGGCGCTCAGCAGTCCGCCGATGGTGGTGGGTATCAGACAGACAAATAAGGAAATAAAGGCGGCTATAGTAATGGGCGTGCTGGCATAGTCGCCAAAAGGCTTCAGCGTAACACACACGATAATAAAGATGATGGTAAATCCTGCCAGCAGAATGGTAAGCGCTATCTCATTTGGCGTCTTTTGTCTCGAAGCGCCTTCTACCAGCGCGATCATCTTGTCCAGGAAACTTTCCCCGGGCTGGGTGGTCACACGTACCTTGATCTTATCGCTCAGCACTTTTGTTCCGCCCGTGACACTGGACTTATCGCCACCGGACTCCCTGATCACAGGGGCGCTTTCGCCGGTGATAGCGCTCTCGTCGATGGTTGCCAGCCCTTCGATGATCTCGCCATCCATAGCGATGGTATCGCCGGCTTCGGCGATAAAGACATCGCCTTTTTTTAATTGCGACGAAGGGACGGTCTTTATTTCACCCACATAGATCTCTCCCACGGGAAAGACCTTTTTGGCCGGAGTATCTTCCCTCGTCTTACGCAGGCTGTCGGCCTGCGCCTTGCCTCTCGCTTCGGCAATAGCCTCCGCAAAGTTGGCAAACAGGAGGGTGACGAACAATATCAGAAAGATCAGCAGGTTGTAGACAAAGCTGCCCTGCGAATGTTCCCCCGCCAGGATCCAGATACAGACGGCCAGCATCACAGCCGTGCCTACTTCTACGGTGAACATGACGGGATTACGAAATAATATACGGGGATCGAGCTTTATAAAGGACTGCCGGATCGCCTCCCGTACCAGGGCCGGTTCGAACAATTTGTTTGCTTTATGATGAGTTGCCATATACAATGATTTATTTTACTCCGCCCACTCAGGGGCGGGTCATGCTAAAAAATTCTGCTATCGGTCCGAGCGCCAGGGCCGGGAAGAAAGATAACGCCGCTACGATAACGATCACGGCAAAGGTCATGATCCCGAACGTGCTTGTGTCCGTCTTGAGCGTACCGGCAGACTCGGGTATATATTTCTTTTTAGCCAGTATGCCGGCAATGGCTACAGGGCCGATGATCGGTAAGAACCGTGACAGGATCATGACGATGCCACAGGTAATGTTCCAGAAAGGAACGCCGTCACCCAATCCTTCGAACCCGCTGCCATTGTTCGCAGACGAAGAAGTATATTCATATAACATCTCCGAAAATCCATGATAGCCAGGGTTATTCAACCAGCTCGCATAGGTCTTCGGGTCATGCGCAAAAAGATAAGAGGACAGGGCCGTAAAGGAGAGTATCAATAAAGTATGCAAAAGTGCGATGATCGTCGCGATCTTCATTTCCTTTGCCTCGATCTTTTTTCCCAGGAACTCCGGGGTCCTGCCTACCATCAATCCGCTGATAAAGACGGCGATGATGATAAATATGTAGAAGTTGAGGAACCCTACTCCTACTCCCCCATAAAAGGAATTGATCATCATCCCCCACATGGCGAACATGCCCGTCAGCGGAGTAAGGCTGTCGTGCATGGCATTGACGGAGCCGTTGGATGTAACCGTAGTCGTCACAGCCCAGTAAGCCGAAGCGGCGGAGCCAAAACGGACTTCCTTCCCTTCCATGCTGCCCAAATGCTGTGCTATGCCCATGTGTGCTATGTTTGGATTACCTTTTATCTCGAAATAAATGGAAGGAATGACAAAGATGAGGAAGCCCACCGTCATCACCCCAAAGACCATCCATGCCAGCTTCTTTCTTTTCAGGATATGCCCAAGGGCAAATATCATGGCTATAGGGATCAGGATGATGCTGATATCCTCCACCATATTGGTGAGATAGTTGGGGTTTTCCAAAGGCTGGGCTGAGTTGGCGCCGAAGAATCCCCCTCCATTGGTACCCAGCTGTTTGATAGCCACCATGGCGGCGGCAGGGCCACGGCTGACATTCACCGTATCGCCTTGCATGGAAATAAACTGGTCTTTTCCTTTAAAGGTCATCGGTGTGCCGTTGAATAACAATATAACGGCAACGACAATGGATAAAGGCAGCAATACCCTCGTACAGCTGCGTACAAAATAGTTATAGAAGTTGCCGAGCTTTTCGGTGGTCCTCTCCCGCATGGCATTGAATACGACGGCACAGGCTGCCATACCGGCGCCGGCGCTGATAAACTGGAACAACATCAGCACCAGCTGTCCGAGATAGGATACACCCGTCTCGCCGGAGTAGTGTTGGAGATTTGTATTCGAAACAAAGCTGACGGTGGTATTGAAAGCAAGATCCGCGGACATGGAAGGGTTCGCGTCAGGATTCAGCGGAAGCCAGCTCATGTTCATGAGGATCAGCATGGAGAAAAGGAACCAGACGAGGTTGATGGTCAGGAGCGCTGCCAGATGCTGTTTCCAGTTCATCTCCTTTTCAGGACGGATGCCGCTGAGGCGATAAAAAAGTTTGTCGATGGGATTGAAGATACTGTCCGCCCATGTGGGTTCCCCCATATATATCTTTCCTATGTATTTCCCAAGAGGGATTGCCAGCAGGATAGTGACAAGATACATGGCTATTACGCCTATAATTTCTGTGCTCATAGTCTGTTGTTAGAATTTTTCGGGTCTTACCAGTACATAACATAGGTAGCAGAAGACCAGGATAGAGATGATGAATAGTAGTAACATGCGTTTTATATTTTGTCAAAGAAATCGATGGCTTTAAAGAAGAGGGCGAAGCAGATAAGCCCCGCCAGGATCAGGATTACTGTCAGCATAGCGTTGTTTTGACATCCTATTGCCAAATGGAGTGCCCTGATGTGTCTTCGGCACGTGGCGATTTGATTTACAATGACATACATATCCTGTTCTGGGATGGAGACTGTTCGTCACCCTACCAAAATGGAAATGGCCCTATCAAAATGAAAATCCGGTGGGGTGATCAGGCTTCGACGCTGATATGATACTCTTCTATCTTCCTGTAGAGGGTGGTGAGGCCGATGTTGAGCAGCCTGGCAGCTTCCGTCTTATTGCCTTTGGTGTGATTGAGGACCCGTTGTATATGCAGCTTTTCCACGCTGGCCAGGTCAAAGGCGGAGATTGGTCCATTGTGCCGGGAAGTGGTGAACCGGAATTCCGCGGGAAGATCGTCCACGGTGAGTTCGGGACCGTCGGAGAGGATGGTGGCCCTTTCGATGACATTTTTCAGCTCCCGGATATTACCCTTCCATTCGTGCTGTTGGAGATGTTCCAAAAAGGGTTTGTTCATCGAGTCGATGCGTTTGGCGCTTTTGGAGGCGAATAATTTTAGATAATAGGCGGCGATAAGGGGTATATCCTTCATCCTTTCCCGTAGAGAAGGGAGGGAGATGGTAAATACGTTCAGGCGGTAGAAAAGATCTTCTCTGAATTTCCCTTCCGTGACTTCCTGTTGCAAGTCCCTGTTGGTAGCAGCGATTATCCTGACATTGACCTTTGTAGGGCGGGTATCCCCCACCTTGATAAATTCATTGGTTTCCAGTACCCGGAGCAGTTTGGCCTGCAGGTCGATGTGCATCTCTCCTATCTCGTCCAGGAATAGGGTTCCCGTATCTGCCTCTTCGATCAATCCTTTTTTGTCTTTTGTGGCGCCGGTAAAAGACCCGGCTTTATGACCAAAGAGCTCGCTCTCCAGCAGCTCCTTGCCAAAGGCGCTGCAGTTCAATGCTACAAAGGGTTTGCCTGTCCTTTTGCTGCCCTGGTGGATGGCCTGCGCAAACACTTCTTTACCTGTACCCGTCTCGCCCAGCAAGAGCACGGTAGCTTCCGAAGGCGCAACTTTCTTAGCCAGGGCGATGGCTTCCAGTATCCGGGGGGATTCTCCAAGAATGCCGTCAAAAGTATATCGTTTACCCACCTGCTGCTCCAGCTGCCGGACCCTTTTTTGAAGTTGTACTTTCTCCATGGCTCTTGCCAGCAGGGGGATGATCTTGTCATTGTCATCGCCTTTGGTGATATAGTCGAAAGCGCCATTTTTCATGGCCTTGACCCCGTCGGCGATATTCCCATAGGCTGTGAGGAGAATGGTCTCCAGGGATGGGTAGCGGGACTTGAATTCTTTTATAAAATCCACTCCGTTGCCATCCGGAAGCTTGACATCGCTGAGCAGCACATCGACATCCCCTTTTTCCAGCAATTTGCTTCCCTGTTTGAGGTTCTCTGCCTCGAGGACGGTAAAGCCTTCCAGGCGGATGATCCTTGCGAGCAGGGTACGGAGCTTCTCTTCGTCGTCGATGATAAGTACTGTGCCGGTGGACATTGAAATGGAAATTAGAGGGCAAACTTAGGCGAAAAATAGTACATTTGCGTCCCGGCTTTTTTGCGGGCCACGGGTATGCAGCCTGACGGGCCATCGCAAAGCCTTATTGGAGAGGTGCCAGAGTGGTCGATCGGGACGGTCTCGAAAACCGTTGTGCGGGCAACTGTACCGAGGGTTCGAATCCCTCCCTCTCCGCTAGAAACGAATCAACTGATGGTGAGAGCCTGTAAAACTGAGTGTTTACAGGCTTTTTGCTTTCTAGGCTTTTCTGGCTTTACCTGTCTTGTTCTGTTTTTCGCGTTACCATCACGTGACCAGGGCAATGACAAGGAAAAGCTGGTCACGCCGAAGGCGGAAAATCGCTGGTCCTGAGCAGATTAACACTGCCCCGGCCTCGCGTTTGAACCTCTTTAGAATATGGTGAGGTAAGATAAAGAGCATCTGCAATTGCTAATTTCATCACGTCTAAAAGCAATTGTTATGTTCGTGAAGAGTTTCGGTGTACTTTTTTACATCAAGAAGAATCGTGTAGGGGCGGACGGTGAATGCCCTATTTATCTCCGCATCACCGTGGACAAGGTATCCAAAACCATTTCGACCTATCGTAGTTACGATCCCAACTACTGGAACCAGGCAACAGGAAGGGTGATCGTTAAAAGAAACCACCCGGAAGACAAAGGCCGTGCCCTGAACGCTTACCTCGATACCCTGCAGGCGAAGGTCTTCGAGGCCAAACATGATCTCATCGAAAGCCGCAAGCCGGTAACAGCTGAGGCCATCAGGAACCTCCTCCAAGGCAGGACGGACAAAGGGGAACGGCCCCATTTCCTTCTGGAAATCTTTCAATACCACAATAGCCAGGTTAAATCACTGCTCGGTATCGAGTACTCAAAAGGAACGCTCACCAAGTTTACCACTGTATTGAACCATACCCGGGCCTTCCTGAAATGGAAGTACAATACGGATGACATGGATATCCGAAAGCTGGATTACGAGTTCATCACCGAGCTGGAATTTTGGTACAAAAGTGTGCAGCACATCGAGCACAACACTACTATGAAGTATATCGCCTGTGTGAAGAAAATGGTAATCCGGGCCATGCACAACGGTTGGTTGTTGCGCGATCCTTTCCAGGGCTTTAATATGGCGCTCCGGGAAAAAGAGCGGGAAGCATTAACCGACGATGAGCTGCAAAAAATGGAGGAGGCAGTTTTCCCAACTGACCGGCTAAACCATGTTCGGGATATTTTTCTGTTCAGCTGCTATACAGGTCTTTGCTATGCGGACCTGCAAAAGTTGAAACGTACAGAAATCACCACCGGCATCGATGGCGCCAAATGGATCTTCACGCGGAGGCAAAAAACGGAATCACCATCCCGTGTTCCGCTCCTACCCAAGGCGCTTGAAATCCTGGAACGGTATCAGCACCATCCTTCGTGTGTCACGAATGTTAATGCCCTGCCGGTCCTGAGCAATCAGAAGATGAATGCTTACCTAAAGGAAATAGGCGACTGTTGCGGGATCACCAAGAAGCTGACTTTTCATATTGCGCGGCATACTTTCGCCACGACCATCACCTTAAGCAATGGCGTACCGATAGAAACCGTGTCGAAGATGCTGGGGCATCGGAACCTGAAAACCACCCAGCACTATGCCAAGATTCTGGATCGAAAGGTGAGCCAGGATATGCAGGCTTTACGGGAAAAACTCAGCCAGCGGACAGCCAACCCCGTCAGTAAAACTAAGGGCCAAAGCGGGGCTTAAAATGGCTTAGGAGGCCAGCCCCTCAACCGCTCTCCCTTCGGGCAGCGATGGCAAGATGTACTGATGTGGCACGCCACATCAGATCTTGTCCCCTGCCTCCGAAGTCGGCAGGGGAAATACAGGCTTTCACCTCCGTAGTCGGTGAAAGCAAAGCTCTTTAAAACAGACAGGGAATAAGCGGCCGCCGGCGGGCAGCAGCAGATCATAACCCAGCTCCCGTAACGCCGTTGGCACATCCCTGCTGACATATAAAAGCACGGGAGCCGTAGGAACAAGTCCAGGCGGTAGAATATGCTTTTATACATCAGCCGGGACGATGTGTTTTTCTTTTCCCCCGCTGATCCTTGGTCTGTTTTGGATTTGCTCAAACCAAAACCCGTTGCACAAATTAACATTCAAATCCTGGAACCAACATTCATTAATCTCTTCAAAAAATACAACCATGTCACTCTTCCATAATCATCCGGACTTTTATAGGCACCCCATCCTCCTATCTGAGGAGTGTCGAAAGAACCCGTCAGCCTTCCTGGAAAGGTTTTTCTCTGACTATAACCTATGTGACCTGAGGGCCATGCTGGCAGAAATTTTGGAAACATGCTTGACAACGAATACACCGCCGTTTGATGAGCCGGAGAAAAGAGCAGACCTGATATTATTCCTTAAGAATATCGAATGCCTGTTTGAAGCGGCTTTTTTGCTAAACGCAGACAAGCAAGACTAAATACTAAACTTTTAATGATAAGACTATATGAAAGTCCCATGTTTTCGCTAATGTCATCGATTTAAAGAGATTTCTAGGATCCGCCTCTTGTGAACTTGTTTAGTCTGTATGTCATTTCCTTCCGGATTCCTTCATCCGGATCTTCTGTATATCTCTGCATGACAGCAATTGCCTCGGGTGTCCCTATTTCGTATAGAAGCCAACTAAACCATTTGGCAATAACGCCCGAATCCGAGTATGTATAGGACAAATAATCAAAATGGGAAGCCAATGCCTTTTCAATGAATGGAATTGAGCTGGGACTCCTAACATGATCCTGCAATGCTTTGGCGATGTATTGATGTTGAGTATGGTTCGGATTTATTAATAATTCGTTCAATAGATCAGTGAATGCAACTACATTGCCGGACGCCCATATTAAGTAGATGCTTGGGTTTATTTCATCAGGGTTAGAGGTTTGAATTGCATTGCGAACTTCCCCTCTGACATAAGCATCATCAGCCCGCGGATCAACTGGAAAGTTCTTTGCTAACCTGTCAATGGTTATTCTGCCACAATAATACTCTATTAATTGCCGCTTCTGGTCTTCAGTCATATGTGTAAAATTCGGTAAAAGTGCCTAATCCCGTATAAGAAAAGTATCACACATTCGTTTCAAAAAAATTTCGTTCTATTTGCTCTTCAATATATCATAAATTTGTATCGACAAGAAATTGTAGCACGTTCTTTATCTTTATTTCATCCGTGGTCACGGTTTTAAGAAGGCTTAATCACTTGATTCATAAATTATTAGAGAGACAAAAATGGTCCCTCCCTCTCCGCAGATCAGTAATATTGGTGCTCCTAGCAAAGCCAGGAGCACTTTTTTTGGCCGGGAGCAGGGAGAACTTGTTCGTCCAAGCGGACGGGCGAAAAAAATGGCGCACGCAGTGCGTGCACCAATATTACTGATCTGGCCTCCCCCATTTGGGATCAGCGTAGCTAATCAAGTTATTGTTGCAAGGTAATTTCTCCTACATCAGTAGCCTTCTTTTCGTTGACAACTACTCCTTCCTTTTCAAAATTTTTATAAGGAGCAATGGCTTCTATCACTAGTTTGTAAGTGCCAGGTT
>Ga0105237_10007559_pt1 | contig 11878 bp, 7 predicted proteins | sample KBSC24metaG_FD_81520 | JGI IMG/M metagenome (GOLD analysis project Ga0105237, IMG submission 81520) | Corn rhizosphere microbial communities from Kellogg Biological Station, Michigan, USA - KBS C2-4 metaG | ecosystem: Host-associated > Plants > Roots > Rhizosphere > Soil | place: Michigan, USA... | reverse complement strand
CGATTCACCCGGCAAGTGCGACACGAGCGATTGTAGCGACATGGCGAAAACGAAAACCAAGGACACGTCGGCGGGCAGCGGCACGATCGCGCAGAACAAGCGCGCGCGCCACGAATACCACATCGACGAGCACTACGAAGCGGGCATCGCGCTCGAAGGCTGGGAGGTCAAGAGCCTTCGCGCCGGCCGGCTGAACTTGGGCGACGCGTACGCGATCGTCAAGAACGGCGAGATCTTTCTCTTCGGCGCTTCGATCGTGCCGCTGATCTCGGCCTCGACGCACGTCGTCGCAGACGACCGCCGCACGCGCAAGCTCTTGTTGAATCGCGCCGAGATCGACAAGCTCGTCGGCGCCATCGAGCGCAAAGGCTACACGCTGATTCCGCTGTCGCTGTACTGGAAGCAGAACCGCGTCAAGGTCAACCTCGGCCTCGCGCGCGGCAAGCAGGAACACGACAAGCGCGACACCGAGAAGGAACGCGACTGGAATCGCGAGAAGCAGCGCGTGATGCGCGCGAAGAATCGCTCTGCGTAGAGCATCGGCAGAAAGCGATCGGAACAACGTCTCGTACCGACGCGAAAGCCTCGTTCCCGTCATTCCGGCGAAAGCCGGAATCCATGTTCAGTGCTTCTCGCGAAAAGCAACAAAATGGATTCCGGCTTTCGCCGGAATGACATGCAGGACCGTCAGTAACCGGCCGGCACGTACCCAAAGCGCGCCATCTGCTCGCGATGCGTCTCGACGACGCGCATGACCTGCTCGCGACTCAAAGCCTCGCGCCACTGATTCATCTTGCCTTCGCGGAAAAACTTCGTCGTCTTGTCCGACACTTCGACGAAGCCGTGCTTTTTCTCCATCGACGAAAGACTCTGGAACGCCGCGTGCTTGATCGCGCGCTCGATGCGCGCACGATCCTGCCCGATGCCGATCAGGCGCGCCGCTTTCGCGAAATGCTTGGCTGGCTTTTCCAGAAGATCTTCGTAGCGCAGCACGAGCACGCGATCGCCGGCGAGATCGGCCCAGCCTTTGACATGCAGCGACCATGATCCCAGCACCTGCGTCACGAACTGCGCTTCGTTCTGCGTCGCGACCTGCTCGTTGCCGAGGCGCTCGATCGCCTCGTCGGCACCGATGCCGAAGTGATGCGTCATGCTGACCGCGACATCGAGCGGATTGCGCACGACGTAAATCGCTCCCGCCGTCACCGCCGGATTGTGCAGCGGATGTCCGTCGATCTGGCCCGCGTAGTTGTGCGTCTTGACGAAGCGCGTGCCGCGCGAGCTCGCGGCGATCGCGGCGTGCACCTTCGGGCGGAGCGCGATGATCTCGGCGAGACTCAATTCCGTGCTCGGCCTGCCGGCGAGCGCGCTGAAGTATTCGGGACGCGCCTCGTCGTCGCAGTAGCGCGGCAGATCCGCGAGCGCCACCGGATCCGGCTTGTTGGCGACGAGATTGGCCAGGAACGCACGCATCCAGGTATTGCCCGATTTCGGATACGACGCCAGCCAGACGATGTTGCCCATGCTTGGGTTCCGCGCGCGAAAAACGCGCATCGTATCAGGCCGAGGTTGATTTCCCGCCGCCGCACCGCCACTATCGGGAAGTCCCCGGGGGCGATCGGTTTCGACGGGGGCCGTGAAATCGCCTGGAGCATGCCGAGGTCGTCACCTACCTCGTTAATCTGGTGGCAAAACACTCAGACGCCAACGACGACGTCTACGCTCTAGCCGCTTAAGGCTTAAGCCCCGAACCCACTTGTGCCTGTGCTCGTGGATGTAGGGTCACTATCACGGGATCGTGGCGAGTTGCCGTCCGTCGGCGCGCCGCTAAATCAAAACGGACTGGTCCTTCGGTGCGCTTCGCACACCGTGTTGCCGCGGGACGAGACTAAAACGGTGCGCTAAGCATGTAGCGCCGGGGATGTAACGCCTTCGGACGCGGGTTCAATTCCCGCCGCCTCCACCATTTGAAGCTTCAAAGAAGTCCAATGAAGGCCGTAATCTCTTGTAAAAAACAAGGATTTCGGCCTTTTTCTTGTGTTGCAATCTGGCCCCGGTGCGACGTGACTTTCCGCCGTAACAGAGGCTCGATATCTGACCGTTCAGCCACGCAGTTGGCGACCGTCGCACACCGTCGTGCAAACGGGAAGGAGACGCCGCTTTGCAAGCGGCATCGCCTTCGAGAAAGAAATGTCACTTGTTCGACCGACTCTTCTGAACCGCGGCAGCGGCCTTGCGAATGACGTCGATGACAACGTCAGGCTGGGAAAGCATGATGACGTGGCTGCTGTCGGTCTCGACCGTGTTCGCGTTGATGCGTTTCGCCAAGAAATGCTGAAGATCCGGATGCACTGTCTGGTCCTTCTTAGCGAGGATGTACCAGCTCGGCTTCGACTTCCACGCAACCTCGTCGAGATTCTGCTGCTCGAGCAGATCGGCAGCGGGTGGGTAGTGGGTCGCCCATACCAGTTTCTGCTCCTGCTCGGAAAGGTCTCCCGCGAAATACTTGACGCCTTCCGGCTTGATCCAGACACGTCCGCCGGCGACCTCGATCCGGGAGAAGATTTCGGTGGGATATTTGTTTAGTTGGCTTTGCACGGTCTCGTGAACATCCGGGACGACGGCGGCGATGTAAACCAGTCCCGCGACGCGCTCATCGGTTCCGGCGCCTGTGATGGTGGCTCCTCCGTACGAGTGACCCACGAGGATCGCGGGGCTGTTAACCCGACCCAGCGTGCGCTTCACTGTGGCCACGTCATCCGCGTAGTTGTTGAGCCCGTACTGGACGGCGATTACTTCGTGCCCATCGGCCTGCAGCGCGGGAATTACCTTGCTGAAGCACGAACCGTCGGCCCAAAGACCATGGCAAAACACGATGGACGGCTTGGTAGTGGTAGACATGTGACTTCTCCTTCTTGCGTTGAACCCGATTGGCCATCTAGACATCCCGCACGACTTGGTTTGAAACCGAGCCGCCCAGATGATGCTGAAAGCGTGGCTCTTATCGAGTCGCGAACGAAACAGCCTTATGCGTGACTGCGAGGTCATCCGATCGAGTGAGCGCCTAGCGCTTTCGCGCATGGGGATCGCTTTTTGGTTCAGCGGACGTCATGAGCACGCGTCGCCCGAAGCGACGTGCGTCGATCGAGTAAGCACCTGGCCCGAGCAGTATCAGTGCGATGGCATCGAGTGAAGCAAGAATCGCAATCGGCGCATTGGTGATTCCGATGATGATCAAATTCGCTACGGCCAATGCGACCGCGAGAACGGCGAAGACCGGCGTCAGTACGCCCGCGAGCAGCATTGCAGCCACCGCAATGCGAACTGAAACATCGCACCGAGTCAAAACGCCCATGGCACTTGATCCGCTATCCAGCAAGAGCCCGGCGCCCACAGCGACGCGAATCAACAGCAAGGCAACTCCAGGCCCGCCGCCTGGGAACATGGAATAGAGGCGCTGCACGCTCGAAGCGTATTTATCGCGCGGACACGTGCAAAAGACCCGAAGAGGGACGGTCCGGTCACTCTTTCGAGTGAGTGAAGCTCTGACGCTTAAACTACACTGTGCTGAAGGGTTGCTTCGGCGAACATGACATGAGCCTCGGGACAGATCCGATTCGCATTCTCGCTGCAGACGACCATCCGCTGCTGCGTGATGGGATCGCTTCCGTCATCGCAGCACAGACCGATATGCGTCTGGTTGCGGAAGCTGCGAATGGTCGAGAGGCCATCGAGCGCTTTCGCGAGCAGGTTCCTGACGTCACGTTAATGGATCTGCAGATGCCGGGTATCAGCGGCATCGAGGCCATTGCAGCGATTCGTAGTGAGTTCACGCAAGCACGTATCGTGGTCCTCACAACTTACGAGGGGGATGTGCAGGCTCTCCAGGCGTTCAAGGCGGGTGCGTCAGGTTACGTTCTGAAAAGCATGGTCCGCAAAGAGTTGCTTGAAACGATTCGCGCCGTGCACCGGGGCCAGCGAAGAATTCCACCTACGATCGCCGCAGAAATGGCGGCTCATTTTGCCGACGATGTGCTGTCCGCGCGTGAACTCGAAGTGCTGCGGCTAGCGGCGGCAGGCGGAGCGAACAAGACGATCGGCGAAAAGTTGGGCATCGCCGAAGACACTGTGAAGACGCATATGCGCAGCGTTCTCGCCAAACTCGACGCCAATGATCGAACGCATGCGGTCGCAATCGCCGCCCGCCGCGGCATCATCAGGTTATGAAGAATGTTGACGTTGGCCCCATGGCCGTTTGATGAGCGCGCGGAGAGAATTCTTCCAAGGCGACTTGTTGACGTTTACGTAAGCATTAGCTGCCGGTAAGCGAACTTCCATTTCAGTGCCAGCGGACGCTCCGCCCCAGATGTTGAAGACGGCCCCTATCGAACGTGCGCGTTCGCGCATCCCGGCCAGCCCCCAGTGCCCCGGCCGGCCACCCGCGCAGATGATGGCCGAATCAATTCCGCAGCCATCGTCACGGATGCGTACACTAAAGTCGTCGTCGCCGTAGATGATCTCGATTTCGATCGTGCTTGCCTGGGCGTGCCGAAACGCGTTGACGATTGCTTCGCGACCGATTTGGTAGATATCGTCGCGCACAATGAGCTGCAGTTGTCGGGGCGTTCCCTCGATCAAGATACGCAAATTGGGGCCAGCTTCGAGTACGAAGTCGTTGCCGATGCGGGAGAAAGCCGTCGACAGATCCCCTTCTCCATGAGCGTCGGCACGCAGTCCCGCAACACGACGACGGCCATCAACGAGAGCTTGATCAGCAAGATCTAGAGCCGCCTCGATGGCGATTCTCGGAGGAGCATCTGCGGATATGCGTTCCACTGCGGCCTGTACGCGATAAATCGAGCCTTGAAAGCCTTGTAGTAGCGTGTCGTGCAGCTCGCGTGCGATGCGGTCGCGCTCTCGATGGCGCTCCTCAATCCTATCTCGCACTCGCTCGCTGACTTGATGCACTCGCCACAAGTAAAGCATCCAGATCAGGAGAGCAGCGGTGAGGATACAGGCGAATAGAAAAGCCCTTGTCTGAAAGAACGTCGGCGTAATTGTAAAACCGAGGGCCGCGCCTTCGCTGCTCCAGACGCCGTCTTCATTGGCTGCGATCACGCGGAAGCGGTAGGCGCCTGGGCCCAAGTTTGTATAGAACACTTCGCGGCGATTTCCAGCATTGGTCCAATCGCCATCCGTGCCCTCGAGCTTGAATCGAAAACGGACGCGGCTTGGGATCGTCAAACTGGCCGCGGTGAAGTCGATTCTCAGCGAGGTCGTCCGTTGTGGCAACGCGAGGCCGTCGACGGGCGCGAAAAACTTGTCGTCGACATGGATGGACTCGATAGAGACCGAGGGTGGAACGGGGTTGCGACGGATAGATGCCGGATTCAGCCATCCTATTCCCTGAGTCATCTGGAACCAGAGCGTGCCGTTAGCGGCCGTTGCGACCGTTGCGACCGAGTTGCCTTGCGCAGCGGCGCCAGGCAAACCGTCCAACGTATCGAACAACGTAAAGTCTGGGCTATGCAAAGCATCGTCGAATGATTCTCGCAACTCGGCCTTTCCGATCCGGAGGACTCCCGATGCGCCGTTCAACCACAACGACCCGTCCGGCGTCGCCGCCATTCCTGTGATGCTCCGGAACGTCGCCCCCTGCGCCTGCGAGAGGGATCTCACCCGCCCTGCTCTCAGGTTTGCAAATCCGGTCTCTCCCGCGATGTACACGTCTTCTCCATCGCGGTAGATCGACGTGATGTTGCCGACGCTCAAACCTTCCTTCGAAGAATATTCCTGCACTTGGTCGCGGAAGTATGCAGCCACTCGATCCTGTGTGTAGCCCATCCACATGCGACCTTCGACATCACGGTATAGAACGTTGGGTACACCGGGCGTAGGTAAGCCGATGCGTGTCCAGTTACCGTTAGCGAACTTGTAGACGCCGTGGCGCGCCAGCGATATCCAGGGAGCTCCGGCGGCGTCCACCGCAAGCGCCAGAATGTCGGCAAGATCTGGCAACGCTTCGGGGACAGGCAGCGAGTCGAGCTTCTGGTCTCGAGCCCGCCATAGGCCGTTCTTCGTGAGCAAGAACAGATCGCCGGCGGCCCCGGGTGCCGCTGCCGTCGTTCGCGGTAATCCGGACGCGATTTCGCGCGTCGTCTCCCCGTCTGTTCGCAACAATTTCGCGCCCGCAGCAATCACGACGGAGCCTTTCCCGTCCTCTGCCATCGCGAACAGACCACTCGGTTCGTCGGACGATACGAGGTGCAACGCGCGGACATTGCGGTTTCTGAACTGGCTCAGCCCGAAACTCGTACCGATCCATACGTTGCGTTCGCGATCCTCGAAGATGGGCGTGGTGGCATTGCTTACGAGGCCGTCATGCTCGGTGAATGACTCCGGCGCAGGCGAACGCGTGGGGTCCTGCTCGCCCGGAGCGATCCGATCGACGCCGCCCTTTACATGATCCGTAATCCACAGGCGCCCATCGTGCGTAAACAGCATGCGATGCGCTTTCAGAGCGGCCCATGCTGGAGAGCGATCGATGCTCGCTAGTACGTCACCTGACTTGTTTGTCAGCGGACGCGTGCCGTCGATTGAATCAGACAGCCAAATGGCTCCGTCAGGTGCCTCGGCGAGAATCCCTCCTGATGGAATGGGAACATCGAAACGTTCGAAGACGTGAGCGTCGGGCCGGAGTTTGAAAATCGAGTTCTCTGCTGCCGCCCAAACTATTCCGCGCGTGTCTGCTAGTACCCAACGCGCGTCGGGGGCTGAATAGCCCCGGCTTTCGTCGGTGCGCTCCCAGCGGCCGTCCACATAGCGTGCAAGCCCACCCGCAACGGCAACCCAAAGCACACCTGTTTTGTCTTGCGCGAAGTCGTAGACGATTCCCTCGGGCAGGCCCTCCTTCTTACCGAAGTTCTGAAGCCGATCATGGCTCAGCAGGCTGACTCCCGAGAGGTAGTAGCCGATCCAAGTTTCGCCCGTCGGCAAGATCTTCAGGGCGGTCATGTCGCTCGACGGGAAAGTTCGTTCTTCCGGCAGCGAGTAGCGCTGAAAGCGGACGCCGTCGAAACGATACAGACCTGCTCCTGTAGCTAGCCACAGATATCCATTTGGCGACTGGTCGATCGCCCAGATATCAGATGGAGCTCCGTCTTTGATCTCCCAAGCCGTATGGTAGAGGTCGGCATATGTGGGGCGACCGCCGTCGGCCGCACTCGCAGAACACGATGCTGCAAGAAAGACCACGCACAGGAGGAGTCGTTTCGCCATCCGCTTCTGCATGAGGCTCGAACAGTCCGCCAGGCCGCGCCCTGATCTCGCGTTGTTGCTACCTCCTACTCTACCCGCGACTTGTAGCCTTGATCAGTCCCTGCCGCGTAATGCGCGCCGACGGGCCGCGGATTGGGCACTGGCTGGCGCTCGCTGGCGATGATGTGGCCAGTTCCGTCTTGGATTTTCGCTCGGCGAGCGCACCCGCAAGAAGTGCACGCTTCGGCCGAGGTAACCGTCGGCTTAGGAGTTACCCGGAACAGCTATCGAGGAATGAGGGCACCACCGAATCAGAACGCCGAAGACACAATCGTCACATCGGCCTTCGTCCACGCCGCATTGAACCGCTGCTCAACCGTCGCAGCCTCTTCGGTCTTCTGCTGTTGCTTGAGCGCCGCGGCCAGCCCGTAGAGCGACCATCCGTTCTCCGGGTGCTGCTTAAGGTCTTCGCGATAGACTGCCTCCGCCGCCGTCGGTTTGCCGGCCTTTAGGAGTTCCGCGCCCAGAAGCTGACGTGTCGGGATGAACCAGTCTGGCGGTTCGTCGTACGCTAACTTGTCCTCGCGAACGACCGCATCCTCGAGCTGCGTGATCGCATCGTCGATGCGCCCTTCGGCGTCTGCAATTCGCGCTTTCGCAACGTTGATTGCGATACCAAGGACATCCTTCGCCATGTTGAACCCCGCTGGCATGTCCGCAGGTATCGATTCGTTTAAGTGCTCGAGTTCCGACAGTGCCGAGATCGCCTCATCGATGCGTCCCTTCGCGGCGAGCGATACTGCACGAGCGAAAAGGTAGGCGCCGCCGAGCGCCGGAAGTTTCGGATTCGGAGTCGCCTTTGCCAGCATTTCGTCCCATAGGCCGAACCGCAGGTGGGCCGCGTATTCCTGCGACATGAACATCCAGTCATAGCCCGGCCACGCGAGAAGCATCTCGTCCGTAACGGACTTGCGCATCGCCGCGACTGCTTGCAGCGTCTCCGCCTTTCGTCCTTCCATCGCCGCGGAGGCCGCGAGGAACTGGTAGTTGTGCGCCGTGTACATCGGGTAATAGTCGGGCGCACTCGTCTTGGCATAGTACGCTTCGTCTGCTACCGCACCTTTCCGATTTGCCTCGGCGGCGTCTTCGTAACGGCCGACCCGCTGCATGATGTGCGCCGGCATATGCACGAGATGGCCCGCCGCAGGCATCATGTCGCGCAGGCGTTCCGCCGCCGCCACGGCCTTCTCCGGATGCGGTGACGCTTCCATCGCGTGCACGTAGTAGTGGTTTGCACCCGGATGATTCGAGTCGCGTCGCAGCACTGACTCGAGCGTGGCCACGATTTCCTCGGTGCCTTCGGCCGGAGTTCCGTCAGCAGACCAGAGCTTCCAGGCGTGGATGTTCATCAGCGACTCGGCATAGAGCGTCTGGACATCAAGGTCGTCCGGGAACTGCTGCGCCAAGTCCTTCATGCTGTTCGCGTACGCGATGAGCAGCGGCGTAAGATTGGACGGATCGAGCGGTTGATCCGACGTAAAGCGCTTCGCGAGCGCTGCGATAAGCCCTCTCTCGATCGGCGTGGCCGACTCGGCTTCTCGTTGCGCATCTTCGAGCGCTTCCCAAGCGACCTTGGCGCGCGGAGCTGCCATCATCAGCATGTTGTAGTTGGGGCCGACCGTGAAGGCGACGCCCCAGTAGCAGATCGCGCAATGCGGATCGAGCTCCGCCGCTCTGGCGAATGAGCGTGTCGACTCGTCGTGATTGAACGCCCAGAGGAGCTTCAATCCCTGATCGAAGTATTTCTGCGCCTCAGGCGAGGCCGTCGGGATTTTTCGATGTGTGTTCCCGAGACCTTCGAAGAGCTGTGCTCCCTTCGCCCAGTCCCCGATCGAAGCCGGTGCCTGCAGCATGGCGTGCGCATCGGCTACTGCCTGAACCGGCGGCTCGCTTTGCACGGTGGATTGTTCAGCGGATTCGCCGCAACCCTGGAGCGCGAAAGTCGAGACGCAGACGAAAACGAAGAATGCGAGCTTCATCCACCTTGCTCCTTGCATCATCCCGCGTGGACTCTAGCGCCACCGAGAGGACAAAGCGAAGGCGTGCGCGCGGAACTCATGCGTTTCATGAGCTGCACTCCTAGAATGGCCCAATGCGAGGAACGCCGTAACAGGGCGGTTTGAGACATCGGGTGGACCGCGCTGACGGTCTGGCGGCCGCGAAGACCATTGCGCTGACAAAGCAGCTTCAAGAAGACAGGCCGAGTCCTGGCGTAACACCTCCTCGACGATAGGCGAGGAAAATCACGATGTGTACGGCCGGCTGCGTCCTTCAAGATGCGAACACCCCGGCCTGATGAACCGCACTTCTAATCGGATATACGTGTGGGACGGATGCTCGATGCCTGTGCGCATCATCGAGCACCTTCCGGACGACGGCCGTGCCAACTGTCCAAGGCTTTCACGACTGAAGCCGTTACGCTTCGGTCCTAGAACTCCCCGACAGGATGATCCGTGCCACGTCCTGCGGGTTCTCGACGGACGAGAAATGTCCGGAATTCTTGAGGGTGAAGAAATGGGAATTTCCCAGGAGTTCCTTTGTGCGAGCCCGCTCCGGAATGCGTGACCAGTCGCTATCGCCGTAGACGAGCGTGACGGGCGCTTTGACCTTCGAATAGCGTTCGCGCGCCCGACTCCACGAACGCCATCCGGCCAACACCTTTCTCTCCGCATAATGGAAGTTGGCGTTGCGTCCTGATTTGTCAAAAATGGCGATCAGATCGGCGGGCATTTTGCGAGGGTCCGCGTAGCCGCCCGCCATGATCCTGCCGAGGATCCATGCGTTGGCCATAGCAGCGCCGACAGCCCCGAGAATCGGGATTTGAAGACTGCCGATGATCACGTTTGCGAACCCGCTGCCGCGGCGAATGCCGTCTCCGTATCGCGTTTCGTAGTCGTAGGGATTGAATGCGTAGACTGCCTCGATGCGTTCGGGAACTTCAGAGGCGACTGTCAGTGCGACCACAGCGCCGATGGATTCACCCACCATCGTGACGTCACGCAGATCCAGGCTTTTCAGGAATTCGACGATGCCCCACCGCAGATAGGGCTCGTCGTACTCTTGCGTGGTATCGACCGAGGAGAATCCATGGCCGGGCATGTCCACGGCATAGACCGTGAAGTTCTCCGCGAGAAGCGGTGCCAGCGACCGGAAGTACTCGAGCTGGGTGCGGATGGTATGGAGAAGAAGCAGAGGCGGCCCATTCCCCGACTTTTGATATCGGAGACTGACCTTGTCGGTCAATTTCAGAAACGCAGGTTTGGCGATATTCATACCGGCTCCTCAATCAAAGATCTGCCGTTGTCAGGTCTGATCTTGAACCATAGGGAATACATAGCTGGCAAGAACACGAGCGTCAGAATCGTGCCTGCGAAGGTGCCACCGATCAGCGTGTAAGCGAGCGTCCCCCAGAACACCGAATGGGTCAGCGGGATGAAGGCCAGAATCGCCGCCAATGCGGTCAAGACTACGGGTCTGGCACGCTGCACGGTGGCTTCGACAACGGCGCGGAACGGATCCAGTCCCGCCTGTTCGTTGTGGCGGATCTGTCCGATCAGAATCAACGTATTGCGCATCAGGATTCCCGACAGCGCAATCAGACCGACGAGCGCATTGATGCCGAACGGTTGCCGAAAAAGTATGAGCGTCGGCACCACGCCAATCAGACCCAAGGGGCTGGTCAGGAACACCATGACCATCGCAGAAATCGAACGCACCTGAAAGATGATGATGACGAGGGTGATGGCCAGCATGATCGGGAATAGCGGCACCATCGCTGTTGTCGCTTTGCCGGACTCCTCGATGGATCCCGCCTGCTCGATGCGATAACCGCTCGGCAGTCTCTCGATGAGAGACTGGAGTTGCTGAGTCATGGCCGTCGAGACGTCCGGCGGCTGCAAGCCCTCGGCAATGTCGCCGCGCACGGTGATGGTCGGCAGTCGGTCGCGCCTGCGCATGATCGGGTCTTCCATGCGCACATCGACTTTGCCTATCTGCGATAACGGGATGCGTTGTCCCGCGGCGCCAGCGAGCGTGAAGTCGCCGATCCTCGCCGGGTCGAGGCGGCTGTCGCCGGCTGAGCGGGCGACGACCTGCACCGTGCGGATGTCCTCGCGCACGGCCGTGACGGGCACCCCGCTCAGCAAGAATTGCAGTTGCTGCGCCACGGCGCTCGAGGTCAGCCCTACCGCCTGCAATCGATCCTGTTGCAAGGTGAAATGCAGCGTCGGCGTGCGCGTGCCCCAATCGGAATTGACCGTGCGCATCATGGGACTCGAATCCATGACGCGCTGCACGTCAGCCGCGATAGTGCGCAGCTTGTCCGGGTCCGGGCCCGTCACCCGGTAGGCGACCGGAAATGGCGAATACGGACCGAACACGAGTTGGGTGACACGCACGCGCGCCTCGGGCGCGAGCCCGCCCGCAATGGCCTCGCGGAGGCGCTGTTTCAACGCCTCGCGCTGCTCCTGGCTCTCCGTGCGAATTACGATCTTGGCGAACGACGGATCAGGCAGCTCCGGCGACATCGCGAGATAGAACCGCGGCGCACCTTGGCCGACGT
>Ga0105237_10007558_pt1 | contig 11879 bp, 9 predicted proteins | sample KBSC24metaG_FD_81520 | JGI IMG/M metagenome (GOLD analysis project Ga0105237, IMG submission 81520) | Corn rhizosphere microbial communities from Kellogg Biological Station, Michigan, USA - KBS C2-4 metaG | ecosystem: Host-associated > Plants > Roots > Rhizosphere > Soil | place: Michigan, USA... | reverse complement strand
GTCCGGCCTCGGGCCGATGAAGACGATGCCGGCGGCGAGCGCCGCGCGGGCGAAGGCGGCCCGCTCCGCGAGGAAGCCGTAGCCCGGATGGATGGCGTCAGCCCTCGTCGTCGCCGCCGCGGACAGGATCGCCGCGATGCTCAGGTAGCTCTCTGTCGGCGGTGGTGGCCCGACTCGGACCGCCGCATCGGCGAGCCGGACATGCGCCGCCCGGGCGTCGGCATCGCTGAACACCCCGTTGAAGTTCCCGATGGGCGCCCCGCCGTAGCTCAGGGCGGTAAAGGTCAGACCTGATCGTGCGTTGATCCTGGTGTCGGAAACCAACATGTCAGATCCTCACCTCGTCGTTGTCGCAGCACCGGTCACGATGGCGAAAACGGCTATCGTGCAGGCATTTCGAGCCTAGCCATTCCGGAGGTGGGGAAGCCCTACCCAGTACGCGAAATGCACGGCCCTTCGACTGCACGAAGTGTGCCGGAAAGAGGGCGCCAGCGGGCACACGGACTGTGCAAATCGTGATGAGCGGCTGCGCACTGTGCGTCTGTCAGGGGTCGGGCGCGGTTGCAAGGATCAACTCATGGGTCAGCTTGACGGCAAGGTAGCGTTCATCACGGGAATCGCCAGGGGACAGGGGCGGTCTCACGCGCTGACCCTTGCGCGCGAGGGTGCGGACATCATCGGCTTGGACATCTGCACGAAGCCGGACTCCACGCCCTATCCCGGGGCATCGCCCGCAGACCTCGATGAGACGATTCGCCTCGTCGAGGAGGTTGGTCGCAAGATCGTCGCGGAGCAGGCAGACGTTCGCGACCTGGCGCAGGTGCAGGCGGTCTTCGATCGCGGCATCGCGCACTTCGGCCGAGTGGACATCGTGCTCCCCAACGCCGGAATCTGCGCAGGCGGCCTGACATGGGAGATCACTCCCGAGGCGTGGCAGGAGATGCTCGACGTCAACCTCACCGGGCCATGGAACACCGTGCGGGTGGCGCTTCCGACGATGATCGAACAAGGCGACGGTGGCTCGATCGTGTTCACTGGGTCCGTCGATGCCCTCAAGGGATCGGCGAACATCTCTTCCTACGCCGCGTCCAAGCACGGCGTGACGGGTCTCATGCGGTCACTGGCCAACGAAGTTGGCCAGTACGGGATCCGCGTCAACTCCATCAATCCCGGTCACGTCGACACGGACATGCTCGGAAACGACTTCGTGTGGCGCCTGTTCCGGCCCGACCTTGAAGCACCGACGAAGGACGACGTGATCGGGTCCTTCACCGGTACCAACCTGTTGCCCGTTCCGTGGATGCAACCCGAGGACATCAGCAACGCCATCCTCTACCTGGTGTCCGATGCGGGCCGTTACGCCACCGGCACGACGCAGCTGTTGGATTCGGGTTTCCTGGCCAAGTCCTAAGAGTGGTCAGCCCGCCCCGCCCACGCGAGAGCGGGGCGTCTCGTGCCCTCGCGCTGCCCCCGCCGTTGAGCCCGGCATGGAACTGGCAGTTGCTGGCCAGCTGCCGTGGGTATCCCGTGCAGTTCTTCTTCCCCGAACAAGTGCGAGGAGTCGCGCTCACCGAGCAGGAAGCCACGGCGAAACGGATCTGCGTTGACTGCCCCGTCCTAGCGCAGTGCCGCGACCACGCTCTGCGCGTTCCGGAGGCGTGGGGCATTTGGGGCGCGATGACCCCGCGCGAACGGGGCATCCAGCGCTGACCGCAGCCTCTCACGCATATTGGACGGGGAGGACTTCTTGCCCGAATCGTTCGATCTGCTGTTCCTCGGTACCGTGAATCGGTTGCAGGACAACGGAGTCGGCGCCAGAGGCCAACAGCTTGTCGATCGCGGCGCGGCAATCCTGCTCGTCGCCGGCGACGGTCAGACTTCGAATCACGTCTGGATGGCAGTCCGATCCGCGCAGTGATCCGAGTTGCGCTGCGAGATAGGGCTTCTGCAGTGCCCTGGATACGGTGGGCCGCAACGCTTCGAGCCCGCGCTCACCATCCTGGGGGTCGAGGTTGGACCAAACGAACACGGTGATGCGGGCGCCTGGCCCGAGCGTGCGCCGGACGTCGGCGACGTAGTCCGGCGAAGATCCCTCTGCCAAGATCACCCCGAGTCCGAGATCGCGCGCCAACTCGATGCCCTTCGGGCCGCGTACGCCCAAGCTGAGGCCCGGCGCCCGAACGGGTGGGTGGGTCAGCGACACCGACTCGAGGTGTACGTGCTCTCCTTCGTAGCTGACTTCCTTGCCGTCGAGGAGATCTCGGACTGTCTCCGAGACTTCCCGGAGGCAGGCCATGAGACTTGCCGGGTGCTGGCCGACCTGCCTCAGCCATGCCGGCATGCCGTGGCCGATGCCCGCGTGGAATCGACCGCCGGATAGACGGGCAACCGAAGCGAACTCCATCGCCAGATACATCGGGTTCCGCACGGCCGCAGGTGCGATACCCAAGCCGACCTCGAGGTGAGTGGTCACGGCCAGCGCGCTTGCAACCTGAGCGATGCCTCCGGCCAGTGCCAGGTCTTCGCACACCCACAGTTCGGAGAAGCCCGCCACTTCGGCCGATCTGGCGAGCTGAAGCACGTCCTCGGTGGCACGTGCATCGATCTTGAACCCGATTGCGGGCATGAGGGTCCCCTTCGTTTGGTCAACTTGCCCAAGCTATCGATGCCACAGCGCGTAGGTAAGACCCAACATGTGCATTGCGTGCGCCGGACGATGCACGGTTCGCACGGCTATTGGAGGCTGAAAAGCCTGGTGTCCGAGGCGAATAGAGCTAGTCTCGAAGTGTCGGGAAAGACGTCCGTCGACATTCCGGCAAGGCGAGCGGAAGGCGGCGATCACGTGTCCTGGAGCCGTGTCTGTAGAGCTCGACGACGTGTTACATGGTGGAAGAGGCTCGACGCCTACCTGAGTAGTTGCGACAGCCTGAAGTACTCTTCGGCGGGGTACGCCCAGGTGGCTGCGATGTACCGCACCGACGACGGGCCTGCTGAGCAGTAGCCACGGATTCGACGTCGCGAGCGGAGCGCTGGTTGTCGGCGGAATCGCTGATCATCATCGTGTTCACGCTGGTTCGGGTTGACGGGGTCGACCTGGACGTCGCTCAAAGTCCGCCTTCGGACACGTTGCGCCAGTACTCTCAAGATGAGCAAGAAACACCAACGAGCCTGCACACTGCGGCAGCGAAGGCCTGGTTCATGTCATGTCAATGTCCATCGAAACTGCACTCCAGCTAGAGGTTTTCACCCGCGTTCCGCAGACGGTGTATGCCGGGCGTCGCAATTTCGACCGTCCAGTGCGATGGGTGCATCCAACGGAGATCCCCGACATCGCTCAATTTCTCAGTGGCGGCGAAATGCTTCTTACCGCAGGCTTGGGCATCGGTGACACTGCGGAGGGGCAGCGTCAGTACGTTCACGCCATCGACGATGCGCATGCGTCGGTGCTGATCGTGGAGTTGAGCGGACGGGCCTTCGACACGATGCCGGATGCACTCGTCGAAGCCGCCAACGAACGCGAGTTTCCCCTGGTGGGACTAGCGGGTGAATTGCCGTTCGTCGAGGTATCAGCCCAGGTCCACGAATCCATCATCGATCAGCGTGTTCTCGATCTGAGCGCCTACGAGCGGCTCAACGGCACCTTCATGCAGCTGCTGCTTGCCGGCCGCGACCACGTGCATTTCACCGACGCCTTGGCCAGCGAGGTAGGTCGGCCCGTGGTGTTGGAGGATTCTTCCCGGCAGGTGGTCGCATATTCGGGGAGCTCTGACCTCGGCGACCTCGCCCTGCGGGAGTGGGAGAGGCACTCGCGGATCGACCATGATGCAGCGACCGCGAGCAGCGGCAGTGCCAACGATGCCGACATCTGCACGCGCAAGGCGGTGGTCCTTCGCGGGGAGCGGTGGGGATGGCTGCATGTCCTGCACGGGGGCGAGCCGATCGTCGGAACGGCGGGGTACGCCATCGACCGGGCCGCGGACGGCATCGCCATCGCCTTGCTGGGTGCCCGAGAGAGCGGAGCACGCTCCGCCCAGCGACAGAACGCGCTCATCAGTCGGCTGTTGCTCGGCGACATTTCCGGCGACGCGTTCGTCACCCGCGCATTGCGGATCGGCAGGGACCTGCGGGACCGCGACCTGCTGGTGGTGTCGGTATGCAGAGAGTCGACGGGCGCGAATTCGGGCGAGGATGCCATGGAGGAGTTGTGCCGTTCGCTGCGGGTGCCTGCGGTGGTCGCCGACCTCGGCGAGCACACGTTGGTCATCATGGGCCTGTCCCGGACCAGGTCGGAGAAGCAAGTAGTCGAGCACCTGACTGCACTGGACGTGCGTGCCGGTGTCAGTCGCCCGGTCAGCGCGAGTCAGCTGCCTGCCGCGGTCGAACAAGCGCGTAGCGCAGCATCGGTGGCGTTGGCGAAGCCGGACAAGGCGGTACACCGGTTCGACGAACTTGGGGTATTGCGGCTGCTGGCTTCACTGGCTGGAGGACCCGAATTGGCCCGCTACATCGAGGATGAACTGGGCCCGGTGCTCAAACACGACGCCAAGGCGACCAACCCGCTGCTGCCGACCTTGCGCACGTATTTGTCGTGACGGCAAGAAGTCGCAAGCAGCCCAATTGCTCTTCATCCAGCGGCGGACGCTGTACTACCGGCTCGAGCGGATCGAGAGTTTGCTTGGACGCTCGATGGACGACCCCGACAATCGTCAGGCGCTGGTATTCGCAGTCCGCGGGCATGACCTGTTGCAGCGTGAGGTCCGCCAGTGAGGTTGGACCGTCACCCATTTCACGATTTGTGCAATGACGCGTCGGGGAGTTCTCCGTATGACCATGTCATCTGACGGCCGCCGCGCATAGCTTGGAGGTGGCCGAGCTGTCGTACATCATTGCCGTGCCGATCTGCCGTGCCAACCAATGGGAGCGCTTAGGATGACCCAGCATGTCCAGGCGCGGCCACTGACACGGGCCCGTTACGCCGTGTTCGCCCTGTTCGCGTCCTTCGGGGTCGTGTTGTCCACCTGGGCCGTACATCTGCCGGTGCTGCAGCACAACGTGGGATTGTCGAACGCCATGCTGGGGACGGTATTGCTGATCCTCGGCGCCGGATCGCTGGTGGGAATGCAGCTCAGCGGGGCGCTGGTCGATCGCGTCGGCAGCGGTCGCATCGCCACGATCGCAGGTGCGGTGTTGGCGGCCGCGATCACGCTGCCGTTGAATGCCTCTACGCTCGGGCAGGCCATCGCCGCGGCATTCGTGCTTGGCGCGGCAGCGGGTTGTGCCGACGTTGGGATGAATGCACTCGCCGTCAACGTCGAGCGCGATTACGGCCGACCGATCATGGCGTCGTTTCATGCGATGTTCTCCATCGGAACCGTCGTCGGATCCTTGCTCGGCGCAGCCGGATTCGCCTTGCGGCTGGGAATCCTTGCGATGACGACGATGATCGCGATCATCTGCCTGGCGATCGTCGGGTCCGCGTTCTGGGCTCTGCGCAACCGTCGGGAACACACGTCCGGCGGCCACCTCGACGAGGCGTCAGTGCCCGTCGCGCCCACGACTGAGCACCACCGTCGACGGGTCATCCTGCTGGGGATGCTGGCCTTCCTGTTCTTCCTGTCAGAGGGTTCGGCGATGGACTGGAGCAGCCTGCACGCTCAACAACATCTCGGCGCGGCTCCCTCGCTGGCGGCGTTGGCGGTCGGATCATTCGTGGTCGCCATGACTGCATCCCGATTCGCGGTGGACCGCGTTGCCCAAGCGATGGGCCCGGTGTGGGTGCTCAGGGGTGGCGCGGTTCTCGCAATGGTCGGCATGCTGACCGTCATCCTCGCCCCGGACCTACCCATCGTGTTCGTGGGGTGGGCTTTGTTCGGCGTGGGGCTGGCGGGCGGATTGCCCCAGGTGTTCACTGCCGCAGGCAATCTCGGCGGCCCCACATCCGGGCGCACGCTGTCGAGAGTCGTGGGCGTTGGGTACCTGGCAATCCTGGGTGGGCCCGCCCTGATTGGTTGGATGGTGGAATTGGTGTCGTGGACGGGGGCGCTGCTGGTGCCGTTGTGCGCCATGCTGGTGTGCGTCCTTGCAGCACCGGTCGTGGCCCGCGGCAAGGGCGTCTAGCCGATCCGCATCGACACTTCCACGTCGTCACCAAACGCCACCGACAGGTAGCCGCTGCCGGATGAACGCACGTGTTCCAAGTAGTCCGGGCTGTGGTCGGCGTTGTCGGCCACGATCAGCGCGCCCGGCCGGAATCGGTTTTCGACCAAAGCCAGGATGTCGGTGTAGAGCGCTTTAGCGCCATCCAGTAGGAGCAGGTCGACGGAGTCGGGAAGATCGGTGGCCAACGTCGTCAGCGCATCGCCCTCGCGGATCTCCACCAAGTCGGCCAGGCCGGCTTGGGCTACGTGTTCTCGCGCCTGCACGACCTTCGACGGCTCGAACTCGCTACCGATCAGGCGGCCGCCGCCGTTGTCGCGCAGTGCCGCGGCCAGGTGCAGGGTGGAGATGCCGAACGAGGTCCCGAATTCGATGATGTTGTGCGCGTTAGCGGTGCGCGCCAACATGTAGAGCAGCAGGCCGGATTCGCGCGAGACCGGCAGCCACATCTCCTTCATGAGGCCGTAGAAGCTGAGGTATTCGGTCTTGCTGTGCATCATGCTTTGGATCTCGTCGTCGGAGATGTCGCCCGTCGGCAAGCTCGTTTGCGAATTGGCTTGCGCGAACATGCGATCCAACAAGGGGGCCAGCGGAGCGCTGGTGAGCGTCGTAGTCATATCGGAGGTCCTATCTGTGTTAATGCGACTAGTTCGTCGCATTTCTAGGATACGATGGATTCGTCGCATTGGATATTCGCATTCGTTGGGAGCCGTACGCCGCCATGACCAACCGCCGGATTCCGCAGGTCTCGTCGAGAAAGCAACCCCAGCAAGCCCGTTCGGCGGAACTCGTCGCTGCCATCTTGGAAGCTGCTACTCAGGTTTTGGCCAAGGAAGGGGCGCAGCGCTTCACAACGGCCCGCGTCGCGGAGAGGGCGGGGGTCAGCGTCGGTTCCGTCTATCAGTACTTCCCGAACAAAGCAGCGATCCTGTTTAGGCTGCAAAGTGATGAGTGGCAGCAGACGACGGAGATGATGCGCAACATCTTGGCGGATGTCGTCAAGCAGCCACTCGACCGGCTCCGACTACTGGTTCATGCCTTCATCCGATCGGAGTGCGACGAGGCTGAAATGCGAGGGGCCCTCGATGACGCTGCCCCGCTCTACCGCGACGCACCAGAAGCGCAGGCCGCGAAGGCCTCAGGGGAAGGAATCTTCGAGGCCTTCATGCAGGAGGCGCTACCGAAGGCGCCGAGGCGAATTCGTGCGCTGGCCAGTGACTTGATCACCACGACGCTGGCAACCGTGGGAAAGGACTTTTCAGAGAATCCCCGCACGACCGCAGAGATCAAGGTTTACGCCGACGGCATGGCTGACATGTTCTGCGCCTACATCGACGAACTTGCCCGTCGCTGATCATCAACCACCTCGACGTCCTTGCCCGCCAACCGGTCGTCCCACACCCGGAGCACGTTGGCCGGGGTGCGCGGGGTCATCAGGCTGGCGACGACGTAGACGACCAGGCTCGCGGCCAACCCGTAGTAGATCGGCTCGTTGGCCAGCACGTCACCGACCACGAACATCGTCCCGAGGGTGACGACGGTGCCGACGCCCATCGACCACAACGCACCGGCGCCGGTCGCACGCTTCCACAGGAAGCCACCGAGGATGGCGACCAACAGACCGCCGACCAGGATGTCGTAGGCGATGGTCAGCGCGGCGACCACGTCGTTCAACAGCGCCGCGATCACGATGACCGCGATGCCGAGCACCACGACGTAGAGCCGATCCGAGTGCACGTCCCGTTCCGCGTCTTGCTCCTGCGGCGCATCGCGACCAATCAGCCTGAGCAGCAACGGTTTCACGTCGGTCTTGGCGACGGTGGCGGTGGCGATGAGGGCGCCAGACGCCGTCGACATCATCGCCGCGACGGCCGCCGCCAGCACGATACCGCTGATGCCGACGGGCAGGATCGTCTCGGCGATTTGGGCGTACACGTCGTCCTTGGCCTTCACGTTGGGCAAGAACGTCGACGCGGCCATGCCGATGACCGCACCTGCGACGCCGTACAGCACGCAGTAGAGCGCCGCCGTCGTGCCGCCCCACTTGGCGACCCCCGGTGAGCGCGCGGTGAAGACCCGCTGCCAAATGTCTTGGCCGATCAGCATTCCGAAGCTGTACACGACGAAGAACGTGATGATCGTCGGCACGCCGATCGCGCCGAGGTCGAAGACGACGTCACCCGCGCGCTCCCTGATGCCGTCGAGACCCCCAGCCTTGTTCCAGGTAAAGGGCAGCAGCAGGAAGAAGATGCCGATGGTCTTGAGCACGAACTGCACCATGTCGGTCAACGTGATCGACCACATGCCACCGATCGAGGAGTAGAGCATGACGATCGCGCCGCCGATTATCACCGACAGCGTGCGGTTGGTGTTGAACAGCACGTTGAAGACCGTCGCGTAGGCGATCGTCGACGTCACCGACAACATCAGCCTGTAGCCGACCATTACTAACAAAGGGCAGACGGTCCAGTCTACGCCGTAGCGCAGTTTGAGCATCTGCGCGACGGTGTAGACCTTGAGCCGCTGGATGCGTCCTGCGAAGACCAGGCTCAGCAGCAGCAGGCCGACGGCGATCGACACCACCAGCCACATGCCCGAGATGCCGTACTTGTAGCCGAGCCCGACGCCGCCGACCGTGGAGGCGCCGCCGAGGACGACGGCGGCCATGGTGCCGGTGTAGAGGGCTGGGCCGAGTCGCCTTCCGGCGACGAGGAAGTCGGCCGAGTCCTTCGTTCTGGTCTTGCCCCAGAAGCCGAACGCGAGCATCGACGCGAGATAGACGACGATGATGGCGATGTCGATGGGTTTACCCATGGTGGGACTCCTCGATATGGGTGGGAGCAAACATCCGCAGTAATGCGGGGAGGACGACCACGGCCGGACCGGGCGTGGTGAAGGTGCCGGCGATGATCTCGCCGACCGTGTCGAGCGTTGCCACGTCGGCGGGGATGCCGAAACTCGCTGCCAGGGCAGCGAAGTCGGGTCGAAACAGTTCGGTCGCCGTGGCCTGGCCGAACGCGTCGGTCATGTACTCGCGCAGGATTCCGTAGCCGCCGTCGTCGACGATCAGCCACGTGACGTCGGCGTCGTGCTGGCGCGCGGTGGCCAGTTCGGCGATCGAGTACATGGCACCGCCGTCACCGGAGACGGCGAACGTCCGCTCACCCGAACCGATCGCCGCGGCGATCGCCGCCGGGTAGCCGAATCCCAGACCGCCCGAGCCCTGGGCGGAGTGGAACTCGCCGTCGAGCGGATCCCATGCCGACCACGCCCAGTACGCGGCAATCGTCATGTCCCAGAACGTGTGCGTGCGAGCGGGGACGGCGGCGCGCAGATCGCGCATGAGGGTCAGCTCCGTGGCGAGGTCCTGGTCGGCGAGCCTGCGCTGCACCGCGGTTCGCAGGTCGGCGGCCGCCTTCTCGCCGGGGCCGCGATCGCGCTGCGCAACCTGCTTGGTGATCGCCTCGAGCGCGAGTGCGGCGTCGGCGTGGATGCCAAGGCCGGGGTGATTGGCCTCGAGCACCCGCGGCTCGGCATCGACGTGGATGAGCTTGCCCTTCGGGGCGAACGTGAAGTAGTTGCTCGTCACCTCACCCATCGCTGTGCCGACCGCCAGCAGCACGTCGGCGTCCTCCAGCATCTGGGTGGTGTAGCGGTCCTCGATCCACGACGCCGCCGAAAGCGGGTGGTCGAAGCGGATGGCGCCCTTGCCGCCGACGGTCGAGACCACCGGCGCGTCAAGCCTTTCGGCGAGGGCGGTCAGCGCGGCGGGTCCGCCGGCCGAGCGGCGCACCCCGCCGCCTGCGAGGATCACCGGCCGCGACGCGGAATCGAGTAGCGCGGCGGCCTCGGTGACGAGTTCGGCGCGAGGCGGACGCTCGGCGACGTGCGTCACCACCGAAATGACGGGCGGCACGTAACTGCCTCCCGTCGCTTCGCTCGCCCCATCGATCGACTCGAGGAGCACGTCCTGCGGAATCTCCACCCAGGTGGGGCCTGCGGGCGCTGACTGGGCGAGCGCAAACGCGTCGGCCAGCAGGCTCGGGATCTCGGCGGCCGTGCGGACGACGGCCGTGCTCTTGGTGACGTTGGTGGCACTGCGCTGTTGGTCGTCGAGCTGGTGCAGCATGCCGCGACGAAGGCCGAGCCCGTCGCGCGGCACCTGGCTGGTGATGACGAGCAGCGGCACCCCCGTCGCGTACGCCTCCTGGAGTGCGCCGAGCGCGGTAAGCGCGCCGGGGCCCGTCGACAGGAACATCACGCCGACTTCGCCTGTGGCCCTGGCATACCCGTCGGCGCCGAACGCGGAGTTGTTCTCGATGCGCGAGCTGACGAACGTCAGGTCGCTGCGCCGGATCGCGTCGAACAGCCCGAGGGCGTGCTGCCCGGGGATGCCGAAGACGTGCGAGACCCCTAGCACCGCCAGCGTTTCGACGACGACATCGCCCCCATTTCGGGTCACTTGACCGACTCCTCGTGTCTCAGCGCCAGCAGCGACACCAGGTCGTAGGCGACGTGCGAGGCGGCCACGCCGGTGATCTCGGCGTGGTCGTAGGCGGGGGCGACCTCGACGACGTCGGCGCCGATGAGGTTCAATCCGCGGAAACCGCGCAGAATCTCGAGCAATTCGCGGCTGGTGATGCCACCGGCCTCCGGCGTGCCGGTGCCCGGCGCGTGCGCAGGGTCGAGGACGTCGATGTCGATGGACACGTAGACGGGCCGGTCGCCGACGCGCTGCCGCAACTTGTCGATGACCTCGACCACGCCCTGGTGGTACACGTCCGACGAGGTGACGATGCCGAAGCCGAACCGTCGGTCGTCCTCGAGGTCCTTCTTGCCGTATAGCGGTCCGCGGGTGCCGACATGGCTGAGCGCCTCGGTGTCGACGATGCCTTCCTCGACCGCGCGGCGGAATGGCGTCCCGTGCGTGTACTCGGCTCCGAAATAGGTGTCCCAGGTGTCGAGGTGCGCGTCGAAGTGCACCAGCGCGACGGGGCCGTGTCGGTGCGCGGCCGCGCGCAGCAGGGGAAGGGCGATGGTGTGGTCGCCGCCGATCGTCACCAGTCGGGTGCCGTCCGCGGTCAAGTCGACCGCGGCGGCCTCGATGGTCTCGATGGCCTCGTGAATGTTGAAGGGGTTCACCGCGATGTCACCGGCGTCGGCGACCTGGGCGATCTCGAACGGCGAGACGTCCATCGCGGGGTTGTACGGCCGCAGCAGTCGCGATGATTCGCGCACGTGCGTCGGACCGAACCGGGCGCCGGGCCGGTAGGACACCCCGGAGTCGAACGGAACGCCCGCGACGACGACGTCGGCGCGCGGCACCTGATCGAGGCGGGGGAGCCGGGCAAACGATGCGGGGCCTGCGAAACGCGGCGTCTTGGAGGCGTCGATGGGGCCGATTGGGGCGGTCATGCTGAGACTTCCTCTGTGGTGGTTGCGATTTCGGGATCGTCGGTCGAAACGATCGGCGTATTGGCCGGTGGCCCAACGGGAACGGCACGCGCTCCTTCTGGGCCAAACGCATCGGCTGGCTCAGGGAGCAGCCAGAGCAGCGCCGGGTACAGGACGGCTGCGAGCCCGAGGCCGACCGGGATGCTCAGGTCGATGCCGTTGGCCAGATTGCCGAGCGGCCCGACGAACTGGCCGGGAACGTTGACGAAGCAGATGCTGAACAGCGCCGAGACAATCCAGGCGCCGAGCCCGCGCCAGTTCCACCCGTG
>Ga0105237_10007557_pt1 | contig 11879 bp, 15 predicted proteins | sample KBSC24metaG_FD_81520 | JGI IMG/M metagenome (GOLD analysis project Ga0105237, IMG submission 81520) | Corn rhizosphere microbial communities from Kellogg Biological Station, Michigan, USA - KBS C2-4 metaG | ecosystem: Host-associated > Plants > Roots > Rhizosphere > Soil | place: Michigan, USA... | reverse complement strand
AACACCGTCCGGAGCACGGCCAAACCCCTTACCTACAACGAAGAAAAAGTAGCACAAGGCAAGGCCGAATGCATCCATACCGGCAATTTCTTGCAGAGTAAAGAACGCCTGACATACGACGATAAACTCCGCCGGTTCCAGCGTCTGAACGAACTGAACGGCCGTTCGCACGTGAAAATGTTTCACGCCACGCTGAACTTTTCGCCCAGGGAAACGCTCTCCGACAAGGAGCTGGTGTCCATCGCCGACAACTATATGCATGGCCTCAAGATGGACAATCAACCCTATCTGGTCTACCGCCATAACGACGCCAACCACCCGCATATTCACATCGTTTCCTCGTTGATCCGGCCCGACGGCAGCCGCGTCAACACCCACCGCATGGGTGTAGATCTCTCCCAACCCACCTGCAAAGCCATCGAGGAGGAGTTCCATTTGATCCCATCCGGCCGCCGGCAAAACAGGATTCTCCCCGTTCCGGAGTCGACCCACCGGCTCGATCCTGCCTCGTCCGAGCCCGTCTCCGAGGCTGTCAACCGCGTCGCCGCCACCGTCATGAAACACTATCATTTCACCGATCTGGCCGAATACAACGCCATCCTTCGCGCGTACAATGTCACGGCCGAAACCGGCGCCCCCGGCAGCAAAACCCACAGGCACAACGGCCTCTATTATGTCGCCCTGGACGACCATGGCAACCGCGTCAGTCCGCCGATCATGGCCTCCCAACTGCCCTGCCGGCCCACCCAAAAAAAGCTGGAAGAAAGATGTGTGGAAGGTTGGATCAAACGGGAAAAGCTGCTGGTCAGCATCAAACTCCGCGTCGGCTTGACGTTGGACCAGGAGCCCCCGAGCTTGCCCTCGCTGGTATCCCGGTTACAACGCGACGGCATCGAGATTGTCCGGCCACCAGCCAATGGCCGAAACCCGCATGACCAGATCTTCGTCAATCACCAAACCCGCATCGTCGTCACCGGCAAGCACCTGGGTCCGGAGTACACGACCGTCGCCTTCGATGCGGCTATCCGCAGCCGCCAGCGGCCCGCCAAGCAGCGCCACCAACAGAAGGTCAACCAGCACCAGGACACCCGCTTCAGCGTAAACGTTCCCCAGGTCCTTTCTGCCGCCCTTCACACCCAGCCGGCCGGTCCGGACCGGTTCGAAAAGGATCAGCATTTGGGTCATGGTTATAAACGGTAATCGCTCGTACTTATATTTGTATTAGCCTGTTAATTAATATCAGACCAATCGAATTCCAATATCCACTCGTTCGGATTATGTACCATGGCCGACGCTGGCCTTTTGAAGAGTTTGAAACCAAAGCTATACTGGAGGTAAAAGATTAGTTGCCCGTTTTCGTCGAATTCTAATCTAAAAAATCTTTCTTCAGTCACCATTTTGTATTCGGTGTTATCATCGAGATCAATGGAGACGCAAGTCGGTTCAACCCACACATTGACGATACTTTTTGTGCGGTTGAAAAATTCAATTTCGATTGGTTTACTTGGGATCTGGTCGGCGCTCATGAGCACTTCTTTGAGGTTACAGCATTTGCTTTTTCAGATCATGCCAGACATTGATATCCCAGGCACCCCGGGCGGCGCCGGAAGTAGAAGGCGCGACGAAAAGCTTTGACCGGCCAATCGTTTGTTGCTGCTTACCGTAGGTGATCTTCCCGGTTCCGCTCACTTGAAAATAGATCGCCGCGGCCTTTTTGCCGTTGAAACACACAATCTTCGGCTGGTATTTGAGTATCTTTTCTCTCAGTCCAGCGATATCAAAATCGCTCTGTTTCAATACGTGATCCATCCCATGAGTGAGTTTTGCCAGGTCGGTAAGACCGATCCTGAATTTTGGCAGCTCGGTATATTCTTCCGGTTGTAGTCGCCGGCTTGTAAATCCACAGGAATGCAAGGTCGGATAGAACTGGTTCCCGGGCCCAGCATAATAAGCTTTGCGAAGGGCAGATTTATCACCGGCAGCCATGCCGCAGAAGACGATGTCCAGATCGGGATATAATACATCTGGTAGGATCATGGGGTTAATTTTCGTAATGGAAGTTACGTCATATTCGTTTATCAGCCAGCCCATTCACCACTCTCTTTAAATGAATATGCCGGAGATGAAGGTCATTCCTATGTCACGAATTTTTGAAAATTTGTGACAAAACTCTTTCGGTAGTCGCCTATAGTCTTCAAAAAGTTGAAAGAATTCAATTGCGGTTATCGTTTTCGATGTTATTTGCTATCCGGTACAGGATTCGAGCCACTCTTTGGGGAGAAATCTTAGCGGCATCGCGGATGTCAGTTAATTTTTCCCGAGCCAGAATTTCCGTCAAACGACGCATTACCACAGAATCTTCTCCCTGGTCCTTCAATGCTATCAATGCCTGGATCGCCAGAAAGATATTTTTTTGTTCCACTGCCAGTTGTTTCGGCGTTGTTTTCTGAAAGACTATCTTGTGTCTTCCCACTTTAATACTTTTCGGATTTCCACTGGTAAGGAAAACAACCCGTGTGGGTACCTGGATTGACAGGCCTAGTCGATTTAATGCATATGCACCTGTAGGCCGAATAACGACTTTATCTCGTTTGGCGATCGCTTTGGCCAAGTCCTCGAGGGAAGGTTTGAGCGGGCCAAGTTCGGGATCTATTTTGGGCTTGAGGTAGATACCTTTAGCCAGGCGGATCAGCTGCTTTGTTCCGACCAATCGGAAAAAGGCGGTATGGATCGCCTCGGGGCTACCAAATTCCAAAAGGTCGCCGGGGAAAATAATCTCTCCTGGTTTTGCGTCTTTTACCTTGTCGGTGATCGATTGAGAAACGTTATAGATTGTCAATTTGTAAGGTTTTTTTCAATTTTCCTTACGGCTACATAAGAATCATGAGCTCCGGATAGCTGTTTGTTCACTTTTTTCACTTGTGCATGATTCATGCACAAGCAGGTTTTTTGAACAATACTGATCGGTTGGAAAACTAACAGCGCTGAAAAAATTGATTGCCAGAACGGTTTACGGAACCATAATTCTGCGGCGATGACCGCCGTAAATTCCAGCTTTTGTAAACCATACTATCCTCACTGGGCTTTATCTTCCATCCCCCGTCTGACCTCCAGCGACAGCCGGCATCTAGCGATCAGCAGATCGCTGTTATCACTGATATAAAGCTCCTCTACTTCTTTTTCCGTAAACCTTCCCGAAAGCCCGGCGAGTATGTCCTTCACCTTAAAATAAATCTCGCCGCTTTCATGTAACAATTCGGCTATCTGGCGTCCCAGCATTCTTGCCGCTGCAATATTGGGTTCGAAATCTTCGGTCAACAAGTCGTCGTATGGTTGATCATAAAGAGCTTCGCCGCTTATCTCGAAATAATGACGGAAAATAAAATACACATCTTCCAGATCTTTTGCACGCCATTCCGGCTTTGTGTTCCAGGCGATCAATTTGAGCACGCAAAGCCCCGGCAATGTGATCACCTTGAAGACTCCATCCGCCGCTACCGCACCACTGGTCACCTCTTTTGTCCCATAAACAGACAATTCCATTGGGGGATCGTCGAGCCAGACCGTCCCATCCCGTTCGATATCCCCGAAAGGTATCAGATCGAGCATTTGACCTTCCGGACTATATAGCCGGTAGGGCGCGCGCGCATCCCGGCTGAAACCCTCGATGTCCGTCAATGCCTGTTGTACTCCTTTATACTGATCCAGGTCGCGCACATATACAGAAATATCCAAGTCCTTCGTTGTCCGTTTGTCCCGATAAGAAAGATGATCGACCCATACGTCCCGCGCAACAGCTCCAATGAGATAAAAATCAATTCCCATGCGCGTGAGTACTCTTTCCAGCGCGTCAAGCACCGGGCCCCAGCCTATCTCTCTCAATTGATCAAAATTCTTTTTTAAGGTATTCATCATAAATCATTTCCGCCGTTTCTGCACACCGGGCGTTCCCCGTCAGCAGCAAATCAGCATAAACCAATAAGGCAGGCGCCACCCCAGTCATCCCCTCTTCTTCGTAGTGCCAGAATTTCGCGTATATTTTTATAGGACCGGCTTTATCCGGAATCAATCGGTTGGATAAAATTAAATTCCGAATTGCTTCTTCGGTATATATCGTCAGCTCGCCGGGGGTGAGATAATGGGTCAGCAATTCGCTCGCCGGCTCGCCACCCCAAACTGTTCGATCTTTGTTCAATGTCAATTTCTTCCAGCTATCTAAGCGTACCTCTGGAAAGAATCGAAAGCTTCCTAAAAGCAATGCCGGTTTCAACTCTTCACCGTATCCCTTAATCCAGACATCCAACAGCTTTTTCTTATTGACAAGCCGGTACTGTTTTTTCCTTGTGGTTCCGCTTGCTACGAGGTAGCCCTCATCCTGCAGGGCTTCCAGTACGTTGTGTACATTGCCAACCGCCATACCGTATATAGCCGCCAGTTCCCGGCGCGTTTTAGTTAGTAATTCCGGGTTCTGAAGGATGTCAAAGACCAACGGCAGTCCCGTCTTGGTAAATGCCCTGCTTCCCGCCTTTACTTGCTTGTCCTGCTTTTCCCGCCCTCCGGCTTCAACCAGGATCAATAGATCCTTTCGCTTTAGAAATATATTCCCCGTTTCATCCAAGTAGCTGATGCCATCTACACGTAGCCGCTCCCGCAGACCTGGTAATAGGTGATCCGTGACGAGTAAAGTTGGCTGTTTACCAGCCAGTTCCTTTTCTATCGCTGGTAAATGCATGTTTCTCAACCCCTTGCGGATGAGCAAGACCCAGGTATAAAGATGCCCTTCCGCTGTTAAGAGCAATTTATTCCCTTTTTGTTCAGCTTTCCAGCCCGTGACGGCTGTCAAGCGATCTATCGCGGGCTGAGCCGTTTTTTGATTATTGATCACGTTTTATTGATCACGTTTTCGTGATCAATCGAATATAATGATCATTTCCGATATGAACAAAAGAATTTTCCCTCCAACATAAGTCCTGATGGCAAATAACTGCAAGGAAAAACACAGTTTTGAGATGAGAGTTCGGCAAGAAGGAACGCAGGAGACGACAAATGTAAGGAAATTACAGCAGTTTGCTTACAACAGCGCTTAACTTTTGCCTGAGCCATTGAACTACATAAACGCAATGTCAGACTTCGATGTTTGGTCAGCGGTCAGGTTCACCTGGTTTGGCAGACTTCCGTCCGCCAGATACTGATTCCATTCGGAGCCAGAAAAAATACAATTACCACAATCAATTTCCACCCCTTCAAGCTCGCCAACAATTAGCTGGAGTAACTTAAATTGCGATTGCATTTCCTTGTCCCAAAGTTCAAAAGTAACAGAAAAACGCTGGTCATTTAAACCCAAGAATTTGATAAATATTCCGCTAGATGTGTCGCCTATCCGATCTGTCAATTGAAAGAAGTACCCGGAGTAATCGGGATACGGAATTTCAGCCAGGGTTTTACGTTCACCATGAATATACCTGTACGAAATATCCTCTCCCCTTCGTTTGAACTGATCGAGCCAAAAGTTAGGAGTTGGGATGTGACTTAAATTAGCCCTCACGAAGAATTCTCTATCGCTCGCCCAAGGTCTGAAGGAATCAATAACGATTGGCAGTTGTGTTATCTTTACACGATTGGTAACCAACGAGAAGTCGGCAGGATCGCCAAAATCCAATCGAATGCCATTTGCGTCTTGCAAAGCCAGAATCCCGAACACATAATAGTCATCCGAAATAATGGGTCCTTTTTGGTCAAAGTCCCATGCTATGACAACCTCTGGTCGCAAGGCAAATGGGAGGATTCGCCTTTCTGAATTCGCCCGATAGTTCCCGGAAATTATACAACCAATGGTAATGGTCAAGGGCTCTTTATCTACGGCAAGGATGTAGGCATCTTCCAAGAAATTATATCCGGACAACCATGTCTCCAGCTCATTACATGAATCAAATACCCATTCATTTGAATCCGACATACTATTTTCTTTTTCTGGTAAATGGCTTTTTTCCCAAGAATAACCGACCGTACCGACGTTCGGTTCTATCCACCCATCGTTTACGTCTTAACGCAGTTGCTAAACGATCAGCGGGTCCTTGATCTCCTTATCCCGCACCAAGAACCGAATCCTTCCCTTATAACAAATCCACCACATCATCTTCACCCCTCATCTTAGAAATCAAGAGCCTCACCTGACCACCTGGCAAAATTTCAAACAAGCTTCGGTTGCCTCCGCCACATGTAATCCAGAAGCTTTTTTATAATCTTCGCAATAACCAAACTTCTTCATCAGCCTTTTAGCATCTCCCCGCAACCAGTATGCTTTGCCATAAACCGGCCTCAACTCGATCGCCCTGCTCAAATCTGACACTGCCTTATCATAACTTTCCATGTGATAGTAGGCAACCCCACGTCCGTAAAATGCTCTTGAATCATTCGGATTCAACCTAATTGAGATATTATAATCATCCACCGCCTTATCGTAGTTACAAAGAAGAACCTTGATCTCGCCGCGGACAATATACGAATGAGAGTCCCTGGGGGAAAGTTGAATGGCGGTGTCGATATCGCGCAGAGCCGCATAAATGTCTTCTCCCATGTCAATCCTGGCGAGACTTCTGCATTGATAGGCTACTTCAAATTTGGGATGTAAGTGAAGCGCCAGGTTATAGTCCGCAATAGCAGCCTGGAATTTCTTCAGTGCGGCCTCAGCTGTTCCCCGTTGCAAATAAGCGTTTGCTTTTAATGGATCCAACGAAATTGCCTTAGAAAAATCCGCGATCGCGCTATCGTGCGATCCTAGCTCATTCTTGCACATCCCTCGGTTTATAAAGGCCGATAAATATTTTGGATTTAGTCTTATGGCAATGCCGTAATCGCCGATCGCCCGGGTACGATCCCCCAGTGCGGACCAGGAAATTCCCCTATTGTAAAAGGCCTTGGCATCGTTTGGCTTAAGGTCAATGGCCTTACCATAATCCCGAATTGCCGCTGCATGTTGGTTTAAATTCGCCCTTGCCACTCCTCGAGAGAGATAAGCCAACGCCTCGCTGGAATCGCATTTCAGCGCTATCGTAAAATCCTTAATTGCTTGCTCATATTTCCCGACATTTTCGGCGTTGATTCCGGCGTGGATAAATGCTGGTGCGCAATCCTGCGCTCTGACTAACGTCATATTGACCACCACTAAAAAAGCAAGCGAGCTTATTCGGATCATACCACAATAAAGCAATATAATTTCTTTTTTGCAACCACGAAAATAACGTCGTCTATCGCCTGCTTCTGGGAGATTTGACACGAGTTCCCGCTTTATTGATGTAAAACCACTCATTGCTTGTTCATGATGAGTGCTCTCCATCAGAATGTGTTTTGCAGCTCAGTGCCACTTTTGCCACCCCATTTTCGAATGGCCAGGCACAAGCGAATTGGGTCATAATGGCTATTTTGCCGTTGGCTGCGTCAGCGTACCCGATTTTGCCAGCTATCGTAATTCGAAAAAGACCATCCGCCGGCTCGTCAGGCCCATTGTCGAAAATGAAGACACTGTATAAGACGTGAAATTGTCGGTCGATTGCTATAAGGCGCCCTGCGGTATCAATCACAATGGCAAAATATCGAAAGGTATCAGTAATGCATATCGGATACTTTCCCATCGGAACAATCATTTTGCCGGCTTCATTCCTGTATCCATACGTATCCACGGCGGTGTCTGCAACCCTTATCAAAACGTCCTTTTCGTCAGACGCTTGCGCGGCAGCCATTTGGCTGGTCATCAATATAATTATAGAAACGAACGTAATCCTGATCATTGGCGTCACGGAGTATTCCGCAACAAATTAAACAAATAACCTAAGTTTGCGACCATAGCTCTTTGCACCCCTCATCAACCGAGTACAAACCATGCCTGTACCTATCCCTGTACCCAGGCATAATCGCAATACGTATTCAATTGATTGAAAACCAGATACCCAACGTAGTTCGAGTCCCAGCGGGATCACGGGGCCGATCAGAATTGTATCTGATCGGCTTTTTGTTTATTGATGCTTGGAACGAACATGTTTCCGGCCGTTTATTGAATCAAGCCTGGAATATTTTGTGCCAAAACCCTCTTTTTTCGACTGACGGAATTGTAAATACTTTTAGGTGTGTAAACTTTTCCAATTCCTTCAGAATTTCGAATCCAATGTCGTTGTATATGTTGTATTCAGACTTGCCCTCTTTATCCAGAAAATCATAAATACATTTAAGTCTGGTTGTCGTTACCGGCCTTTTATCCCACGGTAATTTGAAATTTTTTGCCAGGTCTGCCCAATGGGATAGCTCGCCATTATCATTTTTTACGAGGGCAACGTAAAAGCAAAAATCCGGGTTGGATAGCGTCAAAATAAGAAGATCACCTTTCGGTTCAATTTTTATCGGTTGTTGATATTCTTCTGGCAACCTTTTTAGCCTTTCATGAAGTACATTGATATTTGCATCTGTTGCTGATTCGGTTACGCCAAGAAATACGAAGACGGGTCTTGTTTTGGTGACAGGGTTGGGCATATTTTCAATGGTTTCTTGCCCAGAGTTATAAATGAACTGAAATTCCTCCCGTCACATACTTCATTTCCTTTTTCCTCATGGCCGCTTTATTCAAAAGCATTGCTCCTTCCCTATCCCTTTCGATAATTCTAAACCAATACTCGGCCGGGATCGAATTATTAGAGTGCAATTCCAATCGGATAGGTATATAGTCAGGGGGCATACGACGCTGGTTAATCAACTGGCTAAGCAAGGTTTCATCTATGCCAATTTCTTCTGCTAATCTCCGCCGCTTCATATTCAGAAGCTCAATGTATAATTTCAGAAAATAACCAAAAGAATACTCGTTATTTGGCTTTTCAGCCCGAAAGTAATCTTCCATCCGGAATTTTAAACCCATGAGCCTTGCCGTCAGCTTTTCCGCATCGGTCATCTTATCCCTGGCCCTTTGCCTGGCTTCAGCCAATTGCAGCTCGGCGCTCTTTTGCCGTTTCGCAGAAAGCTTTACCGGAAAGACAAAGGATTCAGCCAGATCCTTATTGTTGTTTTCTTGCAACAATTTCTTATAACTCATGATAAGTACTTTTTAATTAGTTCATATAACCGCGGTCCTTCCAGGAACAACTGCGGGCCCCCGTCCATAAAGCCGTATTTGACTTTATAATGGTTTCTTAGCTCCGTTTTACGCAAGAGTGATATACAGGCTTGCTCGAAATACTTGCTTATTGCTACCCTTCCTGCGAAAGCAATGAGATGGCCTGCTATGCCTTCATATTTTTTGTCTTTGCCCTGGTTTTCACGGGAAACGCAAAGAAGACGTATTTCAACGCGAAACTCCCGCGGAAAATCGATGAGCGCTAATAAACCTAATATCTCCGATTCTCCCTGTAACGTAAGTTTAAACAAATCGGACACTCCCCTTTCCTTCTTCCAGTCAAAGAAATATCTCTTTTTTGCAATTTGTTTGAAATCTGCGTTGGCAAGGAGGGCAATAGAAGCCTTCAGCTTTTTACCGGTCGCCACCTCGATGATTGCCATATGCTAAGTTATCAAAAACTTGGCATAAAATGTAAAGTTTTTTTCAAACGGGATGGTGTCATTTGGATTTATTTGTTACCTTTATCCCGTAAACGCTCTTCGGCTGTCGATACAACCCCGTTCAAACGGGTTAGTGGGGGGAATGAGGGGGATGAAAAAGAGAGGCAAAATAGCTTTTGAATCTGAACAAGTTACCGCAAGTATAAAACTCCCGGCGGGATCAAAAACCACGCAGCAGCGTGGTTTTTTCTTTTATGGAAGGTCCAGCCCCGCTGTGCAAAACTTCTCGTATCAAAAAAGACCAATTAGGACCAATCTGTACGGGTACCTGCGCGGGCGCCACCTCTTCGAATGTAAACTGAGTATCTCACCGATGGAATACACTAATATGACATCGTTATAATGGTTAATTTTGCTGTACGCGACAGTGTTTACCTCTATTTCTGGATAACCTGTCGATAAACCACCTATCTTAGGGTGTTAAAAATTCCAAGTGAATGACGAACTTTAAATCATTGACAATATGGACAATTGTTCTTAGCTTTTTTATACTTGTAGGCGCGGGACATGGACTTATCTGTGTGGGTTTGCTGGATGTGTTTTGGATTGTGGCCACTCTGACCGGGCGACATATTAGTCAAGATTTTGCTTCGTTCTCTTTAACGGGCTCTTACGAGCAATCGCTTGGCGCAGCCGCCTTGTTGTCTTTTCTCGGACAAGTAATTCTCCTTATATCCTTCACCATTAAAGAACCGGGTAAAATCCGGATCAAGCTTTTGGGACTTTCTCTTTTATGGGTCGGATATTATTATCTGATCCACAACTGCTTGAAGGATTCTGCCTCCCAATTGAGTTTATTTTCCGGAATTCCTTTTTTGATTTCTTCCGGACTGCTGACTTACAGAATGATTAAAGAAAAGTTGAGTAGCATACGATCACAAAGTGTTATAGAGAAAAGGTTATAGTTTTGGCGTCCAGTTATGTGGAAGTAATTCAGCACTCGAAGTTCCATAGAGCTGACCCCAAAAGAAAGATAGACCAGATGCGAATGGAAAAATACCACTGGGCCATTCGAAAGCCGACACTCGGCAAATAGATCGATTTCTACTTTATTTGTACATGCACCGCTAGACGGGTTCCCTCCAGAAATAACTGAGTTCGGAGGAGCCGACAGATACAGGACTTTCTTCTTCGTACCTTTATTTGGATGAACATTATATAGATCGACAAAATTATGTTTCTGCAATCAGACCTATCATTGACAAGCGCATACGCCGCTACCTTGTTAACGGTAGCGCATCCGCAATTCTGTATAAAAACTGCTCTTATTTCAGTCCACGAGTTATTAAAGATGCTTTTTCGTTTACTTCGTAGTCTACTGAGGATACATTTTTTACAAATGGTCTGCTCACCACTGCCTTTACAAGGTCAGAGTGCATAAACTCTTCCATAGCTGTTTTGCTTTCCCATAAATAAAACCCTCCAAATGAGTTTTTTTCTTTGTCTGCTAACCAAACCTTTGAAATGAGACCCTTTACATTCGCTAAAATAGGTGCATCTGGCTCAACCATTTGCTTAAGATATTCCGCTTGTGAAATATCTTTTAATTGATAAGTGATAATTTGTGCATGCATTGTTTTAATTTTTCTGATTAATTCTACTTTGGTTCAGTTTTCTTATTTACCATAAGATTGGCTCTGAATGACATTCCAAAGATCGACATTTATTATCACTTGCCCTCCGTTCACCGATCCCTTAACTATTCCCGGAAAAATGGCGCCTCTGGTAAATGTCAACTTAATAACAAGGCTTGGCTAATGCTGAACTGGACAGGTTTCAAAAATCGGACATATTCGTCGGCGATGACGGTTCGCGTTGGATCAAGATCGATAGGAAGCCGATGCGGAGCTATCAGCCCCTACCGGGGCGAAAAGGAAGAGGAGAGTGGCGAATGTTTTGGGCATCATGCAGTTTTTGTAGCACTATGATAGCCATTTCAGCCTTTTTCGCTATCTTCAGAACAGGTTGCCTGCTATTCATACAAAACAGTCCAGAACTATGTCGATCCGGATAGCCATCAATCACAAGACCACCTACAAATACGACCGCCCCGTATCCCTTGCACCGCATGTCTTCCGGCTGCGTCCGGCCGTCCACTCCCGCACGCCGATCGAAGCGTATTCCTTCAAAGTGTCCCCAAAGGAACATTTTATCAATTGGCAGCAGGATCCCTTTGGTAACTTCCAGGCCAGGGTGGTATTCCCGGAAAAGGCCACGGAGCTGGATATCCAGGTGGAAGTCATCGCTGAGATGGTGGTGATCAATCCCTTTGACTTTTT
>Ga0105237_10007554_pt1 | contig 11880 bp, 12 predicted proteins | sample KBSC24metaG_FD_81520 | JGI IMG/M metagenome (GOLD analysis project Ga0105237, IMG submission 81520) | Corn rhizosphere microbial communities from Kellogg Biological Station, Michigan, USA - KBS C2-4 metaG | ecosystem: Host-associated > Plants > Roots > Rhizosphere > Soil | place: Michigan, USA... | reverse complement strand
GCGGTCGGCGGCACGCCGCACGCATTCTCGTCGGGCTCGTTCACCGAAGGGCGCCTCGCCGCGAAGGCGGCGTGCAAGTACATCGAGGACGGCAAGGGCGAGGGCATCGTCGTGTCCGATGAGCAGATCGAGCGCCGCAGAAAAGAGATCTTCAAGCCGCTCGAGCACTACCGGATCTATCGCAATGCCGTCGTGGCGGGCACGGTCAACCCGCACTACATCAATCCGCAACAGGGCCTCGACCGGCTGCAGAAGCTGATGGACGAGTATTGCGGCGGCTATACCGTGGGCTACATGACCAACGAGAAGCTGTTGAACATGTGCCTCAAGCGGCTGAAGATCATGGAAGAGGATCTGCAGAGCCTGGCCGCGAAGGACCTGCATGAGCTGCTGCGCGCATGGGAGCTGATGCACCGTCACCGCGCCGCCGAGTGCGTCACGCAGCACACGCTGTTCCGCAAGGAGACGCGCTGGCCCGGCTACTACTACCGCGGCGACGTGATGAAGGTCGACGACGAGAACTGGCATGTGCTCACCGTGTCGCGTCGCGATCCGCTGACCGGCGAATACGAAATGGAAAAGGCGCCCTGCTATCACCTGATCACGGACGAGGAGGAGGCGAAGGCTGGACAGGGCGCGGGCCAGAAGATCACCGCGTGAACATCGTCGAAAGCACGGACGAGGAGATACGCGTCATCGCCGATCCGTTGTGGCGCGGTCTTCTCAAGTCGTCCAACGAAGGCAAGTACGGAGAGTTTGTGTCCAGGTTTGCCAAGTCGCTGGCATTGACGATGAATGAGATCGTCGTGAATCACCAGTTCGCCAACAGCGAGCTGGCCCGGAACCTGTCCGAAGATGCCGACTTTCTGGGCATCATCCGCCGGGGCGAGCATGTGACGGTGCTGTACCGGCAGCGCAGCACGAAGAAGCCGGGCGAGTGGCTTGGCCGGCTGGTGCTCGGCTATGAAGAGGGCGAGGTCAGGATTTTCGCGGCGTCGATATTCTGATGAGCGGATTCGATTCCTGATGCGCGAAGTGATCCAGGACGGCAAGCTGGTCGAGCTGACCTACAAGGTGACCGACCGGAAGTCGGGGCAGGTCCTCACCTGCGTCGAATTTCCGCTGGGCTATGTGCACGGTCACAATGAAATCCTGGCGCCTTCGGTCCACAAGGAGCTGGAAGGCAAGTCCGCCGGTGAAGTGATCGAAGTGCCGATCGACGGCAATCGCATCTTCGGTCCGCGCGACGAGTCGCTGGTGTTCACGGATCGGATCGAGAACGTGCCTGAAGAATATCGACAGGTCGGGACTTCGATCCTGATGGGGAACGACAACGGCCAGACCAAGAGCTTCATCGTGACGCGCGTGGATGGCCAGACGGTGACGGTGGATGGCAACAATCCGCTTTGCGGAAGGGAGGTCGTCTTTACGCTCGAGATTGTGACGGTGCGCGAGGCGACCGACGAAGAGATGCAGGCCGGCGGGGCGATCGGCGCCAGGCCGGACGTCGACCCGTCGACGATGAGGCCGGTTTGAGCGGCGGTGGCAAGATGACATTCGACGGCCGGGCTTGGTTGTTTGAGCCCGGAATGATTGACTGACGAAATGGAATGACCATGAGCGAGCAAAAACCGATCACCAAGGTTCCTGACGGCGTGACGCGCTTTTATACGACGCGCCAGATGCCGCCGAACGCAAAGGGCTTTGTCGGCTACGAAACCATCTGGAAGCCGTTGCAGAAGGAAGTGCCGTACAAGACGCCGAAGAAGCCGTAATCGTCTGGCCGCAGTGGAGTCCTGCCTCTTCGAAGTCAGGAGCTTCGAGGAAAGGGCTCAGGAGAAAAGAGCTGGCTGCGCTTTGAGCCAGTCTTTCAAATAGCTGATGAATAGGGTTGTCTTGGCAGGAACGTTCTTGCGCGAAGGGTAGATGGCGCATATCGCGGCTTCGCTCACCACCGAGTAGTTGCCAAGCAATCTGCATAACCGACCATCCGCCAGCGCGGAGGCAACATCCCACGTTGCCTTTAATGCGATACCAACCCCGGCCAGCGCCGCATCGCGTATCACCTCGCCGTTATTGCATTCGAAATTGCCTTTGACATGTATTCGCTCTTTACCCTTCGGACCGCTCAGCGTCCAGTGCGGTTGCTGCGTCAAAACAAGACAATTGTGCATCATTAAATCCGAGGGTACAGTCGGCATCTCACGTCCGGCCAGGTATTGCGGAGACGCGCAAACCACACGCTTGTCGTTTGCCAACCTGCGGACGATGAACTGCGAGTCGGTTAACTTCGCAATCCGGATGGCAACGTCAAATCCGTGATCGATAATGTCAAGCACTTCATCGGTCATGACGAAATTCAACCGGATCATCGGGTACATTGCCAGAAACTTTGGTATTGCCGGTGCAATGTGCTGCCGCCCGAACGATGCGGGAGCAGTGACCTTCAGTGTTCCGGCGGGGAGTGTGTCCCGCCGAGAAACGGTGGCCTCAAGCTGTCGCAGTTCAGGTGCGACGCGTTCGGCCTGTCGAAGGTACTCAGCGCCGTCCTGAGTAAGCGTGAGTCGTCGAGTCGTCCGATGCAGCAGCCGTGTACCCAGACGGTCTTCCAGATGCGACAGACGATAGCTCACGGCGGCTGGCGTCAGCGCGCAAGCACGTGCTGCGGCCGAGAGGCTGCCAAGTTGGACGGCGAGCAAGAACACATCGATATCCGAGATCCTCTTCACGATTACCTATTGTTAAGGAAAGTTTACAAATTCTACAAGCAATTTAAGTATCCTTCATTCGACCATCGATCGTACTATGTTGGCTTCCAATCCAAGGAGTCAGTAATGGGTTCGCCGCGAGGTCAGCTTCTGATGTCTTACTTCGTGCCGAACGGCTCCTACCTGATGGAACTCGCGGAGGAGGGCAGCAATGCTTCGCAAGTCACAGCACTCCAGGCTATCGGCAAAACGATTGTGGAAGACCTTCGTGCCGATGCCGTGATCATTGCCTCGCCGCATTGGCAGCCGAAAAGCCAATTCTTTGTCGACGCGGGCGACCTTCATGAATCATTCCACGACTACGTTCTCAGGCCAGCACCGTTCGGGCGCCGTTTTTTCACCTACGTTGCACCAGGCGATCCGTTTCTGGCCGGGGCAATGCTCGATACCGGGCGGGCGGCTGGTGTCAAAGTGGCGCACAAGCAGTACGGGCTCGATCACGGAGCTTTTTGTCCACTCAAGGTGATGGGAATTCGCTTGCCGACGGTGCCGATCTCCGTGTCACGCCGATCCGTTAACGAGTGCCTGGAGTGGGGCGCGGCAATTCGCAGGGCAGTCGAGGAAAGTGGCAAGCGGGTAGTCCTTATAGCACCCGGCAACCTGTGCCATCGGTTGGACCTGCGCACGGAAAAACAGACTGACGACTACTTTACCGATGGGGTCGAATTTGACAGGCAGGCGATCGAACTTGTGACCACGGGAAGAACCCGCGATCTCGAAAAAATTGACCGCCGTCTTTGGACTGCCGTCGCTCCCGAGGCGGATTGCCGGCCCTTGTTCATTATTGCGGGAGCCAGCGGAGATGCGCCGGGCAGGCTAATGCAATACCAGGGAGCGATTTATTCGGTAGGCGACGCGACCTTCGCATTCGAGACCGCTTCCACGGACAAGGTGCTTGCATGAATACACAACTCGATCCGCTGAATCCCGACTTCATCTACGACGCCGTGCGCAAGGTCGGTACGGCCCGCGCGATGGATAAAGCTGGCGGGAAGTGGGTCCTTGAGTTCCTGGATCGGTTGGATGATGACAGCATGGCCATTGAACTGACCGGGCCGGGCTTATCAAAGAAAATGATCGTCCAAGAACAGGATTTTCACTTCACCGACAATACTTTCACTTTAAAGCCGCTGCCCGCATTGCAAGCCTTCATGCATCCGGTTTACGTGAAAAAGATGCGCGGCTTTGTCCGCGGCAACATTCCGACACCCGACATAGCCGGAAGCAGCCTTCCATGACCGAAAATACGCCGCGGACCAGTCCGGAGGCCAGGCTGCTCGCACTGGGCATCGCGCTTCCCACGCCTCCCACGCCGGTGGGAAGTTATGTTCCGGGAGTCATTGTGGGGAACCTGCTATTCATGTCGGGGCACGGTCCGTTCGATGACAAGGGGCGTCCCACGTCGCAGGGAAAGCTCGGCCAGTCGATATCTGCGGAAGCAGGAAAGAAAATTGCAAGGGAAGTCGCAATCAACATGCTTGCTTCCGTGCGGATGCTCATTGGAAGTCTTGATCGGGTCAAGCGCGTCGTGAAAGTGCTGGGCATGGTCAACGTTCAGGAGGGATTTACCGCGTCACCTGCCGTCATCAACGGGTTCTCGGATCTCTTGATCGAAGTATTCGGCGAGAGCGGTCGTCATGCTCGATCTGCAGTCGGCGTCGCGGAACTCCCCGCAGGCATCCCTGTCGAGGTTGAAGCCGTGTTCGAGATTTTTTCGTAGCCCCTTCTGCAAATTACCGGGACGACACTGTGAGAACACTGATACAGGGTGGGTGGGTGGTCGGGTATGAAAACGGAACACACTGCCTCAATAACGATTACCAAGTCGTGTTCGAAGATGATTCCATTCTGTACGTCGGACCCAGGTTCGACGGACGCGTGGACACAAGGATGGATGCCTCAGGGATGTTGGTGAGTCCCGGATTCATCGATCCGCATGTTCATTCGGGTCACAGGGCCTCACATCGGCTTATCAGTGACGCCGGCCGGCCAGACTTTTTTGGACAGCCGTTTCTCGAGATAACTGTCCCGCGCGAGGGTACCAAAGTCGAAGGGGACGTGCGATACATCAAACCTGATGAAGTAACCGCTGCGCAGCAGAAGCAACTTGCGCTGCATGCGAAATTTACCGTGGCGGAACTGTTGAGAAACGGTGTAACGACTTTTGTCGAACACGGCAGTCAGCTGCGAGTGCAGGAAGCGCTGCTGGAATGGTGCGCAAAGCTGGGCATTCGAGGCTACCTCGGTTGTGGCTACGATTCCGGGCGGTTGGTGTCGGATGCAAACGGGTACCTGAAGCGCATCGTCAATGAAGAAGCAGGCCTCCGGGGTCTCGAAGAGGCAGTCAGCTTCATCGAACGAACCGACAACTCCCACGGAGGCCTCATCAAAGGCATTCTGGTTCCCCGGGATCTTGATGGTACGTCGCCCGACCTCCTGCGAAGGACAGTCTCAAAGGCAAGGGACCTGGGGGTTCCCATTGCCACGCACGCGGCGTACAGCGTGCTCGAGTTCTACGATATCGTGCGCGAGTTTCGAATGACGCCTATCGAGCTTATGGATAGCGTCGGAATGCTCGGTCCGACAGTCAACATTGGCCACGCGAATCTGATCGGCGAGAGTCCACGGCTGAGCTACTCTGGAGCGCACGATCTTAAGCTGATGGGATCGGCGCACACTTCTATTTCGCACTGCCCGACCAACCTTATTCGGCGCGCACGAACCCTCGATTCCTGGCAAAAGTATGTCGAGGCGGGAGTGAACATAACTATCGGAAGCGATTGCTTTCCGCGAGACATGGTTATGAACATGCGACAAGCGTCGTATCTCGGAAAGGTGATGAGCCAGAACCTTTATGCGGCGAGTGCCGCGGAGGTATTCACTGTTGCAACCATAGCCGGTGCCATTTCGCTCGGCCGGGATGACCTCGGGCGGCTTGCGCCGGGAGCACGCGCGGACATCATCTTGATCGATATGAAAGGGCATCAAACGCTGCGCATGGGGCCCGTGCGTGATCCGATCAAGAGCCTTGTGGAATGTGGCGTTGGTGACGATGTGCATACCGTGATCGTTGCGGGTGCGGTAAGAATGCAGGATCGCGCTATCCCAGGCGTTGACTTTCATGAACTGCTCGAGGACGCTCAGGCTGCAGGCGAGCAGATATGGGCTTCCTTGCCTTCCTGGGATCCAATGGGTCGCACCGCCGATCAAATGTGTCCGTGGTCCTTTCCACCATGTGGCTCGATTTAATGCGATTGAGCATTCATCCCAAAACGGGGCAAGAGCGTTCGTTCCAAAGGATCAAACCATGAATGCATGTGCGTCACGTTTCAAATTGAGCCACCTCCTGGTCGCCGCAGTTGCGATCTTTATCGCTCCTTTGCAGGCGATTGCTCAACAGCCGGCGACTTCCGTCGCTTTCCCAACGAAACTGGTCAAAATTGTTGTGCCATTCGGCCCAGGCGGCGCTCTCGATCTGGTTTCTCGGTTGATCGCTGAGCAGCTCGCAGTCAAATGGGGACAGCCGGTCATTGTGGAGAACAAGGCGGGGGCGAACGGAGCCATCGGAATCGACTACGTCGCCAAATCGCCGCCGGACGGGTACACGCTGATCAGTGTTCCCGCAACCAATCTCGTGATCAACCCGCATCTCTACGCCAAGCTACCCTATGACCCATTCAAAGACCTGGAACCGATCACGACGCTCGTCTCCGTCCCCAACATCCTGGTGGTCAATGCGGCAGTTCCGGCAAAGTCACTGAAGGATCTTATTGCCTTGGCGAAAGCCAAGCCGGAAGAGCTTACTTACTCGTCGCCCGGGCCAGGTTCACAGGCGCATCTTGCGAGCGAATACCTGAACGGCGTTGCCGGCATCAAGATTCGGCATATTCCGTACAACGGGATTGGTAAAGCGCTGCAAAGCGTTGTCGGCGGCGAAGTCACGATGATGTTTGCGCAGATCCAGGCTGCAACTCCATTCGTCCAGGCTGGGAAGGTCCGGCCACTGGCGATTGCGACGTTGAAGCGGTCATCATTGATGCCGGATTTGCCGACGTTGGTTGAATCGGGACTGCCGGATTTTGAGGCTGTGACCTGGAATGCCCTGATGGCGGCCCCAGGAACTCCGCCGCAAATCGTAGCCAAGATTCAAGCCGATGTTGCCGCAATATTGCACTCGCCGGAAGTCGAAGCGAAGCTCGTGGTCGCGGGCACTGAGCCGGTTGGTAATACTTCCGAACAGCTCGCTGCACAAATAACGGATGAGTACAAGCGATATGGTGACTTGATCCGTCGGTTCAACATAAAGATCGATTGACAGACGCCGAGGGAAGCAAACCGCGACAACCTGGCCCTCCATGCCGTCCCATCCTACGGGGCTACCGACACTTTGAGGGCCTTGCATGCCTGGCGCAACCTCTCATCCAGCGTTGCGAGCGGCAGACCGCGGCGCTGCGCGAGTTCGAGGTACGCGGCGGCGTACGATGTGAGGGCCTGATTTCTGTGCGATGGTAAGTACGCGTGCCAGCTCGGCGCTGGAGTCAACTTCGATCGGCAAAGCGGAAACAGCCGCAACGCAGCGCTTGAACTCGTATTCCGTAATGCGCTTGCGCCGCTGCGCCATCAACAATGTATTACCCAGTTCGAGAGGCCAGATCGACGGAACAAAGTCATTTGCCCGCTCGAGAGCGTCGGCGAGCGCATCGGTGCGTTCATTCGCTTCGTCAGGCAGCAACCACGATAGCGCCACCGAATTGTCGAGCACGAATTACATCAGATGCGATGACCTTCATGAACGAGATCACGCAGACTCTCGCCGGGCTGGAGGACGTCTTTCAGCCGGACTGGCTAATTGATGCCTAACCGCTCCATCCGGTAACGCATCGACCGGAACGTAATCCCCAGCACCTTCGCCGCCGCAGTCCGGTTGTTCTGCGTCTGCTCCAGCGCCTTCATGATCGCGCGCTTCTCCAGCTGATCCAGATAGTCCTGCAGCGCGAGCTGTTCGCGCGGCATCGAGCCGAGGTTCTCTTCATTGCGCGACGGCGCCAGGTGCAGATCTTCGACGGTGATCCGGCGCGGATCGACAGCCAGCGCCAGCGCGCGCTCGAGGATGTTCTCCAGCTCGCGCACATTCCCCGGAAACGGATAGTTCTGCAGCGCGGCGATCGCCTCGGGCTCGAACGCAGCCTGGCCATGCTTGTCGAGCCGCGCGAGCAGCGACGCGGCGATGTTCGCGATATCGCCGTGCATTTCGCGCAGCGGCGGCATCGGCAGTTCGATCACGTTGATCCGGAAATACAGGTCCTGGCGGAACTTGCCCTGGTCGACCAGGTCGCGCAGCCGCTGGTGCGTCGCGCAGATGATGCGCACGTCGACCGGCTCCTCCTGCGTCGCGCCGACCTTGCGCACCTTTCCTTCCTGGATCACGCGCAGCAGCTTCACCTGCATCGTCAGCGGCAGGTCGGCGACCTCGTCGAGGAACAGCGTGCCCTGGTGCGCGGCCTGGAAGAAGCCGTTGCGGTCCGCGTCGGCGCCGGTGAAGGCGCCCTTGCGATAGCCGAAGAACTCCGACTCCATCAGGTTCTCGGGAATCGCGCCGCAGTTGACCGGGACGAACGGTGCGTTCACGCGCGGACCCAGCGTATGCAACATCCGCGCCGCGAGCTCCTTGCCGCTGCCCGATTCGCCGTGGATGTAGACCGGCACGTCGCTCTTGGCGAGGCGCGCGATCAGTCCGCGGACATGCGCCATCGCGGTCGACTGTCCGAGCAGGCGCTGGTTCAGCGCATTGGCCGGCGAATCGGTGTCGGGCACCTTCAGCGCGGACTTGACGAGGCTGCGCAGGTCGTCGAGCGACACCGGCTTGTGCAGATAGTCGAACGCGCCGGCCTTCAGCGCGGCGACCGCGTTTTCGGTCGACGCGTAGGCAGTCATCACCGCGACCGGGACGTCGAGCTTGCGGCCAGCGATGAACTCGACGACATGCATCCCGCTGCCATCGGGCATCCGCATGTCGGTCAGGCACAGATCGAACGGCCTGGCCATCAGCTGCTCGCGCGCCGTCGCGACCGAGGTCGCGCGGGTGACATCGAGGCCCATCTTGATCAGTGTCAGCTCGAGCAGCTCTAGCAGGTCGGGCTCGTCGTCGACGATCAGGATATGCGGACGCTTGGACTGGATCATGGTGTGCTCATTGCGACGCGCTCGGCATCGTCAACCGGAAACGCGCGCCGGCCCCCGATTCTAGCAACTCCAGCCTGCCGCCGTTCGCTTCGGTCAGCTCGCGCGCGAGAAAGAGGCCGAGGCCCGTCCCGCCGGTGCGCGTGGTGAAGAACGGCTCGAAGATCTGCGTGCGCAGCTCGGTCGGTATGCCGCGACCGTCGTCGCTGAACTCGAGGATCAGCGTGCCGGTGACGTGTCCGCGCCGGCCGTTGATCTGGATGCTGCCGTTGCGTTGCTGGCAGTAATGGACGGCGTTGCGCACCAGGTTCCACACGATCTGCCCGAAATGCCCCTGGTCGAACCACGCGACCAGGTGCGGCGGAATCTGCGTGGCGATGATCGCCGGCGAAATCTGCTCGGCCGTCACGATGTCGTTGAGCAGCCCCGCGACGCAGGCGTGCACGCCGATCTGCTGCGCCTGGCGATGGTCCCGCCGGTTCAGCTGCATCACTTCCTGCAGCAAGCGGGAGATGCGCTGCGCATTCGCGTGAATGATCTCCAGGAGACGCTTGTCGGCATCGTCGATATGGGCGCCGCGCGCCTCCTGGTTCTCCTTCAGGAGCTCGGTCGCATGGTTGATCGCCGACAGCGGGTTGCGCACTTCGTGGGCGATGCTCGCGGTCAGCCTGCCGAGCGCGGCCAGCTTGATCTGCTGCGCATGCGTCTGCGCGCGGCCCAGATCCTGGATATAGAGCAGGCAGCCGCCGCGACGCACGGGCGATATCGAGGCGAGCCGCACCGAAAGGCTCCGCGTCGGCTCGTTGAGCTGGATGTTCGCATTCGAAGAGCCGTTGTGCGTGAACCACGTCTGCCAGATTTCGTCGAGCGCCGGCGAGAAGTCGGCCAGCCGCGTGTTGCCCAGCGGGAAATTATCGCGTTCGAGCAGGCGGTCGGCCTGCGCGTTGCGATTGCGCACGACGCCGGTTTCGTCGACGACCAGCACGCCGTCGTCCATGTCGCGGATGATCAGCTGGTTCACCTGCTCGAGATTCGCCAGGTCGATCCCGCGCTGCAACGCGAGCTCTTCGCTGGCGCTGTTGTAATTGCCGAGCAGCAATCCGAGACCGGTGACGACGAAGTACGCGAAGCTTTGCCAGGCCAGCTGCAGCAGCACCGGAGTCTCGGCCGGCGCAACGTGCGCATAGAACGCGACGCCGAGCAGCGCCAGGCTCGCGAGGGCCGGAAACACGAAGGCGCTGAAGCGGCGAACCAGCCAGCCGATCGCCGCGAGCTCCGGCAACAGCAGGATCCCGAGCGACTCGCTGCCCTTGAGCTTCAGCAGCACCGGAACCAGAAAGGCGAGGTCGCCGATCAGCACGGCCAGCAGCCACGGCATCGGCAGGCGCCGCATCCGGTCCGCGATCGCGACGCAGAGGAAGCCGAACCCGATGTAGGCGATGCAGGCGGGCAGCAGCAGCGTTCCCTGCGGCGCCGGCAGCCAGCGCACGTCGCTCGCATAGGCGACGGTCAGGAGCAGGATCCCGCATGCGATCCGGTACATGCAGACGAGCAGGAACACCCGCCGCCGAGGGGCTGTCGAGGCGCGAATCGAGGGCGAGCGGTCGGCGATGGCGGACATCGTTGCGATCAATGCGCCGCCGGCCGCGGCGGGGCGCTTATGCGCACTCCTTCTCGTGGCAGCGCAGGGTTCCGCCGATGAGCAGCGCTTCGGAGCGCGGGAGATAAACGCCGCAGCGCGCGCAGCGCACCATCGATTCGGGTCGCTTGGGCGCAGCCTTGTCCTTGCGCGCCTGCCGCTTCTGCTGGCCGAGGTTATACAGGCGCAGGCACGTGAGGACCGCGAAGATGACGACGATCCAGAAGATTACTTTCCCCATGCTGCGCTCAAAGAACTTTCCCCGGGTTCATGATCTGTTGCGGATCGAACGCGGCCTTGATCCGGCGCATCAGGCCGAGCTCGAGCTCCGACTTGTAGCGCTTGATCTCGTCGCGCTTGAGCCGGCCGAGGCCGTGCTCGGCGCTGATGCTGCCACCATAGCCCGCGGTCAGATCATGCACGATGTGGTTTGCCGCCGCGGTGCCCGCCTTGAACGACGCCCGTTGTTCGGGCGTTGCATGTTCCGGCTCCGAAAGATTGTAATGAAGATTGCCGTCGCCGAAGTGGCCGAAGGTCACGAAGCGGACGCCCGGCAATGCAGCGGCCAGCGCTGGCTCGGCGCGCTCGATGAATTGCGGTATCGACGACACCGGCAGCGAAATGTCGTGCTTGATCGAATAGCCTTCGGGCCGCTGCGCCTCGGACACGTTCTCGCGCAGCGCCCACAGGTTTTTCGCCTGCGTGTCCGACTGGGCGATCGTCGCGTCGACGACGAGGCCCTCTTCGAGCGCCGTGCCGAGCAGGCCTTCGAGCAACGACTGCAGATCGGCGCCGGCGGCGCTGTCGTCGATCTGGACCAGCGCATACCACGCGTGGCCCGGCAGCGGATCCTGCGTTCCAGGCATGTTGCGAACGACGAAATCCAGACAGATCCGCGCCATCGCCTCGAACCCGGTCAGCCGGTCGCCGAACGCCTCGCGCAGCCGTTGCAGCAGGCGGACTGCGGCGGCCGGATCGGGGATGGCGAGGAGCGCCGTGGCCGACGAGCGTGGCAGCGGCTGCAGCTTCAGCACCGCCGCGGTGATGATGCCGAGCGTGCCCTCGGCGCCGATGAAGAGCTGCTTCAGGTCGTAGCCGGTATTGTCCTTGCGCAGTCCGCGCAGCCCGTCCCAGATTTCACCGTCGGGGAGCACCACCTCGAGGCCCAGCACCAGCTCGCGCGTGTTGCCGTAGCGCAGCACGCCCGTGCCGCCCGCGTTGGTCGAGAGGTTGCCGCCGATCTCGCAGCTGCCCTCGGCGCCCAGCGAGAGCGGGAAGAGGCGGCCGTGGCGG
>Ga0105237_10007553_pt1 | contig 11881 bp, 9 predicted proteins | sample KBSC24metaG_FD_81520 | JGI IMG/M metagenome (GOLD analysis project Ga0105237, IMG submission 81520) | Corn rhizosphere microbial communities from Kellogg Biological Station, Michigan, USA - KBS C2-4 metaG | ecosystem: Host-associated > Plants > Roots > Rhizosphere > Soil | place: Michigan, USA... | reverse complement strand
GTTGGGGACGTCCCGCATGGCGCGCGCCGACGTCACGCGGCTGGCCGTGGTCCCCGGCGCCCCCGAACGGGTGGTGGTCCAAGGACCGCGCCTGGTGCGCAGTGACGCCGGCGCTGTCACGCTCCGCGCTCACCTGCAGGACCGGTGGGGCAATGCCTGCGCTGATACTGCTGCAACATTGCGTGCGCACGTCGAGGGCAGGACCATTGCCCAGGCACACACTGAGTCGACCGGCTGGGCGACGGCGTCGCTGGCGGTGCCGGCCCTCGCCGGGCGCATCCAGGTGCTCGCCGAGATCGACTCGGTGTCGTTGACCGGCGAGACCATCCTCGACGTGGTCGACGACTTTCCCGCCCCCCGCGCGTTCTTCACCGACCTGCACGTACATTCCAACGACACCGTCGGCACCCAAGACACCGACTGGAATCTGCGCTATGCCCGCGATATCGGCGCACTCGATGTTGTGGGCTACACCGCCAACGACTTTCAGATCACTGACGATGCGTGGCTGGACGTCGTCGATGCCTGCCGGGACATCTCGAATGATGGCACCCTCGTCTGCTTTCCCGGCGTCGAATGGTGTGGCACTGCCGGCGTCGGAGGCGATCACAACGTCGTCTTCCTCGGCGAGGACACCACGCTCGCGCGTTCTCTGGAGTGGCATCAGGGTATGGCCAGCACCGTGCCGACACCCCAAACCTGGCCCATCACCGAGCTTTACGCCGCCTACGAAAAGGATCCGGACTCATACCTGCTGATTCCACACGTGGGTGGCCGGCGGGCGATCCTGGATTGGCACCACCCTGAGCTGGAACGGCTGATCGAGGTGCACTCGAGCTGGGGTAGTAGCCCGTGGTTCCTGGCAGATGCGCTGGCCCGCGGGCTGCGCCTGGGCGCCAGCGCCGCCAGTGATGAGCACCGTGGGCGCCCGGGTGGCGGCGCACCGGGAGCGAACATCTTCGGTGGATTCGGCGGTCTCACCGGCGTTCTCGCGCCGGCGCTCACCAAAGCGGAGGTGGGCCGCGGTCTGCGTGCACGACGGACCTGGGCGACCACCGGGGCACGCGCGGTGGCGCTCCTGCGCAGCGGCGACTCCTGGATGGGCGACGAAATCGACACGGAAGCAGCTGAATTGCGCGTCAACTATGCGCTCTATGGCACGACCGGCTGGGAGGAGGTGGCCGTCTATGACAGCGCAGGGCAGGTTTGGCAGCGCAATCTGCATGCCGAGAGCGGGCTGTCCGACCAACTCGTCCGCATCAGATGGGGCGGGGCACGGCATCGCGACCGCTACCGGTGGGCCACCTGGTCGGGTCGGTTGCGCGTCACCGGCACCGAAGTGTCGACCGTAACACCCTGGGCAGCAACACATCCGGAACAGCAATTCGATGTGGAGCACGACACGGTGAGCTGGCGTACCACGACTTATGGCTCGGATATCGGCGTCATTGTCAGATTGGCCGATCTCGCGGATGCCCGCTTCCACCTCCAAACCGCGGTACACGAGGACGGTCTCAGCGTCGACCGGGAGTTCTCGGGCTCTGAACTGATCCGCGATGGCTTTCTGGAAACCACCATCGGGGGCCTGAACCTACGGGTGCGTGCCGAACGCGTGGCCGAGTCCTCGGCGCTGCCCACCACGGTGACCGGCGATCTCGTTCTCGACCTGCCGCACGGCACCAGTGCGACGTACGTGCGCGCCACCCAGTCGGATGGACACCAAGTGTGGACCAGCCCCTTGTTCGTCACTCGATCGAGCAGCCAGACGCGATGTCCCGAGCCGGTCTGACTCTGCACATCTCGTCCTGCTCGACCGACACCAAGGAAACCCGTGTTCTTTCATCGATATTTCGCCAAGCTGATCGCGTCAGGCGCCGCGATAGCAGCCATCACCGGAGTGGTCGGATGCGCGCCGTCGACCACGCCGGCGTCGTCTTCACCTGTGCCGTTGCGGCTCGGCTATCTGACTCGCGTCACTCACGCCTCGGCGCTCGTCGGCGTCAATGACGGGTTGTTCGCCCAGCAACTCGGTTCTGGAGTCACCCTCACCGCACAACCCTTCAGCACCGGAACCGAAGAGATCACGGCGCTCTTGTCGGGCCATCTTGACGCTGCGTACGTCGGACCCAATCCCGCGTTCAACGCCTGGCAGAAGTCGAACGGCACCGCCATCAAGATCATTTCGGGCGCCGCCAGCGGCGGCACGTCGTTTGTCGTGCAACCGGACATCACCTCAGCCCAGGATCTCCGGGGCAAGACGGTGGCTGACCCGGCGCTGGGCGGCAATCAGGACGTCAGTCTCCGCGATTGGCTATCGAAAAACGGCTTGAAGACCGATACCCAAGGTGGGGGCGATGTTTCGGTCAAGCCGACCAACCCCGAATCGGCGATTGTGCAGCAGTTCGTCAGCAAGCAGATCGCCGGCGCCCTGGATTCTGCGCCATTCGATGTGCAGATGATCAAGGCGGGCGGTGTGCGGCTGTGGTCGGATCCCAACACCATCACCGTGCTGGTCGTGCGCCAGGACTTCCTCGCGGCACACCCCGACGCGGTGTCGGGGCTGCTGCGTGGTCAGGTCCAGGCCAACGACAAGATTGCGGCGGACCCGCGGGCCGCCGCGCAGTCGGCCAACGCCGCCCTCACGAAAGTCCTTGGCAAAGGACTGGATCCGGAAGTTTTGGCCGAGTCGTTCAAGGAGACCACGTTCACCAACGATCCCGGGATCGCGTCGCTACGTGACCAGGTGAGCAAGGCCGTGGCGATCGGCCTGTTGAAACCGCTCGACATCAACGGTCTGTTCGATCCAGCCCCGCTCAACGCGGTGCTCTCCGCATCGGGGAAGCCGGCGGTCGCCGCGTGACCCGCTGCGCGCAGCCCGGAGAGTTCGTCGTGACCGTGCCAACGCCGCCTCCGGTACCACCGACGGCATTGGAACTGGTCGAGGTGACCAAACGCTACGGAAAGGGTCCCGCCGCGGTAGCCGCTTTGGACCCGATCAACCTGACGGTTACCGAAGGCGAATTCGTCTGTCTGGTGGGCAGTTCGGGCTGCGGCAAGAGCACACTGCTGTCGATCATCGCCGGGCTGGACGCACCGTCGACCGGATCGGTCGACAGCTTCGGCCGCCGCGTCGCACTGATGTTCCAGGAACCGGCACTGTTCCCCTGGCTGACCGCGGCAGCCAATGTCGAGCTGGCGCTGAAGGCACGCGCGGTACCGCGTGGCGTGCGTCGCGAGCGCGTGGCACGGCTGTTGGCGACGGTCGGATTGAGCGAGTTCGCCGACAAGCGCCCACATCAGTTGTCCGGCGGAATGCGGCAGCGGGTTGCCCTGGCCCGTGCACTCGCTCAGGACGCCGACGTGCTGCTGATGGACGAGCCCTTCGGCGCACTGGACGCGCTGACCCGTGACCTACTGCACGAGGAACTCGAGCGCATCGTCGAATCACGCGGATTGACTGTGGTTTTCGTGACCCACAATGTGCGGGAGGCGGTGCGGCTGGCTGACCGGGTGATCCTCCTGGGAGCTCGGCCGGGCCGCGTCGTCGAAGAGTTCTACGTGCCGGTGTCCCGTCCGCGTCAGATCAACACCGCGGACGTCGCGGAGCTGGCAGCGCACGTCACCGCACGGCTGCATGAGGAAGGCAACGGTCATCGTGGTCGGTAGTGGAGTGATGGCGCCATCCCGGCCGGCACGTCAGAGCGCAATACGGCTGCAGCCGCTGCTGGCGTCGGTGTGGGCGAAAGTACTGGCATTGCTGGTGGTGCTGGGAGCGTGGCAGCTGGTTTACCTGAGCGGCTGGAAATCGTCCGTGGTGTTGCCCAGCCCTGCGACAGTCGGCGCCACGCTGTGGCGGCAGCTGCACGACGTGGTGCTGTGGGAGGCGGTTTCGACGACGATAGGGAGAGCCATCATCGGTTTTGGGCTGTCGCTGCTCATCGGTACTGTCGTCGGTGGCATCCTGTCCCGAAACAAACTGCTGCGCAGTACTTTCGGCTCCCTGATCACTGGACTGCAGACCATGCCGGCAATCGCGTGGTTTCCCTTCGCGATCATCTTCTTCGGCTTGAACACCTCGGCCATCTTGTTCGTCATTGTCATCGGCGCTGCGCCATCGGTCGCCCTCGGCGTGATCGCCGGAACCGATCACATTCCGCCACTCCAGTTGCGGGCGGCGAAGACCATGGGATTGCGGCGGTTTGCGTTGTACCGGCACGTGATTCTGCCGGCGTCGCTGCCGACATTCGTCAGCGGATTGCGGCAGGGCTGGGCGTTCGCGTGGCGCAGCCTGATGGCGGGGGAACTGGTGGTGATGGTCGCCGGTACCGCATCGATCGGGGTCCTCCTGGAGAACGCGCAGAACATGAGCGACATGCCGCTGGCGATCTCGGTCATGATTGTCGTCCTGCTGATCGGCATCGTCGTGGACTCGGTGTTCGGTGCGGCGGACCGGCAAATCCGGCGGTATTGGGGCCTGGTCGACGGTGACCGCGCGTGACCGGTCGGGTGAACCCGTTCCGCCTCTGGGCCTTCGGCGACGCCCATGTGGGTACCGATCGGCGGTTCGGTAGAGACAGCCTGGCAGAGGCGATTTCACAATCAGAGTTCGGCGGGTCTGAGGGCGGAGCGGCATTCGACTGGGACATCGCGCTCGACGCCGGTGACATGTCCGGTGCTCACCACCATCTGCCGGACGACGCGGAGGGCCTCGAGCTGCGGAGGCAGTTCGGCAGTCTGAAGCGGCACCGGCGCGAAGACATCTACAGCGTGTGCGGCAACCACGACCGCAGCGGGCTCGACGAACCCGAGGCCTGGTGGTGGCAGAAGTGGATCGACCCGCTCGGCCAGCACACCGAGTTCTCCGGTGTGGATTGTGCACGTCGACCGTTTCCGGTAGCCGGGACCTGGCAGCACTACTCGTTCCGGGTGGGCAACTTGCTGTTCCTCATGCTGAGTGACCGCAATGAACCGACGCAGGCCGTGGGCCGCGGAACGTTGGGCGGCAACCCGGGGGGAGTGGTGAGCGGCGAGACATTCGCCTGGTGGAAACGCATGGTGTTGGCCAATCCGGATTCGGTCATCATCACGGTGCACCACTACGTGCTCAAGGACACCACGGTGGCATCGGGAGAGTGGGAGGGCGTCCGCCGCGATGCGGACGGCCGGCTGTTCGAGCATTACCATCGACCGTTCCACGAGGGCACACCGCACGGCGCGTCATATCTGTACTGGGTAGACAGTCGGCCGGATTCCGGTGCATTCGAGCAGTTTTTGGCTGCGCATCCCGGCCGGGTACACCTGTGGATCGCGGGGCACACGCACACCCACCCTGATGACACTTTCGGCGGCAAGAGCCACATCGAACAACGCTGGGGGACGTGGTTTCTCAATGTGGCGTCGTTGAGTCGGCATCACATGCCGATCACGACGCTACCGCTGAGCCGGCTGCTGACATTCACCCCGGGAAGCCCGGAAGTGCGCGTCCAGTGTTACCTGCATACCAGCCAACACGCTCCGCAAGGTTGGTATGACAAGGCCGAGAAGGTGATTGGGCTGCGGACGCCGTTTCAGTGGGCCCGTCCCGTCACGCAATGAAGTCCGCTGTTACCGCATTTCGGCATTGATCGCACGCGACAGATGGGCGGCTGGTTTGCCCGTCGTGACGACGGGCAATGCCTTGCATATGTACGACGTACTCGAACGCGAAGGCAAGTGGGACGTCGATGGCCGGTTTCAGTTGCCGGATCTCGCCGGCATCGTCTCGGACGCCGAGGTTGAGCATGACACCGTCGACCTGACCAGCGACTACTACGACACCGCGGACCGTGACCTGCAAGCGCACGGCGTGGTGCTTCGTCGCCGGGCCGGCGACGATGACACGGGTTGGCAGGTGAAGGTCCCCGCGGCCGACGGTCGCGTCGAACTCCACTGGCCGCCGACGGATGACCTGCCCGACTCCGCGCGCGAGCTCCTCACGGCGTTGAGCCTGGGAAAGAGCCTGTCAAGTGTCGCGACGATCCACACCGTCAGGAACCGCTACCGCATCCGCACGACCGGAGCCGGCGAACTCTATGCGGAGATCGACGATGATTCGGTGCGAGCCTGGGCCGACGAGCGGCTGCTGGCGTGGCGCGAGGTGGAGGTCGAACTCGGGCCCCACACGAGGGCCGTTCCCCGGCGTCTGACCAAGCGGCTCACGGCCGCAGGTGCCCGACCCTCTCGCTATCGGTCGAAGCTCGCCCACATCCTGCCCGTGCTCCCCACAGCCGAGCCCGTGTCGCCTGCGGCGCGCGCATTGCATCGATATCTGAGCGCCCAGATCGACCAGATCGTGCTAGGGGACATCGGGCTACGGCGCGACCGGGATCCCATCCACGACACGCGCGTTGCGATCCGGCGGCTGCGCAGCACATTGCGGGTGTTCGGAAAGCTGCTCGACCGACAGGCAGCGGGACACCTCGACGAGGACCTGCGCTGGTTCGCGGGGCTGCTCGGCGACGTCCGCGATTGCCAGGTCCAGCAGCGCAGGTTCACGACGGCACTCGACCAATTGCCCGAGAAGCTGGTCCTGGGTCCGGTGCGGACCCGTGTGCGCACTGACCTGCAGGCCATCGAGCTGCCCGCACGTGTTCGCCTCACCGAGGCCATGGACTCGCCGCGCTACCTGGCGATCATGGCAGTGCTGCGGACATGGCGCACTGAGCCTCCCGTGGTACCAGACGCCAGCGCCACGAGACTGGTCAAGAGGGCGCGCAAGGTGCAGCGGAAGGCCGACCGACGCCTGACCGCGGCGCTTGCGACCGACGACCGTGACGATGCGATGCTGCATCGCGCCCGAAAAGCGGCGAAGCGCGCCCGATACGCCGCGGAGGTCTGCACAGACATCGGCGGATCGAAGCAAACGAAACGAACGGTCAAGCATTACAAGCGGTTTCAATCGATCCTGGGTGATCATCAGGACACCGTGGTCGCGTCCGATTTGCTTTACCGCATGGCCCTGGCGAGCGGAACGACCGCCGGTGAGAACGGCTTCACGTTCGGTCTGCTGTTCGACCGTGAACGACGGCTGGCCGACGAATGCCGCGAGCGGGCACGAAACCTGTTGTGAGTCAGGCGCGACGGATGAGTGTTCGCGTGGCCTTTTCCAGGATCGCCTGAGCCGCACTGTCGTTGCGCTGTTTCTCGGCTCTGCTGACGGCCGCGGCAATCGTCGAGCCCCGTTCGTACGCCGTCACCACACGGGGATCCACATACGAACCACGGGCCACCGCAGGGGTATTGCCGAGTTGAGCGGCGACCTCGCGAAAGACTGAACTCCTGGCGCGACGAATGGCGGTCTTCGTATCCGCGGGTGGGGCGGCGGCGAAGCCGGCGGCGGCCAGCACCGTGCCGTGCCAGGTCCGGAGATCCTTGACGCTGTATTCCTCGCCCACGTCCTCCTTGAATCGGGCATTCAGGTCGTCGGCGTGCAGTTCGACGCAGCCGGAATCGCTGCGGCAGAACAAGAATCGCTCGTCCGGTTGTCGTCCCCGGCGTAGCGCTCGGACGATCTTGACCACTTGTGGATCGGTCAGTTCCAGGTATCGCTGTACGCCGCTCTTCGCCGGATAGTCGAACACGACCGTGCCGGCCCGCACCGTCACGTGTTCGCAGCGCAGGGTGGCCAGTCCGCAGGAATCGTTGTCCTGCGCGTACTCCTCGCCTCCGGCGCGGAAATACCCCCGGTCGATCAGATGCAGGGCCAGGGCGAGCACGCGGTCGCGGTGGAGGCCGCGCCCGGACAGGTCAGCGGCAATCTGGCGGCGCCAGTCAGGCAGGAGCGACGACAGTTGCAGGACGCGGTCGAACTTCTCCTCGGTACGTTCCTGTTGCCACACAGCGTGATAGAGATACTGCCGCCGCCCCGCGGCGTCAACGCCCACCGCCTGGATGTGCCCGTTCCGATGCGGACTGATCCAGACTTTTCGCCAGGCCGGCGGGATCACCAGTTGCTGGATCCGGTCCAGGGTGGCCTCGTCGGTGACCGGCACGCCACTGGGGTCGTGGTAGGAGAATCCTGTGCCGCGCCGTTTCCGAGTGAGCCCGGGCGACGCGATGTCGCTATGACGCAGCCTCATGGCGACCTGCCCGGTGTTTGTCTCGCACGGTCGGCCCATACCCCGTATCGGGTTCGGCGACACCTCTGCGGCGCGCGCGTCAACCCGCGCGGTACCGGGCAAAATGATGCGTGGGTCACAGTGTCCCACGTCACATTTTGAGCAGTCTGCTCAACATTTCCGCTGGCTGTTGACGTAAGCCGCGCGTCAGGGCAGATTTCGCGGCACCGATTGCTTGTGGTTTGGCTTTGCCGCTCCCGATCTGCGTTGTGGAGATTGCGGGACCCGAGCGTCGGAGGTGCGAGCGGCTCGGGGCTGCGGGCACCAATCCTGCACAGGCAACAACACACTGAGGAAATTGATGTCTCGTTCACGTCTGACCAACGCCGCCACCGTCCGCCGCATCGCGGCCGCTGCCGGCGCCAGCGCCCTCGTCGCCATGGGGGCCGCCACCACCGTGGCAGGTGCCGAACCGGCGCGGGAGAACCCGGCTGGTGCGAACGGTTCGACGACGACTCGGACCGCCCCTCCGACGGTGCCGCTGACCCCCTCCGCGAGCCCGGTCGTCAAGGCGGCCCCCTACGGCAAGAGCTAGCCACAAACACCGAAAGGCCAATTGCTACAGGCGAATTGCAAAAATTCGTGCAGCAATTGGCCTTTCGGTGGAAGGGCTCAGGCGCGCGGCATGATCATCACCGGGACCGGCGAATGACGCAGAATCTTCGCCGCCGCCGACCCGAGGAACACCCGCGCCGACTGCCCGGCCGCGCCCGACCCGAGCAGCAGCACATCACCTGACGCCCAGCCCGTGTTCTCCACGGCCTGCTGCCAATCTCGTCCGCTGCTGACCACCAGGTCCACATCGGGTACGGCCAGGTGCTCACGAACCTTGTTGAGCTGCTTGGTGATTTCGTCGGCGGTGCGTTTCGACCACTGCGCGACCACCATGTCCTCGGCACCCATCTCAAGTGAGGGCCCACCGAACGCCCAGGCGGGCCGCACCGTGAACGCGACGATCCGCAGTCGGGCATTCCAGTCCTGGGACAGCTCAGCGGCCGCCCGGACCAATCCGTTGGTGTCCGCCTCGCCGCCGTAGGCCGCGGTGAGTCGGCGGATCGGTTCGCGGCTGAAGGCGTATCCGCGCGGCGCGATCGCTACCGGCACCTGCGCGGTGTGTACCAGCCGCTCCGTCACGCTGCCGAGAGCCACGCGTCCCAGTAGGCCGGACGACGACGACCCGAGTACCACGGTCCGGGCCTGAAACTCCTGCGTCAGTTCGAGCAAACCTGTTGGAATGGAACTTGATTCGTGCACCAGCGTCGGGACGTCCGGGCGCCCCGGCAGGCCGTCGACCACGGCCTGCAAGGACTGAGCCGTCTGCGCCTTCACGTAGCGCAGGTATTCGTCCTCGACCGGGTCGTTGCGCGGCGGCCACGAGCGCTCGAGAACCGCTGCCGCGATGACCTTCTCGCCGGTGGTGTTCGCGATCTGCACGGCGAGGTTGATCGGGGCGCTGCCGTGCCGGGACGCGCTGAACCCGGCGATGATCGTCACGCGACAGGCTCCTCGGAGGGCGCCATCGCGATCACGTTGGTCACCGGAACGTGGTATTCGGACCGGGCGCGGTCGACCACGTCGAAGCGGTGCCAGATCGACTGCTCCGGCGGCTCCGTCGCGATGACGATCTGGTCCGGGTGGAATTCGGCCACCGCGGCCGCGAGGGCGCGCAGCGGACGGTAGTCGCCCAGCTTGCCGTCGGCCTCGAGGTTGGCCGAGTGCAGCGCGGCCAGCGTCTGATCAAGACGTTGCTGGGCAAGGACTTTGGTGGCCTCCCAAACATCGAGCGGGCCATGCGAGGCGGCGGCGCCGGTCTCGATCGGACTGACCGGCACGACGACGTGGTAGGTGGTGGCGTTGTCGGCGCCGATCGAGCGCAGTTCGTCGAGTAGCTCCTGGGAGCCGACGGTTTCGTTGGCCAGCACCAGCACTCGGTGCGGCCGCTCGGTCGCGGTGACGGGCTCCGGCACCGGCCGGCGGGAGTTGAACCAGCGATTGGCGAAGAACAGCCCGATCACCACAGCCCAGGACAGCAGGCTCAGTGTCAGGGCCCTTCTGTTGTCTCCGCCCTGGACGAACATCTGCACCAGGATCGCAGTCATCGCCAATGCCGTGATGATGGACAACACGGGGAACAGCCACATTTTGACTTTGAGCTTGTCGCCACCATTGCGGTACCGCAGCACGATCTGGGAAATCGCGATCAGTAGGTAGACGAACAGGATGACCGCCCCGCTGGAATCCAGCAGGAACTTGAAGATGAAATCGGGCGAGAAGGCCGAGGCGATGACACCCAGGAAGCCGATGACCGATGACGTGAGAATGGCGGCGGCCGGAACTCCGCGGCGGGTCACGGAGACCAGCTGGGCAGGCGCCTCACGGCGGGCCGCCAGCACGAACAGCATGCGCGAAGCGGTGTACATGCCCGAGTTCAGACAGCTCAGCACGGCCGTCAGAACGACCGCGTTCATGATGTGGTCGGCGTAGGGGATACCCATCGCGGTGAAGGCCGACACGAATGGCGACGCGGCGAGCTGCTTGCCGTTCCACGGGAGGATGGTCACCAGCAGGAACGCCGAGCCGACGAAGAAGACCGCGATGCGCAGGATGACCGAGTTGGCGGCCTTGGCGACGGCGCGCTCGGGGTCGGTGGATTCTGCGGCGGCGATGGTCGCGATCTCGGCGCCCACCATGGAGAAGATCACGGTGACCACACCGACGGTGACCGCGGACGAGCCCAACGGGAAGAAGCCGCCGTGGGCGGTCAGGTTGGAGAAATCCATGGACTTGTGCGGCCACAGGCCGAGCACGAAGCACGAGCCCAATCCGATGAACACGACGATGGCCGCAACCTTGATGCTGGCGAACCAGAACTCGAACTCACCGAACGATGAGACCGAAAACAGATTCGTCGCCGTCATCGCCATCAACAGCAGGAGGGCCGTCAGCCAGATCGGCGCCGCAGGTAGCCAGTACTTGATGATCTTGGCACCCGCGATGGCCTCGAAGCCGACCACGATCACCCAGAAGTACCAGTACAGCCAGCCGATCGAAAAGCCGGCCCAGTTGCCGAGTGCGTTGCGGGCATAGTCAGCGAAGGAACCTGTTGAGGGGTTGGCCACCGCCATCTCCGCCAGCATTCGCATCACCATGATGATCAGCACGCCGGCCAGCGCGTAGGTGATGAACGTGCCAGGCCCCGTGTCCTTGATGACGACACCTGAGCCGACGAACAGTCCGGCACCGATGACGCCGCCGATCGCGATCATGGACAGCTGGCGCTGACTCAGCGCCTTGTTGAGGGTCGGGGTACCGCTCACGTCGTCTCCTTCGCGCTGCCCCTGACCGCATTGTCAGGGCGTTTTCAGCCCACGCCCAGCGACGAATGTGAGCTGCACCACGTTTTGGCGTGTGCGAATCCTAAGCCGATCGATGCGGCGTGCGGGGTCTAACCAGGCGCCATGTTGTCGCAACATGCGGCTGTTTTTCCGACAGCAGTCGGAAGGCCGCCGCCCGGTGTCAGCGGCGGCGCAGCCGGGCCAGCCGAATGCTGAGCATGAGATCGAACCGGGCCTCGCCGTCGGTCAGGTCGGTGACGTCGTCACCGAGTGCCTGGGTGATCTTCTCCAGGCGGTAGTACAGCGTCGAGCGATGCAGATGCATGGTGTCGGCTGCGCGTCGGGCGTCGCCGCCGGAGGACAGATAGGCCTCGAGGGTCTGAAGCAGAT
>Ga0105237_10007551_pt1 | contig 11882 bp, 6 predicted proteins | sample KBSC24metaG_FD_81520 | JGI IMG/M metagenome (GOLD analysis project Ga0105237, IMG submission 81520) | Corn rhizosphere microbial communities from Kellogg Biological Station, Michigan, USA - KBS C2-4 metaG | ecosystem: Host-associated > Plants > Roots > Rhizosphere > Soil | place: Michigan, USA... | reverse complement strand
GTATAGTGACCGTAGTGGCGGCTGTAACCTTCGGTGCCGTAAAGCTCCCTGTGCTGGTGATCGCTCCAGCGGTCGCGGACCAAGTCACACCGGTGTTGCTGGTTCCCTGAACGCTCGCGGAAAACTGTTGTGTTGCTCCGGATGCGATACTGGCGCTCGTCGGCGAAACTGAGATGCTTACACTCGATCCTGTGGCCGGGACGACCGCGATGTGAATGCGCAGCTTGGCCGAGGCCCCGTGCTGATCTGTAACTCTGACCCAGGCATATTTAAGCACGGCCACCGTCGGTTTACCGGTCACGGCGCCGGTGCCGGCATTAAGTGACAATCCCGAAGGCAGGGCTCCGTCGACAATCGAAAAAACGTAAGGCGTCGTGCCTCCGGTTGCCATAATGTTTCCCGAATAACTCACGCCGACCATGCCTGAAGGCAAATTCGCCGCCATCACAATGTTCGATGCAACGTTCACCTGCCAATGTTCTGGACGAGCAGTCGTCTGCATCTCACGCGCACTACTGGTAATAGTGCCAACTAGAGCAATTGCTAGAAAGAATGCGAACCGGAATGCGCGTGTGCTGGTTGCTGGTTTTTGTGCGGACATGCCTTCACCAACGAGTCGGAGTGCCATTAGGTGACCTCATACTGAATTTCGGGGGGTATTGCTCCCCAAGGCTCTAATCGGCACTGTAACCAAAGTTTGCAACGATGCAGAGATCACGAGAGGACAACTTGGAAGTACTTCACCTTTGGTGTACTTACATAGCAAATTCCCGTAGGTATCATGAACCTCAGGTTTGGCGCGGGTTTTGAGGGGTTTGTCCGAAATCCACAGGCTTTTGCCGCGATGATCGCAACACTTTCGTAACTCAAATAAATGATGGGGAAGCCAGCCGGGCTACGAATACTTAGGGCAGGTTGGATCAAACCAGAGCGAAAAATACATCAAAGTGCAAGCAAGAATTAACGCTCATTTCCTGAGTATCGCCGACCGCAATCGATCGTAAAGTGCGTTTCCGAGAAGACGCTTGACGCTGTCACGCATATCCCCGCGTACATTCATTTTCCACAGAGACTCGCCACGGCACAGTTGCCGGAACTCCGAAGTCTGGATCCCCCGCATTATTGCTACGCGGCCGAGAGCAAACCTGTCAGTCGCGGCCGTGTTTGCGCGCGGAACGCTGGTCGAAACCGTAACGAAGCCTGCATTTCTCGCAACCTGCATGGCCCGGGGGTCGTAGCGGCCGCCGGGGCAGGAAAAATGCTCTACGGCCTTGCCGACTATCTCCTCCAGAACAATCTTTGCTTCTGCGATCTCGCGACGCAATCCGGCATCGTCGAGATCGGGCAGATAGGGATGTGTCATCGAATGGCAGCCAATCTCAAAGCCGAGCGCTGCCAATTCGCGTACTTGCGATCGCGATAGGTATCCTGGCTTGTCCACGAAGCCGGTTACTACGAAGAATGTTGCACCGAAATTGTGATCTCTTAGAATCGGCGCTGCGCTCAACAGATCAGTTTCGCAACCGTCGTCGAAGGTGATGGCCACCGCAGGACCTGAGAATTTGAGCGCGTCGCTCACATTGACACCCTGCACATGAGAAGCTTTTAGCTGGCGCATCTGCAGTGCGAAATCTTCTACTGGCAAAATGTAGCGCACATATCCCGGCTCGGACTGACATAACGGACGGCCTGGCAGCTCCAGTTCGTGGTACATCAGAAACACGGCAGCATTACTGGATACCATTACTTTTTCGCCGTTGGCTGTAGATAAGAACTTAAGAACTTCATCAATTCCGGATTCAGGTGTTCCCCGCAGGCAATCAACCCTGAAAGCAGCGGATCTTTTCGATTGCAAATCAAATCAGAGTCTTCCAGGGTGCGCACGGATCCGCCGGCGCTTAGAAGCAATGCTGCACCGCCTGCAACATCCCATTCATGCTTTGGCGTGAGCGTGAACGTGGCGTCTGCCAGGCCGGCGGAAACCCGAGCCAGTTTGTACGCCACCGAGCCCATCGGCACAACCTTGAAAGGCGCACCATGAAACGGCTGCCACTCGCCGCGTTTGGTTTCACTCCGGCTGGCCAGAACCACAGCTCCGTCGAGGTTGCTTCGTTGGCTGGTTTGCGTTGGGACGCCGTTGTAAGTGAGGCCAGAATACATTGACCCGAGAAAGACCTCGTTGGTCGCAGGATTGCAAATTCCACCAGCTACAGCGCGTCCGTGCTCCACCATCGCGATGGAGACGCAAAACTCCGGAATGCCTTCCACAAATTCGCGGGTACCATCGAGGGGATCGACAACCCATACGCGTTCGCGATCGAGCCGCGAGAGATCGTCGGCGCTTTCCTCCGAAAGCCAGCCTTCGCCCGGGCGCAGAAGATTCTTCCGGAGCACTGCGTCCAGCGCGCGGTCGGCTTCGGTGACTGGATCGTGTCCGGCTTTGTACTCAGCCTGAATTTCTCCCGGCGTGAAGCGCGCGAAAACTTTCCGCGCTTCATCGATGGCGCTCGCGATTCTTTCAAGAACGTCTGTGTAGGAACTGTTCGTCATAACGGTTCAAGCCCACAACATTCTGACACCACTAGTGAGAAGGATTACGCATAATATCCGACGGAGCCATAGGACCGGCACACGCGTGCTGAGATGCGAACCAATAAGGCCACCGGGTATCGAACCGATCAGGAGATATCCAACCAGTGAGGGATCAACATTGCCCAGATGAAAATGCAGAAGACTGGTGCAACCAGTGAGCAAGACTGCGTGCACAATGTCGGTGCCGACCATCACTTTTGGCGGATAGCTATAGAACATCAACAGCAGCATCATGATGATGCTGCCAGATCCTACCGATGTCATTCCGACAAGGAATCCGGCAACCAGCCCGATTGTAGCCATGCCGGCGAATGATTTTGCAGTCGGACGCCGGTTCGCCACCTGTTCTTCGATTCTGCGTTGCATTAGCAGGAGCGTGGAAACCAGGATCAGCAGGATCCCAACCGAGGCCTTAATGAAATCATTCACACCCGCGCCATGGATCATGCGCAGATGTTGCAGAAATCTCACCCCCAGAATAGATCCCGGAATGCTGCCCGATGCCAGTGCCAGCACGACTTTGCGCCGCACCGTACCCTTACGGAGGTGAACGACACTCGACGGGATCTTGGTAAGGAAATTGAACGCAGCGTCCGACCCGACCGCAATGATCGCAGGCACCCGCAGACCGAAAATGAGAAGCGGCAATAGCAGCACGCCGCCGCCAAGTCCGGTCAGGCCGATCAGCGTGCCTACGATCAAGCCGATAAAGATCTTGAGCGCGATCAGTTCCATCGTTCTTACGCGGGCTTACGCTCCCGTCGGAAGCGCAGAGTCCGGACTAACCCCGATAAAGCCCTGCTGCTCGAGATGCAGAATGATCTCCTGCGCCGCTTCTTCCGCACTCAATTCTGCCGTGTTGATGACGACCTCGGCATTCGCGGGCACCTCATAAGGATCTGAGATTCCGGTAAATTCCTTTACGATTCCCGCTCGGGCTTTGGCGTACAGCCCTTTGCGGTCGCGCTCTTCGCAGGTTTCAATCGGCGTAGCTACGTGCACCAGGATGAAACCGCCATAAGGCTCGATCATCTGCCGCACATGTTTGCGGGTCGCATCATAGGGCGCGATCGGAGCGCAGATGGCAATACCGCCGTTTTTTGTGATTTCAGACGCCACGTATCCAATGCGCCGGATGTTAATGTCGCGATGTTCTTTCGAGAATCCAAGTTCCGAAGAAAGATGCTTCCGCACCAGGTCGCCGTCCAGAATAGTTACAGGCCTCCCGCCCATTTCCAGAAATTTGGTGAGTAGAACGTTGGCGATGGTGGATTTACCTGATCCCGAAAGCCCGGTGAAGAAAATCGTCACACCCTGCTTATGCCGGGGAGGGTAACTCTTCCGCAGCTCACGGACAACTTCGGGATAGGTGAACCACGAGGGAATGTCGCGGCCTTGATTCAACCGGTCCCGCAAGTCGGTCCCCGAAAGATTCAACACCCGCGCACCTTCGGGAACTTCGTTATCCGGAACATAGACGTCCTGATTTTCCAGATAAACCATCATGCTGAAGGGCACCATGGTGACGCCGATGTCCTTCTCATGCTTCTTGAATATTTCCTGCGCTTCATAAGGCCCATAGAACGGCTTGCCGTCGGTATCCTTACCGGGGCCCGCATGATCGCGGCCAACAATAAAATGAGTAACGCCATGGTTCTTGCGGATCAGTGCGTGCCAGATCGCCTCGCGGGGGCCGCCCATGCGCATTCCCAGGGGGAGCAGTGACAGCTTCACCGTGCCCGGGGGATACTTGGATAACAGTAACTGGTAGCATCGCACTCGAGTGAAATAATCCACGTCACCCGGCTTGGTCATACCGACTGAGGGATGAATCAGCAGGTTCGCTTCCACCACTTTGGCGGCCCGAAAGGTCAGTTCGACGTGGGCGCGATGCATGGGATTGCGCGTTTGAAAAGCGACCACGCGCCGCCAGCCCATACGCGCGAATTCGTTGCGCAACTCCGCCGGCGTGAGCCGCAGCGCTTTGAAGTCATAATGCGAAGGCTCTTGCACGCCCTCAAGTTTGCCGCCAACGTACCATGGATTGCCCCGGTTCAGCAGGTAGTCCACTCCCGGATGCGCAGTGCTGGTTGTACCAAAAACAGATTTCGCTTCAGCCTGTCTGTCGGGTTGCCAGACCTCCTCGACGTTGAGCACGGCCAGCATCACACCTTCAGCGTCGCGCAGCGCAATTTTGCTGCTCCCCGGCTGGAGCTTTTTGGCGAATTCTTCGCTTACGTCGAGAGTGATCGGCATTGGCCAGATCAGTCCGCTGACCAGGCGCATATTATGACAAACACCCTCGTAGTCCGCACGGTTCATAAAACCGCGCAAGGGAGAAAAGCCTCCGCTCAGCAATAATTCCAGATCGCACAATTGCCGGACTGTAAGGTCCCATGAAGGCCATTCGCGCGAATGTGATTTCAGTTCCGAGGAACGCTCCGCGGGAGCGATCAGTTGTACCAAGTCTCCGCCATGAGCAGGGATAAGATGGCTCGTAGAAGTCAAAACGTAAAACCTCCTGAAAGTCTTCGAAAAATTTCTGGCAAGTTTCGACCAGACACAACAAAACTTGAGGGACTAAATGCGGTAATCCTGTCAGCTACATCTACTTTAACAGCAAGGCCTTGTGCTCTGAGTTTATCAAAAGTAACCATGCTGGACGGGTACCGGAGATGCTGGAGGTCGATCTACGAATGCCAGGAGGATTAACTCACTGCCGCACCAGAATCGGTCGAGTCCTAGGGGCGAATCTTTTCGCTTCACCTGCGTGTGTCGCTCCGAGCGCGTAAGCGTGAGAGATGGTGCGGGTTATGACGACTACGGCTGCTCAGGATGGCATTGGCCTACGTCTTTGGATTCAACTGCGACCGCCGCTTTGAAGCCAGAAAAACAGTTCAACGACAGCAACGTCCAGCGATCGGCCTCGGAATTGTCAGGCCGGGTTGCGAGGCTTACGATTTCTTGGTCCGGCATCACAGAAACATCGAAGCTGTCCAGGGGACAACTTAATCCCTCGCCTCGTGCTTTTACGAATGCTTCCTTGCGAGTCCAGCAGGAGAAAAAAGCTTCGTGCTGAAGAGTGTCGGGGAGAGCTTGAATAGCCTGGTTCTCGGCGACCGAGAAAAACCGTTGCGCGATTTGGAGCACATTCAGATCGCGTTTTACGAACTCGATATCGGCGCCGATCTTCCGACTTGAAGTTATCGCAGCCAAAAAATTCCCGTTGCTATGGGACAAGTTAAATTCCAAGCCGCTGGATGGAAAGGCCAGAGCAGGCTTGCCCTGGGCTGAGTACGCGAAACACAATTCCGCGGGGGAATTCCCAAGGTATGACGCTAGCAGCACTCTGAGCATGCTCCGGCAAAAAATAAAGTTCTGACGGTCCTTTTCAAAGTGGAACCGCAGCATGCGTGCGATTTCATCTTCGGACAAGAGTCTGTGCTGAGTAAATTCGTCCGAGACCTCCGCATGCCAGAGATGGATTTCATCTTTGTTTAAGGTGCGTATTTCTGTTGCGGAGCTGAGCGCAGCGCATTCGCGCACAATTATGCGCAGATTGTTTTCAGGCAATAAGAAGCTGGATTCTGCACAACCCACGATTAGTTTTTCATTGTCAAGCGGAACGACCAAAGGCTCCATTCTCGAAATTCGTTGTGGCTAACGCGATACAACGGCTGTATCCGCCGGTTCCGGATCGCCGCTCAGATGAGATGGGAGAGAAAGGGCTGGCTGAAGCCGCTTCAAGGTCTTCGAGAGCGCCGACGCCAATTCGCGCACGTACGGCTCCCGAAGAAGAAGCAGATGTTTACCATGGGGGACCAATTCCGTGGTCACGCCTGAGGTAGTTCGCGATCCCCATCCCAGCAGCGGATCGGGGCGATAGTAGAAGGGTTGTTTCGGTATTTTGAACACCGTGATTCTGCTGCTAACCATAGTCGGGACAAAGTTCTCGCTTGGCCAGTAGGTCTCAATCCATTCACTTTTACGTGGTGCGGATTTGGCGCGCGTCCACCACAGCAGACGGTTAATCAAGGCTTTCTGCACGGCCTGCAGACGGGAACGGATTGGTTTGCGGGATAGGCGTCGCAGTTGATCGTAGTAGTAATCGACCTTCCACAACCAGCGGTTCTGAGTGTTTTCCACCACCCAGGTATCAATAATAGCTAACAGTTCGACCCTCTCACCTTCGGATTCCAAAATCCGCGTCATCTCGAATGCAATGCGGGCGCCTTCGCAGGTGCCGCCGATGTAATAGGGGCCGCGCGGCTGGACGCTGCGCATGGCGCGGACGTACTCAGCGGCAACCGCTTCGTATTCCTGAATTGTGTACGGTCTGCCGCTTGCCTGCGGACCCATACCAGGGCTCTGTAAGGTGTAAAACGGCTGTTCCGACCCGAGATGCTTGGCAAGCGGAACATATCCCAGGGAGTTCAAGCCCGCAAGCACCGCGGCAAAAAACGGAGGCCGGTCAGCGCCAGGCTGGATTTGATGAACAATGGCCTGAGGAACAGTCGCAGTGCCCCGTATCAGATTCGCCAAGTGCTCAATCGTCGCTTCTTGAAAGAGTGCAGTAAGCGGAATCTCGACTCCGGTCAGCTTCTTGACCTCATTCACCAGGCGAACCGCCATGAACGAGTGTCCGCCGAGATCAAAAAAGTTGTCAGTAATATTGACAGACTGGAGGCCAATGATCTCTTGCCAGATCATTGCCAACCTGGTCTCGAGTTCATCGCGCGGCGCCGCCACAATCCCGGAGACCGCTTTTGCAACGTCGGGTTTTGGCAAAGCCTTCCGGTCAACCTTTCCGTTCGGCGTCAGCGGCAACGCGTCCAGCGTGACCAACGCGGTTGGCGACATATAATCAGGAAGCGTTTTCTTGAGATAGACTCGGATGTCACCAAGGCTTAGCTGCTGCCCGGTCTTGAGGACAACGTACGCGACCAGCCGATTGTCGCCAGGAGAGTCTTCGCGTGCGGCGACAACGGCCTGCCATATCGCCGGATGTTTTGCCAGTGCACTTTCAATTTCACCGAGTTCGATACGGAAACCGCGGATCTTTACCTGAAAGTCCGTTCGTCCGAGATATTGCACGTTGCCGTCGGGAAGATATTTGGCGAGATCACCCGTACGGTACAGTTTTCCGGCAGGCCGGCGGTCGAAGGAGTCGGGAACGAATCTCTCTTCGGTCAGTTCGGGCCGACCGAGGTATCCCCGAGCAACGCCATCTCCCCCAATATAAAGCTCCCCGGACACGCCGATCGGAACCGGTTGCATGTGGTTGTCTAGGATGTAAAAACTGGTGTTTGCAATGGGCCGCCCAATAGGAGCAGTGGCAGAAGTAAATCTAACGCGATAAACCGAAGACCAGATCGTTGTCTCGGTTGGTCCGTACATGTTCCAAAGCTCAGAACAGCGGGGCAACAATTGCGCGCTGAGATTACCGGGCAGCGCTTCGCCCCCGCAAAGTACCTTGAGATCAGGTGTTCCTTCCCAGCCTGCTTCGATCAGCATGCGCCAGGTTGCGGGCGTGGCTTGCATGATCGACGGTTTGCGGTTGCGAATAAGATCCAGGAGGCGTACTCCGTCGGCCGCTTCAGCCCGCGATGCCAAAATTATTTTGGCCCCTGTAATCAGCGGGAGGTAAATCTCCAGGCCAGCGATATCGAAGGAAAGAGTTGTAACAGCCAGCAGGCTGTCGCCGGAAGTCATTCCGGGTTCCGCTCGCATGCTGAAAAGAAAATTCACCAGATTGGCATGGGTGATTTGCACCCCTTTTGGTCTTCCCGTTGACCCAGAAGTGTAGAGCACGTACGCCAGATTCTGTGGCGTGAGCTTGACGATGGGCGATTTCTTGCTTTCCTTCGAAATCCCGCCCCGCATCCCGTCAAGGGTGATTACGCCTGCGCTGCGTGGCGGTAAAGCGCTGACCAGGCTTTGTTGAGTCAGCAAAATCTTTGCGCCAGCATCCTCCAGGATGAATCCGATTCTTTCGGACGGATACGCAGGGTCAAGCGGAATATATGCGCCCCCGGCTTTGAGGACGCCCAGAAGTGCGACAACCATATCGATCGAACGTTCCAGAAAAACTCCAACCAGAGTCTCCGGGACCACGCCGCATTGCTGCAGATAATTTGCGAGCTGATTCGCTTTTTCGTCGAGGGCTCGATAGCTGATTTGTTCCTTACCCATAACGACGGCAATAGCGTCAGGGGTTTGCTTTGCCTGCGCCTCAATGACTTGGTACAAACACATCGTCTCCGGATACTCCATCTTCGTGGAGTTCCATCCGTCGACGATCAATGCCCTCTCGTCACCCGTCACAAGCGGAATTTTCGACAAGGGTATGTCCTGATCTTCTACCGCTGTGGCGAGGAGCGTTTCATAATGCCCGATCATCCGCTGGATAGTCTCAGAGTCGAAAAGATCAGTATTGAACTCGATGCGTCCGCGGATACCGTCCGTGCTTTCCGAAAGAAATGCGGAAATATCGAACTTGGATGTGGTTTCGCCCAAATCCATCAACCGCAGGCTCAAGCCAGAAAGTTCGAACGCCTGTTTGGGTGTGTTCTGTAACGAGAGAAGCACCTGAAACAAGGGGTTCTGACTCAGGTTCCTGTCTGGATGAAGTTCCTCGACCAGTTTTTCAAACGGGACATCCTGGTGCGCGTAGGCTTCCAGCGCCGTCTCCCTGACTTGGGCCACCAGCTCTTTGAAGGTTGTCCCCTCGAATAGCTTCGCACGCATAACTAGAGTGTTCGCGAAGTATCCGATCATTTCTTCCAGTTCCGCTCGATTGCGGTTCGCGATCGGAGTGCCCACCGCGATGTCGTCCTGAAGGCTGTACCGCGAAAGCAGAGCTTGAAAACCTGCCAGCAACGTCATGAACAACGTGGCGCCATTTTGTCGGGAGAACGCGTTCAGCTTCTCAGTCAAGTCTTTGGAAAATGCGACTGGCAGCTTGGCGCCATTGAATGTCTGTACGGCGGGTCGCGGCCGGTCCACCGGGAGATCAAGAGACGCGGGCACGCCCGCAAGCTGACGCCGCCAGTATGAGAGCTGTTTTTCCAGCTTCGGTCCCTGAAGTTGCTTGCGTTGCCATACCGCATAGTCGGCATATTGAAGACTTGGGAGTGGTAGCGATGATTGGCGTCCGGCGCAGAATGCGTCGTAGAGCGCGGAAAGCTCCTGAATAAAAATGCGACGCGACCAGCCATCAAAAATGATATGGTGCATGGTCACAAGCAGAATATGTAACTGCGAATTCAACCGCAGTAACTGCGCTCGGAATAGCGGTCCATGCTCCAGATCGAGAGGAATGCGGGCTTCCGCGCGACCAAGTTCGGCGGCCTTTTCCTCTGCCTGATCGAGCCCGGAAATGTTGAGAACCGGCAAAGTAAAGGACGGCGAGCCCACCACCTGCATCGGCATCTCTTCTTTCCAGGAAAACGTAGTGCGCAGGATTTCGTGGCGGCGGACGATTTCCGCCAAGCTTCTTTCCAAGGCGGAGATATTCAACTCGCCCTCGATGCGCAGCGACCATGGAATCAGATAAGAGGTGCTACCCGGCTGAAGCTGCTCCAGAAACCATAGGCGTTGTTGAGCAAACGTGGTCGGAAACACGAACTGAGGTGCGTTCGCGGGCGCTGTTGCCGCAGAATTGTGACTATTTCCGTCCATCTTCACCCTGCAGAAGTCTGCAATCCGTCAAAAGACCGAGGCAAAACATAGTCAGTCTGATAAAAACCGCCATTTTTGTTCTAAAGCAATCTATGCACCTTATTAATGGCCCACAGGTGCTAGTTACTCGCACGATACGCCTCACGAGGCGCCCTGGTAATGCCGATCTCTTCTTTTTCGCAAGCTATAGGCTGCGCCTGGTCCACGGCTTCGCCGAGGCCGGAGACAGTGGGTCGGTCGAAAATCGCACGCATTGATATTTCAACAAGAAAACGTTGCCGCAAGCGGCTGACGACTTGGGTGGCGAGCAGGGAATGGCCACCGAGGTCGAAAAAGTTGTCCTCGGCGCTGATCTTGCTGTGGTCGCGGCGCAGCACCTCCGCCCAGACCTCGGCAATGGCCTGCTCGGTGGCTGTGCGCGGCGCAACGTAGGCTCTCTGCGATGCCGCCTGCTCAGGCCCGGGCAATTTCTGACGGTCGAGCTTGCCGTTGGCAGTCAGCGGCAGCTTGGCCAGCAGCATCACCGCCTGCGGCACCATGTAGTCGGGCAGGTGCTGTTGCAGGTGCTGGCGCAGAGTTTCAGAGCTGAGGGCATGGTGGCCGTTGCTGGACGCGGCGGCTTCGCGGTGCAGGACAACGTAGGCCAGCAGGCGCTTGTCATCGGTATTGCTATTCGGATCGGTGGCCCGCGCCAGCACCACCACTTGCTTCACCGCCGGATGCTGTGCCAGCACCGCTTCGATTTCTCCCAGTTCGATGCGGAAGCCGCGGATCTTCACCTGATCGTCACCGCGCCCCAGGAACTCGATATTGCCGTCTGCGCCGTAACGCCCCAGGTCGCCGGTGCGGTACATCCTTGCAGCAGGATCAGAAGAGAAAGGATTGGCTAGAAAGCGTTCTGCCGTCTTCTCCGGCTGGCCCAGATACCCGGCACTCACGCCTGCGCCTGCAATGTAAAGTTCGCCCGTCACTCCTACCGGCACCGGCTCCAGGTTCTGGTCGAGGATGTAGGTTTGGGTGTTCTGGATCGGCCGCCCAATGGGGATGGTGGCGAGGCCGGCGTTTTTCCAGTCGTAGCTCTTGAGCTCAAGTGTCAGCGAGCCCACCGTAGTCTCGGTCGGACCGTAGTGGTTCAGCATCTCGCATGCTGGATTCAGGCAAGCGATCTTTTCCAGCAGCTTCGGGGTCAAGGCCTCGCCGCCGGTGATCAGATACTTCCGCGGCAGAATCTTCCGTGCTTCGTCAGATGTCGACTCTAACAGCGCCTGTAGATGCGAGGGCACGATCTTAAGTACGTCCACCGCATACTGCGAGCTGTAGCGGGCAAACTGCTGCGCATCGGTGGCGATTTCGTGCGGAAGAATATGCAGGCTGCCGCCTGAGATCAGCGCCGGATAAATGCAGGTGTTGCCCAGATCGGCTCCCAGGGTTGAAACCGTGGCAAACTGCAGGCCTTCGGGATATCGACCGAGTGCAAGTTTCTTGCTGATAAAGTCCGAGTAGTTGACCAGGTTGCGATGCCGCACCGCCACGCCCTTGGGCACTCCGGTAGATCCCGAAGTGTAGATCACATACACCAGATTCTCGGGCGTGGTGTTCACCGCAGGATT
>Ga0105237_10007550_pt1 | contig 11883 bp, 11 predicted proteins | sample KBSC24metaG_FD_81520 | JGI IMG/M metagenome (GOLD analysis project Ga0105237, IMG submission 81520) | Corn rhizosphere microbial communities from Kellogg Biological Station, Michigan, USA - KBS C2-4 metaG | ecosystem: Host-associated > Plants > Roots > Rhizosphere > Soil | place: Michigan, USA... | reverse complement strand
GCATCTTCACCGACTATGTCGATATGGATGAAGCGGGCTATATCAAGACCGTTCCCGGTACGTCCCGCACCAATGTGGAAGGAGTATTTGCCGCGGGGGATGTACAGGACAAGATATACAGACAGGCAGTAACCGCTGCCGGCAGTGGCTGTATGGCGGCATTGGACGCGGAGCGGTATCTCTCTGCCAAAGGATTGCATTGATCAAAAGAAGATAAAAAAGTATGGTCACAGTACGGCTTCATAATTTGATCTTTTCCGGTCGCCACGGCGTGTTTAAAGAAGAATTAGCGACGGGGAACACTTTTGAAGTGCATCTTGATGTGCTGTACGATGAAAAGGATCGTCCTTTCGAAAGCCTGGACTCTATCGTCAACTACGTGAACCTGTTTGCCATCGTCAAACAGCGGATGCATCAGCCCTCGCCGCTGCTGGAAAAAATTGCCGATGAGATCATTGGAAAGATAAAAGTGCAATATCCCTTTATACGGGAGGTGATCCTCTCCATCTATAAACTGCAGGCCCCCATCGGCAACTTTCAGGGCAAGGCGGGTATGACCCTGCACAAGAAGTTCGACAGCTAAGGATCAGATCACTTTTCCTTTCCACCGTCCGCTGCGGATATACAGGTAGGAGAGGATAAAGATGACACCCCAATATACCCATTCCGACATCCAGCCGTAAAGAATGGAAAGATTCCACCGCTCCAATATCAGGTACACATAGATGCAATAGAAGATGATGGTGATGAATTCGATAAGCAGGTTGATACGGGTATTGGCCGTGCCTGTCACCGCATTGAGCCAGATCGTGGCAAAGGACATCATCACCAGGGCTGATGATACTACTCTGATCACAGGGATCCCCGCCGCGGTAAATGCGGCGTCCTGACCATATACGGAAAGGAAGAGTTCGGGGAAGATATTCAGGAAAATGGCCACTATTACGGCGAACCCCACGCTGAGCTGAAGAATTTTTCCAACGAGCTCCATGACACGGTGTTCCATCTTCTGGCCGATGATATTGCTGACCATGGCATTGGTGGTGGATGCAAAGGCCCAGGTAAAGACTCCGAAGAGGCCGAAGATATTCCGCATGGTATTGCTGATGGCGAGGGCCTGGCGTCCGTGGTGTTCGACAAGGATATAGAAGAAGGTCCAGGCGAGGATGCTGAGTGTGAACTGGAATATCAGCGGGGAGGACTGGACCAGGATCAGCCGGCTGTTGCGCGGATCGAACCGCCAATGCTTATAAAGATGGAGGTTTTTACTGACGCCTTTGGCGTGAATGACGAGGAATACAGCCAGCATGCCGGAAGCCTCGGCGGCGATAGAAGCGTAGGCAGCCCCGTTGAAGCCTATGGCGGGCAGTCCAAAGTGACCGAAGATTAGACCATAGTCCAGGACGATGTTGACGACCGTCTCGGCCAATGTCCCGTATACCAAGAACTTGCTTTGATTTGTACCTACAAGGAGGGCGTTACGCATCTGGTAGAGATAGAGGAAGGGCAGCCCCCAGATGCGTATCCGAAGAAATTTTACCGCTTCATCCCGTAAGACCTGCGACTTTAGTGACCAGGAAAGGACCATCGGCGCGATGAACCAGGTGAGGGCGATGCCGATAAAGGCGAGCGCCATGGCGATGACCATTCCTTGAGAAAAGAGCTTCCCTATCTCTTCGATACGTCCTTCTCCTGCCCGACGGGCGATCAGCGCCTGCAGCCCGTTGTTCAATCCCTGCCCCACTACGGCAAACAGAAGATAGTAGACGCCTGTGATCCCCGCGGTAGAAAGAGCCTCTGAAGTTTCATCCAGATGTCCCAGAAATATATTATTAGTAATAAAGTTGATTTGCGGCACCAAAATGGCCAGACTAATGGGCAGGGCCATACGCAGGACATCCCTGTGTGTAATGGAGACTTTATAGTCAGGAGTGGACGACATTTTGAAAAATGGACCGCAAAAATAGGAGTTTTATAGTATTTTGCAGACTGGCAGCAGCCCAATTGTATAATCGAAAACTATGCTAAAACCCGCATTCCAAATCGAAGTTCCGGAAATATCTGATGAGGATATGTCGCATTGCCGACTGCTTGTCGAGGTCAACGCACATTCTTTTACCTATACTTTATTGAATCAGCGGAATATGGGGCCTTTGGTGGTGAAATATTTTCAATTGGACCAGGGGAAGGACAAGCGGCTTACGGATACATTGCGGGAGATCCTGGAGAGTGATCCCCTGTTGAAAAGGCAGGTAAAGGAGACTTTGCTGGTCTACAATTTCCCGGAGTCCAGCCTGGTGCCCGAGCCTTTGTTCAGCATGGAAACGAACAAGGAGATCATCGATATTGTACATGGCAATCTGCAGAAGGGGCTTGTCCTTTCGGAAAAGATACCCTGGTGGGAGCTGTTCAATGTTTACCGGATATCTCCCGAGCTGCATCAGCTCCTGCAGCAGCAGTTTACGGCCGGGAAGTACTGGCATTATTACAGCCTGCTGTTAAAGAGCTATAAGATGTTTGATTCGGGAGCAGGAGAAGGCCGGGACTGTCTCAAAGTGATCTTTTATCCGGATAAAATGGTGGTGCTGGTGATCAAGCAGGGGAAGGTGCATTTGATGCAGACCTTCAATTACCAGGATTCGAAGGATGTGGTCTATTACCTGCTGAACACCTGTCGTCAGCTGGATATAAACCCGGAAGAAGTTCGATTGTTAATTGGAGGGTTAATAGACAGACAATCAGCACTTAGTGAAGAGTTATTTAAATATTTTCTTCAGATAGAATTCGAGAACGTAGACGAAAGTATAAAGGTTACGGATGAACTTCGGGAGCTGCCCTTGCATTACTTCTCATCCATTTTGAAAATGGCAGTATGCGCATAATCGGAGGCGAGCTGGGGGGGCGGAGGGTGAATCCTCCCGCCAAAATGCCGCATACCCGTCCTACGACGGATATAGCGAAGGAAGGGCTGTTCAATATACTGGAGAATAATTTGGATCTGGGGGATTTGCATACCCTCGACCTTTTTGGAGGGACGGGAAGTATCAGCTATGAGCTGGCATCCCGGGGGGAGGGATCTCACCGTGGTGGAGAAGGACCCTGTTATGTTCAGCTTTATCCAGAAGAATGCCCGTGAGCTGGGGCTGGAATCCTTTTACAAGGTAGTGCGTATGGATGTGTTCAAATTCATAGAGCAGTGTACGGAGCAGTTCGACTTCATATTCGCGGGACCGCCTTATGCACTGGCAGCCATCGACGAGCTGCCTAAGCGGATCGTGGAAAAGAAGCTCTTAAAGGATCAGGGCTGGTTTGTCCTGGAGCATACTCCCCGGAACAATTATGAAGGATACCCTCTTTTTGTCACGCAGCGGAACTACGGCACCACTGTGTTCTCCATCTTTGTCAATAAGATATGAGGCCCATTTTCATTACAGGTATAGGTACAGATGTAGGTAAGACGGTGGCCGCGGCCATCGTCACCGAGGCATTGGGCGCTGTATACTGGAAGCCTGTGCAGGCGGGATTTGACCAGGGGACGGATACGGAATGGGTGGCGGCAAGGCTTAGTCATCCCTGGGCCAGGGTAGTGCCGGGAGAGGTGTATAAATTGAAGCTGCCCGCTTCGCCTCATATCGCCGCCCGGCAGGAGAATGTAGTCATCAGCCTGGAGGAGATCCGCCGGCAGTTCCTGGAGATTCGGGCCAATCTGCCCATACTGTCGGGGCAAAGCGATCCCGCCCGGAAGCATCCAGAAGGGTTTCGGTCGCCTGGTCCCGGAGAATATTTTGTAGTAGAAGGCGCCGGGGGATTGATGGTTCCCCTCAATGAAAGTGAATTTGTAATTGACCTTATTAAGAAGCTGGATGCCAAGGTAATGCTCGTTAGCCGGAACTATCTGGGAAGTATCAATCATTCTCTTCTGACTGCAGCCGTCTGCAAGACGCACGGTCTGGATATAGGAGGCTGGATCTTCAATGGGGAGTCTAGCGGATATGAGCAGGAGATCGCCAATTGGAGCGGGAACCACCGGGTGGTCTCCATACCCTGGGTGGAGAACCCCGACCGGGAATTTATCCGAATGCAGGGGGAGCGTCTGCGTCCGGACCTGTTAGTAATGCTTTCATCGCCCTTAGCCTGAATTTTTTACGTATCTTTGGCATAGGCAATAACTATGAATTTCAACTTCCCGCTGCTGCGGACTATACGGATACTCTTATTCCCTTTTTCCCTTCTTTACGCTTTGGTCGTCATTCTGCGCAACTGGTGTTACGATAAGAAGATACTGGCTTCCGCACAATTCAATCTGCCTGTTATTTGTGTAGGCAATCTGGCGGTGGGGGGGACGGGCAAGTCCCCGATGGTGGAGCTGCTGATACGTACGCTGAAACATCGTTTTGAAGTAGCTGTGTTGAGCAGGGGATACAAGCGGAAGACACGGGGCTATGCGTTGGCGGATGCCCATACTACAGCACTGGACATAGGAGACGAGCCTATGCAGTTCCATAGTAAATTCCCTGAGGTGGCGATCGCGGTGGGAGAGGAGCGGATCGTTGCTATCCCACAACTGCTGCACGATCGGCCTGATACCCGTGCCATTATCCTGGATGATGCCTTTCAGCACCGGGCGGTCAGGGCGGGACTGAATATTTTGCTGACGGATCATTCCAACCTCTTTACCCGGGACTGGTGGCTGCCCAGCGGCGATCTTAGGGATGCTCCCAGCGGCTACCGGCGGGCGGATATTATCGTGGTCACCAAATGTCCCGAGTCTCTTACAGAAGACGAACGAAGGGCCATTAAGATAGAGATAAACCCGCTGAAACATCAGCAGGTGTTCTTTTCCTCCATCCAGTATGGTCAGCCTTATCATATCACCAAAGGGAATACCACGGTGATCAACGACAAGATGGAAGTGCTGCTGGTGACGGGTATCGCCAATCCCGCGCCGCTGAAGAAATGGCTGAATGATAAGGCCGGCAGCTATTACGAGTTAGCTTACAGTGATCACCATATATTCTCCATCGACGATCTGAATTATATGATCCGCCGTTATAATAATATCGCCGAGCCGAATAAGATCATCCTCACGACGGAGAAGGATGCGGTCCGCCTGATCAAGTTCCGCCAGGAGCTTGAGGACTGGCCCTTTTACGTGCTTCCTATCGAACCGCAGTTTTTATTCAGCGAGCAGCCGCGGTTTACTGATTTAATTATTAAATTCATTACCAATTTCAAGCCCCCTGATCAGGCCGGAGGGGATTAATCAAATAAGCAAAGCGGACCGCAGGTCCGCGCATTAAAGACAATGAAGACGAAAAAGAAAAAGAAGAATAAAGCCGGCGGATCACCCTCCCATTTGATGACGGGCCGGCTCGATGTAACCCGTTCAGGAATGGGTTTTGTGATCATAGAAGGAAGGGATCAGGATATCCTTGTCCGCCCCTCCGATTTTAATACGGCCCTCCATGGCGACACGGTCCGGGTCCAGGTCCTCGGCAATCCGGGCAGGAGCGGCCGTCAGCAGGGAGAAGTGGTGGAAGTGGTCGAGCGAAAGCAAATGGAGTTTTTAGGACATGTGGAGCTGAGCCAGTCGTTTGCTTTTTTTATTGCTGAGACGGACAAGCCCATGCCTGATATCTATATTCCCTTATCCAGACTGAAGGGCGCCGTTAATGGCGATCGTGTCATCGTACGCATCGTGGAATGGGAAAAGAACAAGAAGCCGCAGGGAGAAGTCGTCCAGATCATGAACAAAGAGGACGAGAATGACAAGGCCATGAAGGAGATCCTTTTGGAGAATGGGTTCCCCATTTTCTTCCCCGAAAACGTCATCGAGGAATCCGAAAGGCTGCCGGACGTTATCGCCTCTTCGGAGATAAACATACGTAAAGACATAAGGAATATCCTCACTTTTACCATCGACCCCGTGGATGCCCGGGATTTTGATGACGCCATATCCATTCGTACGCTGAAGAACGGGCACCTGGAAATAGGTGTGCATATTGCGGATGTGAGCCATTATGTAGAGCCGGAGACGGCGTTGGACAAGGAGGCGTATACACGGGCTACATCCGTCTATCTGCCAGACCGTGTCAATCCCATGCTGCCGGAAAGGATATCCAATGAGCTGTGTTCCCTTCGCCCTCATGAGGACAAGCTCACCTTCTCCACGATCTTTCAGATGACACCGAAAGGGGAGGTCAAGCAATATTGGATCGGCAAGACCGTGATCCATTCCGACCACCGGTTCACCTACGAAGAGGTGCAGGAGATCATCGAAAAGAAGGACGGGCTTCATCAACAGGAAATAGAGATACTGAACGATGTCGCCCAGCGGCTGCGTAAACAGCGGTTTCGAAAGGGAGCTATCAATTTCTCTTCCACGGAAGTGCGTTTCAAACTGGATGAGAAGGGAAAGCCTGTCGGCATTATGGTAAAGGAGAGTAAGGAGTCCCATCAGCTGGTGGAAGAATTCATGCTGCTGGCCAATCGTACCGTGGCGGAGAATGTAGGCAAGATCAAGGTGAACAAAAAGCCGCTGCCCTTTCCTTACCGGGTACACGACACACCGGATAAAGAGAAGCTGCTGCCTTTTATCGAGTTTGCCAAAAAGTATGGGCATACCTTCGACCTGAAGTCACCACAGACGATCGCTTCCAGCTTCAACCAGATGTTGAAGGATGTGCAGGGCCGGCCCGAGCAGCATGTACTGGAGCAGCTCGGTATCCGCACTATGGCAAAGGCAGTCTATACCACGGAGAATATAGGCCATTATGGACTCGGTTTCGAGTTTTACTGTCATTTCACCTCGCCTATCCGAAGATACCCGGATGTGTTGGTTCACAGAATATTGCAAGAGATATTGCAAGGAAAAAATGAGGTGGATAAGAAGTTGGAGGCCAAGTGCCGGCATTCCAGCGAGCGTGAGCGGGCGGCCATGGAGAGCGAGCGCGCGGCGAACAAATACAAGCAGGTGGAATATATGCAGGGCTTTTTGGGTGATGAGTTCGACGGGGTGATCAGCGGCGTGGCTGCCTTTGGCTTTTGGGTGGAGACCGTAGAGCAGAAATGTGAGGGGCTTGTCAGTCTCAACAGTCTGCTGGAATACGATGATTTCCGGCATGTGGAGACCGACTATATGCTGGTGGGGCGTCGCAGCGGCCGGCAGTTCCGGATGGGGGACAAAGTGAGGATAAAAGTGGTGGCGGCCAACCTGGCCAAGCGTCAGCTGGATTATGAATGGGTCATTGCCGTCAGTGCAGGGGAAGAAGGAATGTCTCCCAAGACTGCCAAACCAGCCAAGCCTGCCAGGGCCGGAGTAAAAGAGAGAAATACGAAAACCAAAAAGAAAAAGAAATAGCTGTACATGCACAGTTTTGAAGAATTATCCGCAGCATTCACGGCCAGATTTGACGTGCAGCATTTCCCCTCTCAGCCGGTGACCCTTTATGAGCCGGCTACCTACTTTTTAGGCATCGGAGGCAAGCGAATAAGACCCGTGCTTTGTCTGATGGGGAACGAACTGTTCGGCGAGATCGATCCCGACGCCTGGCATCTGGCTGCCAGCATCGAGCTGTTCCACAACTTTACGCTGATACATGATGATATTATGGATAAGGCCCCTTTACGCCGTGGCATGCCTACGGTGCATGAGAAGTACGGGGCTTCTACCGCCCTGCTGACGGGGGATGTGATGATGGTGATAGCGTATGATTATCTCAGCAGGATCCAGGCACAGCACATCCGCCCCATTATGCATATCTATAACCAGACGGCGCGTGAGGTCTGTGAAGGGCAGCAAATGGATATGGATTTTGAGAAGATGGAAAGGGTGGACCTGTCGGCGTATCAACAGATGATAGGGTTGAAGACCTCTGTGCTGTTGGCCGCCAGTCTCCGTATAGGCGCCATCCTGGGAGGGGCGGGTCTGGGGAATCAGGGGCATTTGTATGATTTCGGCAAGAACCTGGGACTGGCCTTCCAGGTACAGGACGACTATTTAGACTGTTTTGGCGATCCGGAAAAGTTTGGCAAGCAGGTGGGGGGAGATATCGTAGCCGGGAAAAAGACCTTTCTTCTTATAAAAACCCTGGAGGTGGCAACCCGGGAACAGCGCCGGCGGATGGACGAACTGAAAAAGGCGGATGCCGCCGCGAAGGTCGAGGGCATGCTGGAAATATTCAAGGCCTGCGGGGTCGATGCCTGGGCCATGGAATTAAAGGAAAAATATATGCAGGCGGCCTATCAGGCTTTGGAAGATATTGCGGTGCTGTCCCGCCGGAAAGAGCCGCTGAAACAGCTGGCGGCGTTCCTCGTACAGAGAGAATACTGATACCTGTCCTGTCGGACGACAAGCCTGCCGGGTTACTGCCAGTGCCTCAGACGACTTAACATTACTTCGGTGATGCCCAAATAGGAGGCGATATGTTTTCCCGTCACTTTTTCCTGCAGTCCGGGGTAGTGCCGGGCGAACCAGGCCAGCTTTTCGTCGGAGCGCTGCATCCACATGGCCTGCATGCGTTGCTGCTGTCCTATGATCTCGGCTTCCGTGATCTGTTGTCTTACCGTGGCGAACAGGGGAAAATCCTGGCAGATGTATTGAATGTGTTCGAAGCTCAGGGTCACAATATGTGAGCGTTCCAGGGCCTGGATATATTCTATTCCCTTACGCTGGAGAAGAAAGCTCTGCGGCGACCAGCACAGTTCTCCCTCCTGTGCGAAACGTGAAGATATTTCTTTATCATCCTTGCAATAGAAACATCGCAACAGGCCCGATTCCACGAAATAGAGATGATGACAGACCTCGCCGGCCTTTAACAAAAATGCCTCGCGGGGGAGGGTCTTCTCCCGCAAATATTCCAGCAGATAGCAATTCAGGTCCGCCGATAATATGGCAGCGCAATACTTGACAGGTGCGTTCATAAAACGTGCAGTTGAAGGGAATAATGAAGGCCGGGATGCAAGGAAGATAGTGGAGAAGGCGTTGTAAAAGTACGGTAAAAGAGGGGACATTATTAAAGCAAATTGTAGTATTTTACCGGCCATAATCAAACTAATGTAGATGTCCAACTCATTGTTCCGGAAAAAATCGCTGGAAAAGATACATCAGGACGCGGCGGAGGGGATCACAGACGGCCATGGCGGTGCAGGACTGAAAAAAGTATTGAACGTGCGCGATCTTACTTTTATGGGGATCGCGGCTGTCGTTGGGGCGGGCATCTTTTCAACCATTGGTACGGCCGCATTTAATGGCGGTCCGGGTATTTCTCTCCTGTTCATCCTTACGGCCATCACCTGCGGATTTTCGGCTTTGTGCTATGCGGAGTTTGCCAGCAGGATCCCCATTGCGGGCAGCGCCTATACCTACGCGTATGTCTCCTTCGGAGAGCTGGTGGCCTGGATCATAGGATGGGCGCTGATATTGGAATATGCCATCGGCAATATCGTGGTGGCCATCTCCTGGAGCGGCTATTTCAACAATTTGCTGGAAGGTTTTCATATCCATCTGCCCGGCTGGCTGATAACGGACCCCAGTACGGCCAGGACGGCCTTCCTGGGTGCACAGAAGGCGCTATCCGCACATCTGCCCCTCACCGCCATACAGCAAGCGGCCGCAGATGCGTGGAACTCGGCCCCTGTCGTAGCCGGCTTGCATATCTTTGTCAACCTGCCCGCCTTTATCATCGTATGTATCATCGCCTATGTCACGTATATAGGTATTTCGGAAAGCAAAAAGACCACCAACCTCATGGTGATGTTCAAGATCGCCGTCATCATACTCGTGATCATACTGGGATTTTTCTTTGTACAGCCGGCTAACTGGAACCCTTTCCTGCCAAATGGATTCGGAGGGGTGCTGAAGGGGGTATCTGCTGTCTTCTATGCCTATATTGGCTTCGACGCCATCTCCACCACGGCGGAAGAATGCACCGATGCACAGCGGGACCTTCCCAAAGGCATGATCTATTCCCTCGTCATCTGTACGATACTGTATATCCTCATCGCCCTGGTGCTGACGGGTATGGTGAATTATTCCGAGCTCAACGTCACGGACCCTCTGGCGTATGTTTTTAACGCGGTGCATCAGAAATGGATCGGTTATTTTATTTCCATCAGTGCCGTGGTGGCAACTACCAGCGTGCTCCTGGTATTCCAGTTAGGACAGCCCCGCATCTGGATGAGCATGAGCCGGGATGGGCTGCTGCCCAAGGCTTTTGGGAAGATACATCCAAAATACAAGACCCCCTGGTTCTCTACCATCATCACCGGGCTGCTGGTGGCTATACCCACTCTCTTTATGGAAAGTTCGCTGATGACGGAATTGACCAGTATCGGGACGTTGTTTGCTTTTGTGCTGGTGTCCGGTGGGGTGCTGCTGCTCCCCCGAATCCAAAGTGCAGGGAAAAAAGGATTCCGCCTGCCCTATATCAACGGGCAGATGATCGTACCTGTGCTGTATGTGATCTTTCTCTGGCTGTTCCGCGATCGGGAGGTGAGTGTGCTCACCCATCTTGGGAATGCAGGACTCCAGGAAGCATTGTTCCTCGTATATACCCTGCTGGCCGGCGTGCTTACGGTGGCCACCATTGTCAAAAAATACTCCCTGATACCTGTGCTGGGTGTTCTTTTCTGCGCCTATCTGCTCATCGAAATAGGAGCTACTGCGTGGATATGGTTCTTTGTATGGATGGGCATTGGATTGCTGATCTATTCCATGTATGGATACCGCAAAAGCCGCGCGGGGATGTCTTAGTTTGTCGTAATTTTGAGTCATGAAATTTCAGGTAGGAGACAAGGTAGTTATTCAGCATTCCAATGACGAAGGAGAGGTAGTGGAGATCCTCAATGACAAAATGGTGCTGGTGGATGTGCGGGGTGTTCGATTTCCCGCCTATACGGATCAATTGGATTTCCCTTATTTTAAACGATTTTCAGAAAAGAAGCTGGTTCCCCCGGAGAAAAAGCCCAAAAAATACATCGATCAGCTGCCGCCGGAGAAGGCGCAGTCCAATCAGAAAAAGGAACGGATCGCCAGGCTGGCGGATGGAGTATGGCTTACTTTCCTTCCCATCTGGGATAATGATGAGTTTGGGGATGATGTGGTAGAGAGCTTGAAGATCCATCTCGTAAACAATACACCTGCCGGGTATCACTTCTCCTATCACCTGAACTATTTTAACAAAAGTGAGTTCGACCTGGACAACCAGATACCGCCTTACCAGGATTTTTATATTCATGATATTCCTTTCGCCAACCTCAACGACAACCCTGTTTTTGAATGCGAGTTTGCATTGCTGACCCCGGACAAGGCCAAGGCGGATCACTATGAAGCCTCGCTCAAGCTGCGGGCCAAGCAGGTGTTCAGCCGTATAGAAGAAATAAAGAAAAAAGGCGAGGCTACTTTTTCATTCAAACTCTTTGACAACTATCCGGACAAGGCCATCGAGGAGGCGCCGCCATTGGATACACGGGGGATACTGGCGGGTTCGGGTTTCCGGGTCTATGAAGCTTCCAAGGCGCGTCAGCACCTGGAACCACCTCGCAGCGAACTGGACCTGCATATCGAGAAGCTGACCGATAAATGGTCTTCGCTGGACAACTTCGAAATGCTGACGCTGCAGCTGCAGACCTTCGAGAAATATTTTGACCTGGCGCTGGCGCATCATCTACCTTCCATGGTGGTCATTCATGGGGTGGGCACGGGCAAGCTCCGGGATGAGATACATGAGCTGCTTCGCGCCAAGCGGCGTGTCAAGAGTTTTGTCAACCGCTATGACCCCCGGTACGGAATGGGAGCTACAGAAATCTTCTTCGACTATTCCAAAAAATAGATGATTGATCCCTCCGGCGGGAAGGCAGTGTATTACCGGTACTTCCGCTGTC
>Ga0105237_10007544_pt1 | contig 11888 bp, 13 predicted proteins | sample KBSC24metaG_FD_81520 | JGI IMG/M metagenome (GOLD analysis project Ga0105237, IMG submission 81520) | Corn rhizosphere microbial communities from Kellogg Biological Station, Michigan, USA - KBS C2-4 metaG | ecosystem: Host-associated > Plants > Roots > Rhizosphere > Soil | place: Michigan, USA... | reverse complement strand
TCCATCTACTTTGGTTAGAAGCGTTACTCGTCTCTGTAGCCGCCCGTGTCGGGAGTCGATACCGCCCATGCGGAAAGAATCCGGCCCCCGGTCAATTTCTTGACAAATTTCCGTATTGTCCACGATACGACCCCATAGACCTGAAATCCGATGAGCAACTCGAGCAGAAGAACATGATGACCATTGATTGGACAGCACTCGCAAAGCAGATTGGCGGTCTGCAGCCCGACGGTACTGACAGCACAGTTGGAGCGGAGGTGGTCCTCGATGAGAGCATCCGCCTAATTCCCGCTAATTGGAGCTGTGCTCTGAAATGCGAAGCAAAATATCCGATTCGACGGTTCGGGAATTTCTAAGGCGATTGCATCTCGAGCGCATAGATTTCCTGCGTGCCGATGTTTCGGGGAATCAGTATCGAATCATCAGGAGTCAAGCCAAACCATTGACCGACGGTCAGGGCCGTCCAGCGGACGACGCTGCTGATATCAGCGGCGGTCTCAATCTTGTGATCGCTCACCCGGAGCCGGGCGATGCGATAACCCTTGCCTGGCTGCCTGGCGGGCTGAAAGTAGAGGTACTTTCCGTCATGCGACCACATCGGATAACTCACCGCACAGTCACACGGTTTCGTCCACTTCTGCGTGGCCGTATCGAAAAGCATTAGATTCGCAGATTTGATCACAGTGCCTGAGATGTATCTGCCATCCGGAGACCAGTGAGGCGAAAACATTCCCCTGGAGTCGGGTAGGGTGGAAACGTGCCTCGAGTTCAAGTCGATGATGTAAATCGAGCCCTCAGGGTCAAAAGCCGTGCCGAAGACGAGCGATTTTCCGTCGGGTGACCAGCCGACATCCAACTGGCCTTGATCACTCGGCAGCAGGCGTTCGGGCGAACCGCCCGTACTCGGAATGACATGTATATTCCAGGCCCCCCCAGGCACGATGCCGGTGAACGCGATTTGCCGGCCATCTGGCGACCAGTGCAACGCTGCTACCTTCTGCGGAGGGAAGGTGAGCTGTATCTTCTCGCTGCCGTCCAACCTGCTTCGCCATAGAACGCCTTCCGGAAAGGAGGTATAGGCGACCCATTCTCCGTCGGCAGAAAATGCCAATTCCTCGGCCGAGATTCCGGATAGATAGGGCACAAATTCGCCGCTCTTCGCATCGTAACGCGCGACTTCCGAGCGGTAGGCGGTCCCGATTGCAAAGATCTCATTTCCATTTCTGGCCGGTAAAGGAGACTGAAAATCGAGTGGCCCCGCCGTCAACTGAATCGGCGCATCACTTCGCCTTTGCCAAGGGAATTTCCCTGATTCGCGCAACGCCCAGAGATCCGATCGAAAATTGTACTGCCCCCCAAAAATGAAATATCGGCCATCGAGAGTCCATTCGCCGCAACATCCGTCGACAAGTTTGTGGAGTCCGGTTGCATCCGCAGAGCCAGTCATGATTACAGCTTCTGTATAGGGGTCAAATTGTGTGAATCGCAGCATCTTTGAATCGGGCGAATACCGGAAGCCTTGCGTGAAGTGGCCGACGGTAAGGATTTTCCGTAAGTCGGAGCCGTCCCGACCTACAGAGTAAATGTCATATCCCTGGCTGAAGAGGATGTGGGTTCCATCTTCGGTGAACGCCGCATACTTGATCGCCGCCCCCCATGGCCCCCAACTGGTAAGGACTGTTCCAACCCGATGTGGCGATCCTCCGGCAACAGGCTGCACCCAGATTGACCTGCCCCAAGGTCCTTCCTCACTGGCCAGCAGAAGCTCGGTTCCATCCTTCGAGATGTCCTGAACAAAAGGTACATGGAGCGGAGAAGAGAGTGGCACGGCCTCTCCGCCATGTACGGAGACCTGCGCAAGGATGAGTCGTCCGTCGGGCAGCCATTCATTGAAGTAGACGCGCAACCCGTCGCTCACCAGAGGACCCACCTTTCTCTGGCCGTCACTGGTCAATGGCGTGAAGCGGACTACACGTGGCGTTCCTGCTTTCTTGAATAACGAAAGCCAGACGACAAGCCCAACCGCCAGGGCGGCTGCGCCGACGAGGATTGGCAGCAACCGCTTGAATAGATTTGTCGACTTTACTCGTTCGTCAATCGCCTTTTCGAGGGGGTCGTGATTTGTCCGCGAGGGAGCAGGCTCAACCGGCGCGATGAACCGATAGCCGCGCCGCGGCAGCGTCTCGACAAAACGCGGAGTTTCTGCCGAGTCGCCGAGAACCTCTCGGATTTTGTTGACGGCCGTGTTGAGGTTGCGCTCCACATCGACAAATGTGTCCGGCCAGAGACGCTTCTGCAATTCTTCCCGTGTCACAACGTCGCCAGCGCGCTCCAGCAGAATGGCAAGGACATGGAAGGGTTGGCCTGTGAGTTTGAGCCTGACTCCGCCTTTGCGCACTTCCTCGGTTCGAAGGTCAACCTCGAATGTCTCGAAACGAACTAAGGAAGTGGATCGGGAATCTTGCTCCACCATTCGGCCACCGCAATTGCTCAGTTTTAGCACTCAAGATTGAAGATTGTCGCTTAGATTCGGGTTCCTGTGTTCCTCGATCGAGCCATCCCCTTCAGTGCTTTGAACTTTAGATAGAGTTCCGGGTGTGTTACCGCCTATACGGAAAGAATTCCAAACGGGGCCAAGAAAAGGTCCGTTTTAGCGAGACGCCAGGGCTGAAAACCTAACATCGACCTAACGTCTCGACTACCCATTGGAGGAATGGCCGCAACATGTGTGATGAGCGGCCTCAATGACTCATAGGCTTACACGACGAGATGCGAGAAGACTCAAGAAATAACGGGTTCAAATCCTCTCCCCCGACCATAAAGAGTTGATTCGGTTGGCTCAACTCTCACAGTTTCCGTAAGTCTCCCGGAGCACAACTACTGGGGATTGCTCATCGGCAGATAAAGAAGGCGCGATTCAGCAATGAGGATACCCGTGGCCTCCAGGCTATTGTGGCTACAGGAACGTTGCGCTCGCCCTAGTTGGATGATTGACTCGGCCTGAATGCGCCAACGCCAAATGCCAGTGTCGTGACAAGCGTAAGCGCCATCAGAACGGCCCATACTACCCAGTTCAAGTGGATAGCCGCGCCAACGGAAGTGGGCAGGGGCTCATCGATTTACATCAATCCCAAACACTCGGAAATACTTCTTTATAAGCCTTCAGCGGTCGTTTCCTGGTGGAACGCCGACATCCATTTGCCGTTCTGCTTCTGCCAGACCGACGTGGCGATGACCCTTGCAACCTGCTTCTTGCCGCTGCAAGTTGCATCCTGGTTCGCGATATAAGTCATAACGGTCGTGTTTTTGTCGAGCCAGAGATAAGAAAAATCGGACAGTGAAAAGCTGTTGACCATGCATCCCGGGTCCACCATACTCTTCAGGATCTGTTGCTTCCCTTTGGCCACCGTCCCGTCCGCGATGTTGACGGCGTTCTCAGGCGTCATACCTTCAACCGACTTCGCGTCATGGTCTTTCCATGCCTGCCACCCGGCTTGCTCCTTACTTTGTAGAGCCTTCTCTGCGGCAGCATTCGTCTGCGAATACAGCTGGACGCCCGAGAACAGAAAAGCGAAACTCAGTGCTGTCAAAACGATCCTACGCATATTCATCCTCCAGTGCTTTGGCGTTTTTCGGCCATTTCTCAGCATCACACCGTGAAGTGCAATAGTCTGTCCTGTTTTGCTCACCCGCACTTGGTGGTGCAATAAGTCATTGCAGCAGCTGAACTCACCATCACAAAGGTCAAAGATCCCTTTCCAGCATCAGGCTGGTTGCCGGACAATATCGGGCACCTATGAAAAACACTCGAAGAAATATTTTAAAGAGCGTTGGAGCTTTTGGTTCCCTCGCAATCTCCAGTGGTTTGAGCGCAGCAAGCACATCCGAGCCAACGCAAGAGCAGAAGCTATCGAAACCGAGCGGTACGACTGCCATTCGTTGTGTCGTTACAGGGCAGACGAAATCCGGTAAGTCGGTGATCGTCAGCCAAGCACGGGTTTCGCCGGTGACGGTCGCATTGATGCCTGGCTATGAGTTCTACCGATTGTGGAGTAGCGACGATCAGCCACTGCTGCCATCCAATGGAACTCCGACAGAGGACACCCCGTGGTTCCCGCCGAAGCATGGCTTTCGTTTTGCTATGTTTACTGTTCCTCCGTCCACTACCGTCAGAACCGGGCCACCTCCCACTTCCGCCGAAGTGGAAGAAGTGCGGCAGAAACTGCCCGGCATGTTGGAAGTCCTGGAGGTCGATCATCCGGGCATGCACACAACTGACTCGGTAGACTTCGATGTTGTTGTATTCGGAGAAGTGGTGTTGGAGTTGGACGATGGGGTCGAGGCCATCTTGAAACCTGGCGATTGTGTCGTTCAGAACGGTACGCGTCACGCATGGCACAACCGTTCCAATAAGAAATGCGTGTTAGTTTCTTGCCTGATTGGTGCCGAGCGCAAGCGCTTCAGCTCGCCGTCAGGACTGGAAGGCAAATGAGGCACTCTTGAACAAGTCCCAGCCGCCACCGCACTCAGTGTTCCGCGGACTGGATCTCCTTGTAGAAGGAGCCGCGCGCAAGCTATTCTTCGCCGAGGACTGAAGGGTTGCGCACATTCCAGTCTTCGACCTGAGAATCTGGGGCACCTCAAGAATGAAGTTCTGTCCCGACCCGCCGGTTTTACGTCCCTGGCCGACATCGCGGTACCTATTTAGCGGTGCCATCAGTCGAGGCTCCGACTCCGCATAGCGTTGCGTTAATTTCAGCCCTGCTGGGAGAGATGGCGAAATCATCTGGATAGCTATACAAGCCCAGAACGTCCAGCCCAACGCGTGAAGTAGCTTTTGAGATATTGGGTGAAATCGTCGGCCTCAGTTGGAAGTTTCTTTCCTCGGTTGCTTATCTGATAGAACATCACTTCCACGACCGGGTTGATCAGGCGGCTCATCACTATTTTTCGATTTCTGCACGCCATCGCTCCGAATGACGGTATGACTGCGATGCCCTCATCGGCTTCGACCATCGCGATCTGCGTATCCAGCAGGTTGATCGTCGGTTTGAGACTTGGCACAGCGTGCGCCAACGCCAAATGCTTGTCCACAGCTTCCTGTATAGGGGTATGAGGTTGTAGGGAAATTAGCTTCTCTCCGTTCAGGGCGGACCATGTTGTGGATGCCCTGCGAAACTCAGGGCCTTTATCGGGACGTATCACCATCAATGGGAAATGAAGAAATGGAGTACGTCGGATGCCCGGCGTGGGCGAAAACATGCCGAGACCCAGGTCTAGTTTGCCCGCTTGGACCAATTGCAGGATGAAGGGCCCTCTTTCGTCAAACAATTGAACGTGGAGGTTCGGCTTGTGACTGCGGAACTCCTTGATCGCATGCGTCATGAGGTTGGCGGAGATCAAGGGCGGCGCACCCACGCTTAAAGACTGGCTCGCCTGGCTGGCGGAATGCCCAATTCGCGCTGAGGCAGAGTCCAACTCCGCCAGGCTCTTCTGAGCAGCCGTCAGGTACTCATTGCCGGAAGGCGTCAACGCGACTTGCCGAGTGGTTCGGTCGAATAGCCGAAATCCGAGCTGCATCTCGAGTTCACGAACCAGAACGCTCAATCCCGACGGCGTAATGAAGAGAGCCTCTGCAGCACGCGAGAAGCTGCGGTGCTGTGCCACCAGCAGGAAAGCTCTAAGCTGTCGCGACGTGAAATCCATTATTGATAATCACTCATGAAATATCAAATTATTATAGCTTGTGTCCAGAAGCTTTCACGGGTCAAATAGCGCTACATCGCTTCTGATGGATGTATGCAAGCAAATTGCAACAGGGAGCCTCGTGGAAGACTCGGCAGTCAAGCAGTTCGAAGCAGATCCCGAGGTGGGACGGTTCAGGGGAAGCGCCGTTCCGGACGGCCTGACACCCATTCAGGGGCTGATCTGCGCTGTCGCGTGTCTGGGATTCGCGTTCGATCTTTACGAGACTTTGATGCTGCCCCTCATCGTGCGTCCTGCACTTACGGACCTTGGAAATCTGAAGCCCGGGACGTCTTCGTTCAACCTGTGGATCGGGCTCCTGTTCTACGTTCCCAGCTTCGCTGCCGGCATTTGCGGGCTGCTCGGAGGCTATCTTACCGACCTTCTCGGCAGAAGACGCATTCTGGTGTGGAGCATTCTGCTCTATAGCGTGTCTGCATGTGCAGCGAGTTATTCCACTTCACTCGGCGAACTCCTGATACTGCGGTGTACGACCATGATTGGCGTCAGCGTAGAATTTGTGGCTGCAATCACCTGGCTCGCAGAGCTCTTTCCGTACGGTAAACGTAGAGAATCCGTGCTGGGCTATACGCAGGCGTTCCACACACTCGGGGGGCTCATGGTAACCGGGGCCTACTACTTGGCAGTCACCTATGCTGAACGATTGCCCATGATTCGCGGAGGACATGAGGCTTGGCGTTACACTCTGCTCTCCGGATTGATCCCGGCCATTCCGCTTCTTTTCGTCCGCCCGTTTCTGCCCGAGTCACCGATATGGCAGGAAAAGAGATTACACGGTCAGCTTGAACGCCCAGCTCTCCGCGAACTCTTTAAACCCGCCCTGAGGAAGACCACAGTGGTTGCGACGCTCCTATTCGCTTGTGCCTACGCCCTGCCTTCCGGCGCTCTTCAACAAACTGCGCGCATGATTCCCGGCCTTGCTGAAGTGCACAAGCTTGCACCACGCCAAATCGAGCAGGCAGTCAGTAGAGCGCAGATGTTTCAAGAGCTTGGCGGCTTGACGGGCCGCCTGCTCTTTGCAGTGCTGGTTATTCGCATCGTCTCGCAGCGACGCCGGCTGCGTTTCTTTTTCGCGCCGTCGTTGTTGGTTTTCGCGTGGCTCTATTTCTTCGCGGCGACTCAAAGCCTGGCATTTGTCCATCTTGGAATCTTTGTCGCCACCATGCTCTTCAACGGGTTACACAGTTTCTGGGGAAACTATCTGCCCAGGATGTTCCCGACACATCTACGAGGCACGGGCGAAAGCTTTGCTGCGAACATCGGCGGAAGGGTCCTCGGCGTTTCCGCCGCGCTCATCACCACGACGCTTTCAAACGTGATGCCTGGAGGTACTCCATCGGCAAAACTTGCTTACTCCGCGGGCGCTGTAAGTGTGTTTGCCGTGATTGTCGGGCTAGTCGGCAGTTGGTACCTGCGAGAACCCGCTGCAAATCAACTCCCCGACTGAGCTTGACTCCGCCCTGCCGAAGTCGCCCATGTGTCTGCCTTTGAAACTGCAAGGAGGATCTATGCAAACTACCGACGCATCCTTTGCGCAGCAGTCTTCTGGCTCCGCTTATCTCCTGGACAATGCCGGTAAAGAGGCACCCGCGAGATTCGACGCTCTATCGGGTATCTACGATCAGCATACGATTCGTCACCTGGTGAACCGGGGCGTCACTGAGGGCTGGCATTGTCTCGAAGTAGGCGGAGGTGGAGGCTCGATCAGCTTATGGCTTGCCGACCGCGTGGGCCCGACTGGCCATGTCATTGCCACTGATATCGATCCGCGTTTTCTGGAACCGCTGATAGCAAAGAACCTCGAAGTGCAGCGGCACAACATCGCTACGGATTCATTGCCACAGTCGGCTTTTGACCTCATTCATGCTCGGCTCGTGCTCATCCACGTACCGGAACGAGAACAAGTGCTGGCCCGGCTTGTGGCGGCTCTGAAACCGGGAGGCTGGCTCATTGAAGAGGAGATCGATTCCGCCTCTCTGCTTCCAGATCCATCGATAAATTGCGACGAGGTTCTTTTGAAAACTCAAATAGCGGCGATGCGGCTGGTAGAGGATCACGGCGTCAGAAGGCGTTGGGGACGGCTACTCTTCGGCCGCCTTCGGGCCCTCGGCCTGATGAACGTCGACGCCGAGGCGACACTGTCTATGTGGCACTCTGGCTCGATCGGCGCGTCGATAGTTCGCGCCAATTTCGAGCAGCTCCGCGACCGCTTGATCGAGGGAGGTTACATCACTGTGCAAGAATTTGCAGACGATATCGCGCGCCTGAACGAACCGGATTTCATGGCCCCTTCTCCCATTATGTGGACGGCATGGGGACAGCGTCCGCCAGCGTGATCGGCCCACGATTCTGAATTGCATGATGACGTCGGTATTTGACGCAGCATTGCCAGCGATCCAGTTCGTGCGAACCTCAATTGTTCCGCACGGGCAATGCGCTCATCGAAAGCGGCTCGTCCCAGAAGAGCAAGATAGATATTGGGAAACGGGCATGGCGCCGTTTTTTCAGCGGCCGAGCGCCGCTGAATCGCTGTACGCTCGCCGACATATCGGTACCAGATTGCTGTTGAATGAGCGCATTGGCGATGATGCATAAATCGAGAAGCACCTTGGCTCGGATGTCCGATCCCTACGGCGTTTATCGGACCGATCCAGAAAGTGTTTCCTTCTATATAACTCACGAGTAGCCGACCATACACCAGGAACGCGAATTAAAATCTCTTTGGAGATTGGTCTATGCAGCGTGCCCGTGCGATCTACATGTTGCTATTCGCGCTCCTTTTCGTCCAACTTCTCTCAGCTCAATCATCGACCGGTGGTTTGAGTCTGGGTGCAAAGGAGCGGCAACGCGTGCTGGAAAGAGCAATCGCGGATCTGAAGCAGTATTACTTTGATCAGGACATAGCGCAGAAGACGATAGACGCTCTTCTGGCGCACGAACAAGCGGGCGATTACGACGCCGTGACCGATGGTCAGGCATTCGCCAATCTAGTCGCCCGCCATTTGATCGACGCGAGCCATGATGTTCATTTCACCGTGGAGTACACGCGAAACGTGTTTCCAGATTTCTCGAAGCCGCCACCGCCAGAAGCCCGGGCGCGATACAAGGCCGCTATGGAGCAGGGTAACTGCACGTTCGAAAAGGTCGAGGTCAGACCGAACAATGTGGGTTACATCAAGCTCAATTCGTTTCCCGATGTTGCAGCGTGCCAATCGAAGGCAGAATCCACAATGAACGCTCTGAACCACGTGGATGCGCTGATCTTCGATTTGCGCGACAATCGCGGAGGCAACGGCAATATGGCTGTTTTCCTTGCCGGATATCTATTTGACCACCCGGAATACATGTTCAACGCGAGAGACCCGATCACGGAGCAGACCGGGACGCGCTCTCCTGTTGCCGGAAGTCTCCTGGTGGATAAGCCAGTCTATATCCTGACTTCATCCCGAACCTACTCTGCGGCCGAGCAGTTCAGCTATGACCTGAAGATGCTGAAGCGCGCAACGCTCGTGGGCGAAACCACGGGTGGAGCATCACACGAGGGCGTTCTGCACAACCTTGATGACCATTTCGCGATCGGAATTCCGGAGCACAGGCCCATCAATCCTTACTCTGATAAGGATTGGGCAGTCACGGGGGTAGAACCTGACGTCAAAGTGGGAGCCGCCGATGCGCTTGCTACAGGGGAGAAACTGGCGCAAGGAAAAGTGCACAAGAGATAGGAACGGTGATCATTAAAGATTTCGGTATCTTTGAAAGCGAAATGACACTCCCGATTGCGCGACATGTTCGCTGCGTAATCGCCGACACGTTCCGCCAATGCTCCAACAGCAGTTAGGTTCCGCGTTCTGGTCGAATGACCGGAACAACAGCTTACTGGGGGACAAACAAGATTGGTCCCCTTAGGTCGGCAAGGCTCCGCCGATCGGCTTCCGCTCAGCCGTCGGTTTACGCCAACAGGCCAAAGCACGTTTCCAGAGCTAGGACGATTGGAAACGTGCCTGGCGATTTCGCATAACGGACGAAGATCAGAAAGCGAACGAATCTAATTGGCTGGCTGTCCAATATTGCTCACAGGACGGTTCGTCGTCGGTCAAAATGTATCTTTAGGGGGCACGTCAGCACCTCCATGCGTCGCTGGGGCATTGGGGTTCACTGCGTTATCTCGTTACTCTGCGAAACTCCGCGAGTCCCTGGAGACGCTTGCACCGGCAACTTGTAGTCTTCTGTCCGCGCTTAGACGTCTCCTCCGGACTACCGAACTGAGGAGGCGCAACATGCGGCGGTCAAATGCATAAAATCAATTGTTCTGGCGCTGGCTTAAGGGAGCTCGGCAGCTCTGGCAGGAACCAACTCGCAGCCATCTTCACGCAAATGAAGTGTGTACTTTCGAAGGATCTCATCGCTGAGTGCAACTTCTCTTAGTTCTTTTGGAATTTCAACTTCGCGAGTTATCTGATCTGAGGATCCCGAAAAGGCTATCTGAGTCGGAGCTCCAAGTTCCTGCTCTCCGCACATATATGCTGCAATGAGTTTCCCTGACGAGTTTGCCAATATACCAAGCTTAGGCCGCATCGGGCTGCACGTCTCCACCAGCGAGTTCAAAGAAAACAACAACGTCTGCATGCGGATTCTGAACGGTTACATGGTAAATCCAATCGGTGGTCTCTCCAGTATTGCGAGCGGTGAGCCCGTGACCGACTATTTTCAATGTTCTCTCTCCTGAAACGGACCCAAGAAATGGACCCAAGTTTAACAATGGGCGAGCTTGAGCAAATTGCGTGCCTTTGTATTTACCCTGCCAGTGAATTCGATGGTGACACTGGCCCCTTGCGTGATCATGAATCTTCCGGCAGTCCAACCCATCAGATGAACTCCTCTCGACCTCTCGGCCAGGCATCCTCAGTCGCTCGTCAGCACGTTATGTAACTCGCCCACGGAGGCGATAAGCAGGTGCTCACCATGTACAACTCCGATAGTCCGCGCATCCAGTTCAACGGCGCTGAGCCAAGGCTCTTTGCCGTGCCCTTGCATTCGCTCGAGTTCCTCAATTAGAGCATTGCCACCGACAGGAAAGCGGGCGAGTGACGCGAAGGGCACTTCGCGTAACTCTCCGCGCGTACCAATCCGAATCGTCGAGATCGATCCATCTTGCCCGCGCAAGCCGAGCATCCCTGTGCTGACAGCAATGGCAGACGGAGATTCGCTGAGCCGCATCGACGCGATCGGCGAAATCCAGCGCTGCGCAACGATCTTGGGAGGTGGATTCCGGTCGCGGTTCGAGCGTATTTCCAAGGTCTCGTCTCCGGCAGTAACGATCTGAATGGCGAGGTCTCTCCGCCCCTCAGTGGTTCCGATTATTCGTTCTGCTCCGTTTGTTCCAATGCCGACAAACTGCAATTGCGTACGCTCGGCCATGTCGACCAACCCGAGAAGCCACAGGCGAAGCGCGGGACGACCTCGGGCGTCCCCAACTGCTCGCGGCAACGATCGGACACTCAATACGCGTTCCTTCCAGGCTGCGCTTTTGGCCATGCAAGAGTTGATCATGGCAGCTGCGTCCGCCGTGGTCGGCGCCGCGTGGTCTGCCGGGACTGTCCCTCCCGCACGGCAAAGGCTCTCGGTATAACCAGCGAATGCCATCGGAGAGTGCACGCGAGTGGCTCGGATGAGGTCAATAAGTGTTGATGGACGGGGACAATATAGCCCCGACCGAGCGAGGACCTCTGGGGTAAGGCCGTGAGGACCTAGTGACGGTATCGGAAGAGAGAACCTGCCCGGCTCAGAACGGGATCACAGGTCTCAGTCTTGGACGATACGAAGGATGGAAGCAAACTGTTTGTTGCGCTGCGCATGCCGGGAGCAGGCTTAAGCAGATCGACAGACGGGAAGGCATCATCTGAAACGTCAGCCTGGAAGCCGTACTGGGGAAAACCCGCCGTACGGACTTTTAGAGGGGTTATGGAAACGGCGGCATCATGCGAAGCCCGCTTAGCACCATAGCCCTGCTCGACTACCCCGATCTTTGAGGACTAGTCTTGATGAGAATGCCCGCCATTCACAGGTGGCCCGTAATTCTTTGCTCACTGAGCGGACGGGAGAGAGTTGGATTCAGGACGACG
>Ga0105237_10007541_pt1 | contig 11889 bp, 10 predicted proteins | sample KBSC24metaG_FD_81520 | JGI IMG/M metagenome (GOLD analysis project Ga0105237, IMG submission 81520) | Corn rhizosphere microbial communities from Kellogg Biological Station, Michigan, USA - KBS C2-4 metaG | ecosystem: Host-associated > Plants > Roots > Rhizosphere > Soil | place: Michigan, USA... | reverse complement strand
ATATACTACAAGCAAAACATTATCGTATAATTGTTATTGTAATTAAGAGACAGTATTTCAACTGTCTCTTTTTATTTACATTTAGCAAATTAATAAAAAGGCACAAGTATTGATGTTTTACACCAACCCCGATTTAACTACAGTAAAAGATATGTTTAAGAAAGTATATTTAGTATTGCTACTGGCTGCCGCGCTTGCTTGTAAAGCGTCGCCGTCAAAACCAATAAAAGTCCCCGGCTCAACTGATCTGCAACCCGACGAACAACAAAGTGTTGTTTGTAAGCAGATCACTTCACTGATTTTGAACCATAATTATAAAAAGGTTGATCTGAATGATTCTATTTCGACCGTAGTTTTTGACCGGTATATAAAACTGCTGGACGAAAACCACAGTTATTTTTTAGCATCTGATATCAAAGAGTTTGATAAATATAAAACTGTTTTAGATGACGATCTGAAGAGTGGAAACCTAAATGACGCGTTTTATATATTCAACGTATTTCAAAAAAGATACCTGGAACACGTAAACTATTCGCTGGCACAGATCAATACCAATTTTGATTTTAACAAAGATGAAACCTTTGTTTATGATCGCGATAAGTTGCCATGGCCTGCTACACAAGCCGAAATGGATGCCATGTGGGCGCAACGTGTAAAATACGATCTGCTGAATCTGAAATTAGCCAGCAACGATATGGCTAAAAATAAAGAAACACTGAAAAAGCGTTACCAGAATTTATTGACGCAGGCCAATAAACTATCCAACCAGGATGTTTTCCAGTATTTTATGGATGCCTTTACCGAGGCTATCGACCCGCACACCAATTACTTTAACCCATCAAACGCGGCAAACTTTAACATCGAGATGTCGCGCCAGTTAGAGGGTATTGGAGCTTCGCTGCTTACTGAAAACGAATACGTAACCATTAAAACGATAGTTCCGGGCGGCCCGGCTGATAAAAGTCACCAGATTAATATCAATGATCGTATAGTTGGTGTAGCCCAGGGTAAAACCGGCGAGTTTCAGAATGTAATAGGCTGGCGGGTTGACAACGCGATTGCTATCATCCGCGGATCTAAAGGTACTGTAGTCAGACTTGAAATATTACCAGTAGGTGCAGGTGCCGGCAGTAAACCCAAAGTTATTGAACTGGTGCGCGAGAAGATCATATTAAAAGATCAATCGGCCAAAAAAGAGATACGTACCTATAACAACAATGGTAAAGCCGTTAAAATAGGGGTGATATCAATACCTGCCTTCTATATCGATTTTAACGATTATAAAGCAGGTAACCCGAATTATAAGAGCACAACCCACGATGTTAAGCTGATACTGGATACCCTGAAACAACAAAATGTAGATGGCGTGATCATCGATCTGCGTGAAAATGGTGGTGGCTCATTAATGGAAGCTATTGAACTTACCGGTTTGTTTATTAAAACCGGTCCGGTAGTTCAGGTAAAAGATACCCAGGAGCAGGTTGAAGTAGACAAGGATGATGATCCGGGAGTAGCCTATTCAGGTCCGTTGAGTATCCTGGTTGATCGCTTCAGCGCTTCAGCATCAGAAATATTTGCCGGTGCGATACAGGATTATGGCCGTGGTATTATCATGGGTACACAAACTTATGGTAAAGGATCTGTTCAAAGCGCTATTGACCTGGACAGGGTCTTAGGCTCGCCGATACGTGATAAAATTAACCAGTTGGCCGGCGCAGCAACCGGAGGAAAGAAAGCAATATCAACAGGCAGTCAAAGCACTTACGGTCAGCTTAACCTGACCATTGCCAAATTTTACCGCATCAGTGGTAATTCAACACAGCATAAAGGAGTAACGCCTGATATTGCATTTCCGTCGTTGATCCCATTGGATAAATATGGTGAAGATACAGAGCCTTCGGCTATGCCCTTTGATATCATCGCTAAAACCGACTTTACCAAAGTGGGCAGCTTTACCGGTGTTTTACCACAGCTTCAGAAATTGCACGATCAGCGTATGACCACCAGCGACAGCTATAAATATATGCTGGAAGATATTGCCGATTTCAAAAAACACGATGCCGAAGACAGCGTAACCTTGAACGAAGCGGCATTAAAGAAACAACGCGACGCGGATGAAAAGAAGGCGTTTGAACACAATAACCTTCGCAGGGTAGCTTTAGGATTGCCAGCCCTTAAAAAAGGACAGGCTAAACCAAAAGACGAGGACCTGGACTTTGTAAAACGCGAAGCCGGCCAGATCATGACCGACTACATTAGCCTGGAGCCCAAACTAACAAGCACCGGCATGATGAAACCATAAGCCCCCCGACCCCCTGAAGGGGGAGTGGATGTGCATATTTCAAAGCACGAAAGCTATCCTTCAAAAAAGGATAGCTTTCGTGCTTTATAGCCTGGCGTCATTGCGAGGTACGAAGCAATCTCTATGCTATACAGAGCGAATTGAACAGCTTAAACCTTGAATGACTAACCTGCCTACGTAGAGATTACTAATCTTTTGATTGTTTTTTTATTGGTATTAATGAGCTCCCTCCGGTCGGTTGTCTTCGTGCCTCGCAATGACGTATTGGTTTGAATATGCAAATCAAAAGCTCCCCCTTTAGGGGGCTGGGGGGAATTTAATTTTAGTTCATGTAATTAAATTTATTGTAATTACTTTGCTGTACAAATTATAAACCGAATACTGATGATCATTGTAAACAACTATAACGAGTTTGAGGCGCAATTAGGCAAAGAGTTAGGCGTGTCTGAATGGCATACCATAACCCAGGAGCAGATCAATAAATTTGCCGATGCCACGCTCGATCACCAGTGGATCCATACCGATCCGGAAAAAGCTAAAACCGAAAGCCCATTTAAAACTACCATCGCCCATGGTTATTTGACCCTGTCGCTCATCCCGTATCTGTGGAAACAGGTAGCCGATATCCGCAACCTTAAAATGGAGATCAACTATGGTATCGAGAGCCTGCGTTTTGCGCAACCGGTATTGGTAAATGATAAAGTACGACTGAAAGTGAAACTCTCCAACCTGATCAACCTGCGCGGGGTTACCAAAACCACCATGGCTATCGAACTGGAAATTGAAGGCCAAAAGAAACCCGCCTTTGCCGGCGATGTAGTTTTCCTTTATCATTTTATTGATTAAAGGACAGTAAAATCACTTATAAATGCATACTTAATAAACTCATCTTATCATGATGCAAAGGGTCTTGATCTTTTTTTCTCTGATTTTAATACTATCAGCTTGCAAAGCAAAGCCCACCCCGGCTGTCTGGACTCCAAAATATGAAGAGGGCTTTTATAAGTACCTTGATTCTGTTTCAAAGCCAACGATGCCTGATGAAGCAAAAAGATCAAAATTTGTATCGTTTCTGATCAGTCGGCTTAAAGAAGAAATACCCAATGGGCTAAATTCCGTATCCAAAGATAGTCTGCATAATTTAAACATCCGGTTAAGTAGAGAGTATACCGAAAAACAATATGGAGAGGGCAATCACGATATTGGAATAAATGCTTCATATACGCCATGGACCCCCATGATTGAAAAAACATTCAGAGATGACTTTTTTGCAATATTTAAAAATAGGGGAGCGAAAATGACTAATGAATTTTGTGATTGTGTTATTGAAAAATTAAAAAAAATCTACCCGGATTCTATTTTAATTCCTGTACCTAAGAAGATTATGGAAAAAACTGTCATCGGATGTAAAAACGAGACAGATTTAAATTAGGCAGCTGTTTGAAGTCTGTGATACCGAAATTTTATATTACCGGGAAATCTGAGAAAAAGGGCCTGTCATCCTGAGCCCGTCGAAGGATCGCGCGCAGAGGCCCGCCCACCATGCTTCTACGGGCTCAGCATGACAGTCTAGCACTCACTACTCAAAACTCCCGCACTCTTAAAGTAATCCCAATGCCATAAAAAGCCGCTCATAAACCCGGGCCGCAACCCTATCATTACATTTGTGTTTATCATATTATGGACACAAAGAAAATCCGTTTAAGCGTGCTCGATCAGTCGCCGATAAGAAAAGGCGCCACTGCCGAGCAGGCTGTAAAAGAAACCATCGAATTAGCAAAATATACCGAACAGCTGGGCTATACCCGTTACTGGGTTTCCGAGCATCATAACACCGGCATCCTGGCCGGCTCAACACCCGAAGTACTCATCGCTTACCTGGCCTCGCAAACCCAGCGCATGCGTATTGGTTCGGGGGGGATCATGATGCCCAATCACAGTACCCTAAAAGTTGCCGAAAACTTCAGGATGCTGGAAGCTCTTTTTCCCGGTCGTATTGACCTGGGCATGGGCCGCGCGCCGGGTACCGACCGTATTACCGCGTCCGTACTCAATCCCTCAAACCAATTCAGGGAAGATGATTTTGTAGAGCAGCTCACCGATCTGAACAATTATTTTCATGACACTTATGAGCCGGGCACTGTACAAGCCAGGATAAGGGCCATTCCGCAGGTAAAAACCGTGCCTGATAAATGGCTGCTAAGCTCCAGCGGACAAAGCGGTTTGTTTGCGGCCCACTTTGGTATGGGCTTTTCCTTCGCGCATTTTATAAATCCCAGCGGTGGTCCGCTCAATGTAAAACTATACCGCGAACGTTTTCAACCATCGGATGACCTGGCACAGCCAGAGGTGAACGTAGCCATATTTGTTTTTTGTTCGGAGGATGAGGAAAAAATAAAACAGCACCAGGCTGTGATGGATCACCGCTTTTTACAGTTTGAAAAAGGTGGCCCTATTGTACCACTGAGTTATGCCGATGTAAAAGATGTGGTGTATGATCCGAGTGAGCTGGAACGCATCAGGCAAAACCGCTACCGGGTAATTACCGGTAACCCCATGGAAATAAAGAAAAAACTAACCTGGCTGGCCGAGGATTATGATGTGGACGAAATTATGGCCGTAACCATCACCGAAAACTTTGACGATCGGTTAAAGTCATACGAGCTGCTGGCCCGGGAATTTGAATTGTTGTAGATATATACGGCGATTAAATTTAGCCAACCGTCATTGCGAGGTACGAAGCAATCTCTATACTTTACAGAGGATTATGCATCGTCGAATTGCCTCTGTAGAGATTGCTTCGTACCTCGCAATGACGCGCGGAGGGGGATATCCAACTTGCGCTCGTTTGTAACGAGTGCTTAACATGGTAAACGCAAGAGCGATGCAATCGCTTCTCCACAACTTGCACTCGTTACAAACGAGCGCAAGTAGAAAAAATATTCATCCATCAACACACACAATAGCCTTTTTTGCGTTAAATAGGTATCATTCCGAAACTGGAAAAACTTTATTTGGGTTTTAATCGTATCTTTGGAAAGATTATAAATAACATTCAAATTCTAATTCATTCAATTCAGTGGTAATCATAATATTCTTTATAGCGCACTGGTTTTTGTCGCTATTCTTCCAAACGTTCTTTTTACACAGGTATGCTTCTCACAAAATGTTCACTACTAACAAGTTTTACGAAGGGACATTTTACCTGCTTACTTATATCTGCCAGGGCTCCTCGTTTTTAAATCCACGGGCTTATGCCATTATGCACCGTGAGCACCATGCTTACAGTGATACCGAGAAAGATCCGCATTCGCCGCACTTTTTTAAGGATGTTTTTCAGATGATGATCTACACCTCAAAAAGCTACAGCATGCACGTTAAAAGGTTGTCAAATCCCGAGGAGCGTTTCAAAGGAAATATACCCGAATGGCGTTTGGTTGACTATATAGGTTCGTCCATGGTATCACGTATATCATTTGGTATATTGTATATCGCTTTTTACGTGGTATTTGCTACCCAATGGTGGATGTACCTGTTGATCCCGATCCACTTTTTAATGGGTCCTATCCACGGCGCTATCGTAAACTGGTGCGGTCATAAATATGGTTACGCTAATTTCGACAATGGCGATAAATCAAAAAATACCACCCCTTTCGATTTTTTAATGCTGGGCGAATTATTTCAGAACAATCACCACAAAAACCCAAACAGAGCCAACTTTGGCGCCAAATGGTTTGAGATAGATCCCGTTTACCCGGTCATGAAACTGATGCACTGGATGCGCATTATCAAATTAAGAAAAGCATATCTTTAATTAGGTGAAAGGATAAAGGTAAAAGGCGAAAGGTTTTAATACTATAAGGTAAAAGGTTAAAGGCAAAAGGTTTTCAGGAATCTTTTGTATTTAACCTTTTTCTTTTTTCATAATCTCCCCTTTTACCTTTCGCCTTTAACCTTTCACCTTTCCCCCATCTTTCCATTATATTTGCCGTTCATAAAATTCATATTTCCAATGAGTATTTCTGTATTAGCTCAAAATCTGCGCGGCTCCGAGATCATCAAGATTGCAGGCGAGATAAACGAATTGAAAAGACAAGGCCAAAACATCGCCAATTTAACCATCGGCGATTTTGACTCTAATATTTACCCCATCCCAGCCGAACTGAAGGCTGGTATTGTAGAGGCGTATAACCAAAACCAAACTAATTATCCACCGGCTGATGGGATGCTGAGTCTGCGCCAAAGCGTTTCGGCTTTTTTAAAAAAGAGCTTTAACCTGGATTATGCGGCCAATGAAATACTGATCTCGGGCGGCTCACGTCCCTTGATCTATTCTACCTTCCTGGCGGTTGTTAACCCAGGCGAAAAGGTAGTGTTCCCCTTACCATCATGGAACAATAACCACTACAGCGATCTGTTAGGCGCCGAAGCCATCATGATACCTACTAAACCCGAAAATAACTTTATGCCTACTGCCGACGAGATCCGTCCGCATTTAAAAGGCGCGGCATTGCTGGCTTTATGTTCGCCATTAAACCCAACCGGTACCATGTTTGGCAAAAAAGATCTGGAAGAAATTTGCGACCTGGTGATTGCCGAAAATAAAAGTCGCCCGGCGGGCGAAAAACCATTGTACCTGATGTACGATCAGATCTATTCACAGCTCACCTTTGGCAGTTTCGAGCATTTTGATCCCGTTACTTTACGCCCGGAATTGAAAGACTATACCATATTTATCGACGGAGCCTCCAAATGTTTCGCCTCAACAGGTGTAAGGGTAGGCTGGGGTTTTGGTCCGGCACACGTTATTGATAATATGAAAGCTATTGTAGGTCATATGGGTGCATGGTCGCCCAAAGCCGAACAGGTGGCTATGGCCAGCTTTATTACCAATGATGCCGCGGTAGATACTTACCTGACAGATATCAAAGCAAAAATTCAGGCCAGTCTGAATACGCTGCATGAAGGTTTCCAGGCATTAAAAGCCGAAGGTTTCCAGGTAGATTCTATCCAGCCGATGGGAGCCATCTATTTGACGCTGAAAATTGATTACGCCGGCAAAACCACACCCGATGGAACCGTACTGAAAGATTCGGCCGATATTAACTTTTACCTTATTAAAGAAGCCAAAGTGGCCCTGGTGCCGTTCTCGGCATTTGGTACCGGCGACGATGTAAACTGGTTCCGTGCTTCGGTAGGTGCCAGCACCCTGGAAGATATCCAACAACTGATCCCACGCGTAAAAGCCGCTTTGGCAAAGTTGAAATAAGGATTTATTTATAGATTTACAAAGGCCACCATGCTTGCATGATGGCCTTTTTGGTTATGACCCCGTTTTTCCGCACGCGTCATTGCGAGGTACGGATAGTACAATATTTAAGATTAAATTATTTTACAAATAAGAAAATAAAACTTATTCAAGTGAAAATTGTTGATTATAAAACAATATAAACACTCAATATGAAAAGATTAAGTTTAATGATGATGTTCGTGCTATCGGCATGGATGTTCCAGGCATGTAATAACGGTGCCAAAACAGATAGTAAAGAAAGCGCTGACAGTGCCAATCACACCAAAGACACCACCACAAGCGGTGCTACCGGTATCGCGGTTGACCAGGGTGATTCGAAATTTGCAACCGATGCTGCCAATGGTGGCCTGGCCGAAGTTGCCGTAGCCAAAGTGGCCGAGCAAAAAGCCATTAATCCAAAAGTAAAGGCATTTGCCGAAATGATGGTAAAAGATCACAGTAAAGCCAATGAGGAATTGATGGGTATAGCCAAAATCAAAAATATTACCCTGCCTGCCGAGCCAAGCGAAGACAAGCAAAAAGAACTGGCAGATCTTTCAGCAAAATCAACAACCGACTTTGACAAGGCCTATGTAGACGCCATGGTTGATGGGCATAAAAAAACCATCACCTTGTTTGAAGATGCCGCCAAAAACTGTAAAGATGCCGATCTGAAAGCCTTTGCTACTAACACCTTACCGCTTATAAAAGGTCACCTGGCCGAAATTGAAGCCATTAAAAAAGGATTGAGATAAAAATAGATGTGCGGATGTGCAGATGGTCTGTTTCCGTGTCAGATGCTCTGATTTACACCGGTTATTTTCACGGTTTTATAGAGTAAAAGTCCGAAATAATTGCGTATCTTTAGGTGTATCACCTCCACGGCCCTGCTTGCTTTGAAAAATGTAAGCAGGGCCGTTTGGTTAAAGGAATAAAAAGGCTCAAAAACAGGTCGTTTGGCACGTAGTTCATTGAATATCAATAATATAATACTTTTTAAAGTTTTTAAAACACGTTAAAACCGCGTTAAAATTTGTTAAAAAGTGTTAAAATGGATGGTTTTGAATGAATTTTGAGCTGTTTTTACACCGGTTTTGACCAGAAATTTGTTAAAATTTGAGGTTTAAAAAGTATTTTTGAGATACACGTTGTTTGATTTTTATAATAAGGCTAAAAAATAAACGGCAAAAGCTTTCGGACTTAGGCACTGAGCTTTTGGCTTAAATAAATTCTATCTATGTCGTCAAAACCAATCGTTACCGGCCTTATGGCCTACGGCATGTCGGGCCGGATATTTCACGCGCCATTTTTAACCACCAACCCGGGTTTCACCTTTAAAGCTATAGTGGAACGCCACGAAAAAAAGGCCGGAAAGGTTTATCCCGATGTGATCAGCTATAATACTACCGATGAACTGCTGAACGACGCCGAAATTGAACTGATCGTTGTAAACACACCTAACAATACCCATTTTGACTATGCCGTACAAGCCCTGAACGCGGGTAAACATGTACTGATCGAAAAGCCGGCCGCAGTGACATCGGCAGAGGTGAAAACCTTGTTCGACCTGGGAAAGAAACTTAACCTCAAGGTAATGATCTACCAGAACCGCCGGTACGATAGTGGCTTTATATCCGTAAAAAAAGTAATTGAAAGTGGCCGCCTGGGTGAACTGATCGAAGTACATTTCAGGCTCGACAGGTACCGCATGCCTATTGGCGCTAAGGTGTTTAAGGAAACTAAAGACACACCAGGTAATGGGCTTACTTACGATCTGGGCGCGCATTTGGTGGATAACGCCATCAGCATATTTGGTAAACCGCTGAGCTATGTGAAAACAACAGCCTCGCATCGCCCCGGCTCGCAGGTAGATGATTATTTTAACATTCACCTATCATACCCTAACCAACTGAATGTATACTTAACCTCCGGATTGCTGATAGCCGAACATTTACCTGGCTTTGTGATCCACGGAACACTGGGGAGCTTTGTAAAGCTGCGTACCGATGTACAGGAAGCGCAACTGGATGCCGGCATGAAGCCAACCGATGATGGTTTTGGTATTGAACCCGAGGGCAGCGAAGGCAAACTGGTGCTGATGGGGGTTGATAATCAGAAAACCGTAGAGTGGGTTGCGTCAGACAAGGGTAATTATAACGGTTTATTTGACGCAGTTTATCATACCGTACGCGAAAATGCGTTGTTCCCTATAACCGAAGAGCAGATAGCCTGGCAGCTGGAGTTGCTGGAAAGTTAAAAATATCGTAAATATGCTTTAATGAAATACTATATTAACCTAATGAAAAAGATATATCTGTTCCTTTGTTTGCTCATCGCGGCAGGCTGCACACAGGCCCAAACCCTTGGCGCAAATACGGGCATTCCGCCATATCATATACTGACCACCGATAGCGTGTATGTTACCCCGGCCAACCTGAAAAAGAACAAACCGGTAATGTTGATCTATTTTTCGCCAGATTGCGGTCATTGCCAGCACTTGATGTATGATCTGAAACCGCAGTTAAAAAACCTGCAGGATATGCAGATAGTGCTGATCACTTTTGTTACCCAACTGAAAGCCATACAGGTTTTTCAGCGCGATTTTGACCTGGCCAAATATCATAACATCACCATTGGTACCGAGGGGTATACTTACCTGGTGCAAAAGTATTTCCAGATAAAAAATACGCCTTTTATAGCCATTTATGACCGTAATGGTAAGATATCAAAAACATACGATAGGGTGCCAACTATCCCTGTATTAATAGCCTCTGCTAAGAAAGTTTAAGCTTGTAGATATGCAGATTTCTGAACCATGATTTGTGGGATTTTGGGATTACCCCGATTAGATGCGGATAATCCTTAAATCTTCTAATCATGAAAATCATGGTTCAGAAATATTATATCATTGTTGCTGCTGTTGTTGCTGTTGAATGATCTCCATATGGCGTTGATAGCTGTTTTTGGTGTATTCGGTCACCGGTTGCAGCGGAGCGGTTTCATGGAGAGTATGGTTATCATATGCAGGAGAGTTTTCATCATCAACTGAGACAGAGACCTCCAATTTATGTCCTGAAGAACCTTTGTAAACACCTTTTACTGGTGAGCAATCCGGGAAACTACGACCAACAGCCAGGCGTACATGAGTTTCATTAGCTATACAGTTATTGGTAGGATCGATGCCTAACCAGCCATAATCCGGAATATAAGCCTCGGCCCAGGCATGGGTGGCGCCTTCACCGCGCATGGCGCTGCTATGGGTACATATATAGCCGCTCACATAGCGTGCGGGTATTTTGAGCAGGCGGAGCATCACCATTAGAATATGGGCAAAATCCTGGCAAACACCAGCCTTTAATTTCCAAACCTCGTCGAGCGTGGTTTCAACGGTGGTAACACCTTTAATATATTCAAAATTCTGGTACACATAATTGCAAAAACGGAGCGCTATGCGGTAAGGCGTATCGTCCTTTGATCTTACCTGTTCTACAATAACCTGTAGCTCGGGCAGGCCCTCAAAATATTCCTGTTTTAAGAAATCAATATAGGGCACCATATATTGCAGGCGTTTTAGGTCTTCCCATTGCTGTTCGGGAAAAATATCGTTCACGGGCAAAGGGCGCTGGCGGGTAATTACATCGAGTTTGGAGTTGATGGTCAGCATAGAATGCTGTTCGCTATAGGTAAAACTGCCTACTTCGTTGCCATAATAATCAATATGGGTGTCAACAACCGGGTTGCCGGTTATATGTAATTCCTGCTTTACCACATCCTGATATTCATCCTTTATCGGGAAAAGAATGATCTGATTGGCACTGTCGCGTACCAGGCTTTCATAGGTATATCGGGTTATATGTTGTATTTTAAATTCAGGCATGATCTTCAAATTAAATTATGAATTGGCAAAATAGTACTCATTCAGGGAGTTGCCCACACTGTATAATTCGGTCCGGATCTGGGTCAAAAAGCCGTGTAGGCCCTCCTGCTTGATGCTGCGTACTGAGCTGTACTTAATACGGCTCTGCAAGCGCCCGATCTGGAATGACATTTCCCGGTAGGTATCCACATTGGTGTCGTTTTTCAACCTGTCGAAATAACGCTGGATATTGTTGACCGAGTAAATAACTGATCGCGGGAAATCATTATTTAAAACTACCTGTTCCAGGATATTTTCGGCTTCAAAACCCTCGCGATAGGTTTTCAGGTACAGCTCATAGCCGCCTAGGGAAAGCAACAGGTGTTTCCAATAGGTGGTGTCGGTGAGCAGGTTGGGATTATCACTTACCGAGCTGAACTT
>Ga0105237_10007540_pt1 | contig 11889 bp, 11 predicted proteins | sample KBSC24metaG_FD_81520 | JGI IMG/M metagenome (GOLD analysis project Ga0105237, IMG submission 81520) | Corn rhizosphere microbial communities from Kellogg Biological Station, Michigan, USA - KBS C2-4 metaG | ecosystem: Host-associated > Plants > Roots > Rhizosphere > Soil | place: Michigan, USA... | reverse complement strand
GGACACGCTAGCGGCTTTGGTTGGCAAGGACGGGAGTGTCGACACCTGAGCCCGACATAGCGGATGTTTCCGGCCGCGTTTACATCGCGGTCGTGCTCGGCACCACATTCCGAGCATCCCCAATCCCTTACAACGAGCTTGCTCACACCCGTGTGGCCCGTTGGGGCTCCACAGAAGCTGCAGGCTCGCGTTGTGTTTCCTATGCGGAGATCTGCATAGCCGGGGGAAGTCCAATCCTCGACATCCTGGAGTAATCCCTCCGCGACTTCGTCCATATCGTTGGACGCCACAACCGGAAGAATCGCAAGCCTCACGCTGATGGCCAAATCCAATCTCGAATACCAGGCAGTGCCAAAGCACTGGGGCCAGCAACATTAGTGCCGCGCCCCGCCACAGTTCAGATACCATGTAGCGATGTGACCCATCGTGACCTGAAGAGCGCCAACATCATCCTTGCCCGGGACCCGGGTGGCAGACTCTCCAGAACTCCAACACCTATCGATATCAAGAAATGTTCTGTGGGTAAGCAAATCGCAATCAGGAGAGAAGCGATCATGGCATTTAACAACGTCGGATTTTTCACAATTGCCCCGGGTCAGCGGCAGCGAATTTTCGTAACGTTTGGAGGCGCCGATCATGGGGCTCAGGCAATTCATGCGCAGCCACTGAACCCCGGAGGTTTCCTGCAGGTAAATGACCAGGCAAAGGTTCTAAACAACGACGGCACTTTCACCTATTGGGTGAACGTAACAAACATCGGAAGTGTCACCACGAATTACAGCGTTCAAGGTGGAGGGTACGTCTGATGTCTGCATCCAAGGATGCCGCATCGAAAGCGGCCAAAGTATCCATCGTGGTTGATTCCAGCGGACGTATTACGGGAGCGTTCAAGTCAACCGAGTACCGCCCCTCAAAAGAGGGGGACGAGCATGTTGTGACTGCGGGTCTGACTGCTGTGCCGGGACAATCGGTGCTGGAGGTTGAAGTGCCTGCCACTGTGGCCGATCTCAACGGGAGCGAGTTGCTGTCCCGGTTGGCTGAACAAGTGTCAGTCAAGGCTTTGATTGCGAGCTCACCCACTGCCGGCCAGGCAGACTTCGGATCCTCACAAGCTTTGGGATCAGTGGTGCTGTTTGACGGCTCTCGTCAGGCAACCGAAGGCGTTTGGGCCGGCCAAGGACACGGTGCGGTTGCGTTATCTCCAAACTCGCGTCACGTGGGCGGATTTGGCGTGGTAACCGCTGGCTCAGTGCCATAGTCGCAGAGAGGCTCGCGCTCTTGCGGTTTTCCGCATCAGCGCGAGTCCTTCGAGTACCACTTCCCCTCGAGACTCCGCGGCCCAGAGCCTTTACTGGTGATAGAAATAGCGTGTCCGGGCTGCCCAGGGTCTCGAGCTCGTCCAATACCTTGCGGCCGAGCGACCGACTGATGTTCGCCGGTTGGGTTAAGGAAGGTCTGAAGAACTGACGATGCGAAGCACCAACATCCCCGTTTTGATCCTCAGCCGTTCGGCCGGTGCCAGTCGGTGCAGATTCTTCGCCAGACCTCGATAGCGAGCCTTGGCAAATCCAAACAGCCCTTTGATTACCCAGAAGACGTGCTCGACTCGCGAGCGGACCTTCGACTTGGTTCGATTCTTACACCGCTCGGTCTCATCGATCTGACCTTTGTGGGGGATGCACGCGTTGGTAACGGCGGCTTCAATGGTGAGGGCCGTTACTTGGGAGCGAATCCGCTATCGCCGATGAGGCCCATACCGTCGCAGATGTCAGTGGCGATGGCTTTTTCCAGGCCGGTGGCGTCGCCGGCTTCGATGCATGCGATCGCAACATCGTGTTGGTCTACCAGGTTGGCTGGTTCGAAGCGCCCATAGACAACTCGCATGTAGGGGCCGAACTGCAGCCACAATGTTTCGATCAGACGCAGGAGAGTGCGGCGCGGCTGGGCCCGATAGATGAGGAAGTGGAAGTTGTAGTTGCCTTCCATGTAGGCGGCGACATCGCCGTTACGCATGGCGGTGCCCATGCTGTCGTTCCACTCCTTCAACTCTTCGAGAAGGGGGCGGGTGAGGTACGGAAATGCCGCGCGGGCCGCCTCGGATTCGAGCAGGATGCGACAGCGCAGCAGGTCGTCAAAGCGTTCGGCAGTCATTGTTGGAACCGCGATCCTGCGCTTGGAGCGGATTTCGATCGCTCCTTCGGCTGCAAGGCGGCCCAGCGCCACGCGCACGGGCATCTGGCTTATACCGAGCTCCGCGGCAAGCCCGCGTGTAGAGATTGTGCTATCCGGACTGGTGCGGCCGGTCACAAAACGTTTAGCCAACTCGCTGTAGACGCTCGCGTGCAGCAGATCGTTGGCAGATGCACTAGATTGGGAGTCCATTGGGCTGTGCAGACAAGGAGGTGGCGAGCCAAGACTGCCGGACATCATAGAGCGTTCGTGCGCCGTTTGGGGGCGTTCGGCAATCGGTCACTGTGCAGGTCGCGGCAGCTCTACAGTAGAGGCGAGTCGCCATTCACTCCGTAGCTGGCTAACATCAGCGCTCCTCCAGTATGGTTGGGTCAAGCCGCCTTTGATTTGAAGCGACCGGGAAGAGTCGCCACACAACTGGCTCGACATGAGCCGACATTACGGGGTGAAGCGCGTGAAAGGTCTTTTCGATGTACGGGGCAAGCGAGCGCCGCAGGTGGGATCCCTCCTGATCCTGGCAGTGCTGTCAGCCTGGGGCGGGAGCGCTTTCGCGCAAACCGCGGTGGAGGCGGGAGACTCCCTCCAAGAGGTCCTCGTGACGGCCACTCGCCAGTCGGAGGCGATCTCGAAAGTGCCGCTGAGCGTGACGGCGATCACTCCCGAGGCGATCGAGCAGAAGGGCATGAAGTCCTTCGCGGACGTCGCGCGCTTCACGCCTGGTGTGGACTTCGAAAGCGGTGCCGGTGGCGGCAACCGTAACACCATTTCCATTCGCGGCATTGCCTCGGGTGCAGGCTCCGGCACGACCGGTATCTACCTGGATGACACGCCCATACAGATGCGCGCCCTGGGCTTCTCGGCCGATGATTCCTTGCCCGGTATCTTCGACCTGGACCGGGTCGAGGTGTTGCGCGGCCCGCAGGGCACCTTGTTTGGGGCAGGCTCGGAGGGTGGCACCGTACGCTACATCACAACCCAGCCGAGCCTTACGAAGTATTCAGGCCTCGCGCGCGGCGAGCTCAGCGGGACCCGTTACGGGGATCTGAGCTATGAGGGGGGTGCTGCGTTCGGCGGTCCCGTAATCAAGGACACGCTCGGATTCCGGGTCAGCGCCTGGCATCGGCACGACGGGGGTTACATCGACCGTATCGATACCAATACGGGCGCCATCACGGAGCGCAATGCGAACCATGGCCAGGTCGATTCACTGCGTGCCGCGCTGACCTGGCAGCCGGTGAGCGGATTGACGATCACGCCCTCCATTCTCTATCAGAAGCGCGACATCCATGACGTTGATCTTTACTTCACAGCCATTTCGAATCCGGACAATGGGGTGTTGCTGAATGGCTCGCCCAACCTGCGCGGTACCCTCGACCGCTTTTCGCTGCCGGCCGTGCTGATCCGTTACGACTGGTCCGCTGTCAGCCTGATTTCAAATACCTCTTATTTCAAGCGGGATAACAGCACCGGCTATGACGGGACGCTGTACGATCTGAGCTACTACCAGAGTTTTCTGCCCGGCTGCGACGGCTGCGCGGCGGATCAATATCCCCTGCTGACCCCCACCGGTGTCAATCCAACGGTGGGCTTCTATCGCAGCCCCTCGTTGGTGACCAATAATCAGCGCAACTTCACCGAGGAGTTGCGGCTGCAATCGAACGATCCGACGCTGCCCCTCAGCTGGGTCACGGGTGTGTTCTTTCAGCGCAACCGCCAGCACAGCGCCGAGGAGCTGATCGATCCGCTGGGCGACCAGCTCTTCCAGCTCCTGTTCAACCAGGGGATCGCCGACTTTTTCGGTTGGCCGCTCTATCAGACCGGTGGCCACATCGACAGCTATATCAATAACACCACCGCGGTGGACAAGCAGACCGCGATTTTCGCGGACTTGACGTATAAGATCACGCCGCAGCTGAAGGTGACCGTCGGCGGCCGCTACGCCTGGACAAAATATACGTTCAACAATTTCGCGGACGGGTCGCAAAACGGTGCGCGCACAGAAGGTCAAGGCCAGACGAGCGAGCGGCCGTTCACACCCAAGGCGGGGGTCTCCTATCAGCTGGACGACGATAACCTGTTGTACTTCACCTGGTCCAAAGGGTTCCGAGAAGGAGGGGCGAACGCCCCCGTGCCCTACGATGCCTGCAAGACCGATTTGCAGCAGCTCGGTTTATCCAAGTCACCCGACTCCTACAAATCCGATCGCGTGAAGAGCTTTGAGATCGGTGCAAAGGACAGCTTCTTCGATCACAAGCTGCAGCTGGCGAGCAGTGTCTATTATATTACTTGGGACGGCATTCAGCAGTCGGTCTTCCTGAACAGCTGCGCCATTCAATTCACGGGCAACCTGGGTAAGGCCAGCAGTCGTGGGTTCGATGTGCAGAGCGAGTTCCGGCCTATTCCGGGCCTGAGTTTCGAGGCGAGCTTGGGTTATACGAACGCGTACTACACCAAGGACCTGCGCGTGGGTGATTCCACGGCCGACCCCGCGTGCCAATTCCACGCTGTCCCCGGCGTGTGTCCGAACTTGGTGACCGCGGGAGACGGTCTCGGTGTTTCACCCTGGACCTTCGCGGCAGGTATTCAGAAGTCGCTACCGTTGTTCGACAATCGTGCTTACGTGCGTGTTGATGACGAGTACAAGAGCAGGGTGAATCGGTTGGCGCCAGTCCGCAATCCGCTGAACCAGGCCTACGATGCCGCGTTGGTAGATCCCCCGGCGACGAACTTCCTGAGTCTGCGTGCCGGTGTCGCCTGGGATAGTTTCAATGTTTCGCTGTTCGTCGATAACGTACTCAACTCGCTACCACAGCTGACTTACAGCCACCAGGACCGCGCGACGGTACTGTTCGAGTCGAGCACTTTCCGGCCGATGACCATAGGAGTGACCGGTACGTACAATTGGCGATAGAGCGCGCGCTAGCTCATGCCAGAGTCTCGATGAAGTCATAGAGCACCTCATCGTCCGCGTGGGCGACGTTGAAGCGGTAATGGCCAGTCGGTTGCGAATCCGGGCGGAATATTTCGCCCGGCGCAAGCAGGATGCCCTGTGCTTTCGCCAGCTGCATGAGCTCCGCTGTATCCAGCGCGGAGGGCAACTTCGCCCACAGAAAAATGCCGTTGGCGCCGCCGCGAAAGGCGAGCTTTACGCCGGCTGCGGCGAATCGTCGCGTGACATGCTCGTGAGCTACGGCGAGACGTTGCCGCAGGCGCTCGAGATGGGTCCGGTGGCGCCCCGAGGTCAGGATGGACAACACGAGTTGCTCCATGAGCTCGGAGGAGGCGAGGGAGATGACGTTCTTCAGTGCCGCCAGGTTCTGCGCGCATGCCGTATCGGCGACCAGGTAACCCACCCGCAAGTTCGGGGCGATCGTCTTCGAGAAGCTGCCGATGTGGACCACACGGCGGAGCCGGTCGAGCGAGGCCAGGCTCGTGGTGCGCTCTGGCGCGAGCTCGGCAAAAATGTCGTCCTCGACAATGGTGAAGTCGTGCTGCCTGGCCGCGACGAGGATGTCGTGTGCCACTTGCAACGAGGTTGTCGTACCTGTGGGATTGTGGAATGTGGTGTTGGTAATGAATACCCGCGCGCCGGTGGTGCTTGCAGTGGCATTCAACGCAGCGGTGTCAGGTCCCGCGCTCGTGCGCGGTATGCCTATCGGCCGCACGCCCCGTGCTCGCAGCATTGCAAGCACATACGGATAGCATGGGTCATCGACCATTACGGAGTCACCTGGTTGGGTGAGCTCGCTGATGCACAGTTCGAGAGCCTGGCTTGCACCGTACGTGAGTACGATTTGTTCCTCCGTGCATTCGATTTCGCGCTGGGCGAGCCGGGTGGCGAGATGGCGCCGTAGAGCTCTCAGCCCATAGACGCTCCCATAGCGGCCAGCGTATGCCGCCGGTTTGCGTGCCACTTGGGTCAGAGCTGTCCGTAGGCCGTCCGTGAACATCCAACTGGGCGGTAGCCAACCACAGCCCGCTTCCACACGTACCAGTCGTGAGTCATACCCACGGCGCAGAGCCCAGATGGAATCGGCCAGCGGCTCGGGTACCGCCGGACTGCGGGCTTTCAATAGTTCCGCGCAATGTGCGACGAAATATCCGGCACCGCGCCGCGCATCGACGATGCCTTCGGCCACGAGCAAGTCGTATACGCGGGCGGCCGTGAAGGCGCTCACACCGCGCGTTCGCGCCAGCTCGCGCACCGATGGCATCCGATCTCCGGGGTTGAGATTGCCGGCGATGATCCGCTGCCTCAGATCGGCAGCCATGGACGTCATTCGTGTTTCTGACTCCACACCGTTCGTATTCATCGGATCGGGAGGCCTCCCGAGGAGGCTGTATTGGTATGAGGATCAGTACAGTTTCCCGTCATTGTGCGTCTCAGTGTAGCTCGACTGAGATCACAGATGTAGGCAGATTGGCTTACCGGGTAGAAGTTCGCGGTCTATCCGAAAGAGAGATCGCGCGCGCGAGGGGAGTTTCAGCCTAAAGTGTGGCTTGCTCGGGGGGCGGAGCTTCGAACGAGGGCGGGTCGAAGCAACTGGCGATTTTTTTGATGTCCCCTCGTCCGACATCCCGATCCGCAAGCCGAGCGCGCCATTGAGCACGTACAGTGTGCTGAACCTCGTCGATGATCTCGTTGGCCCGCTCGCGGGTGAGTTGAAAGGCAGCCGCGCTGGAAAGCAGATTTTCTCTGACTGCCAGCGAGCCATATTCACCGATTACCAACGAGAGGTGTCGCCTTCGCGTGTTTGACGGCTTGGGTACGAGGTCGAACGCGGGCGACAGGTGAAAATGGCTCCCATCCGCGACCAGTGCATGGTTGCGCTCGTGGTCATCGGTGACTGAAGTCAGGGCATTGAAGGCGATCCGGCGGAAGAGCTGTCCGCGGTCCTGGTCGCCCGTCACCGTCCACCGCGCGAGCTCACGTGAAAAGCGTGGGTAAGAGCCTGTGTAGGAGTATTGGGCGGCCGCCTCATCCGCCTGGAAAACAGTTGCGGCGCTTGCTGCACGATGTCGTAGCATTCCGGCGTCGGTGACCGAGCGGTCAAATCTCTTGACGAGCAGCAGGTCGCGTCCGTGGATGTGCTCCACATCGTGGTCGGGTACGGAGATTCCACAGCTGGCTGCCAGGTCCAACAGCGCAGCCTCGACTCGTACTTCATTGAAGCGGTCGCCATTGCGATTCAATTTCGCGAGCCAGACGCTGGAGTTTCTGACCGTCGTGAATTTGGGCCTTGCACCGCCGGCGGTGGTCCCCGCGCCGAATAGGAGGGCCACTTCCTTTTCGCCAGATGTAAGAGGTAGGTCGCGGTCGAGCTTTTGGATGGCTTCGAGATAGAGAGTGTTTTGAGCGTCTTGCCACCGCAGAAGAGGTTTTTCATCCATGGGTGACCGTGGCGTTTGACCGAAGGCGAGCGCCCCCAGACGATCGGCGGTCGGTAGCCACAGGTAATCGAACAGCGTTTTGAACCGGCTTCCATAGAGCTTGGAGGCGACGTGTCGTCCCCAATCGTCGGGAATGGCATCCCGAAGCACGCCGAAGAATCCGGAGCTCAGCGTGGTTCTGAAGAGTTGATTCTTCAGCGGGAGGGCGATCGGATCTAACGGCAGCGCCGCGGTATTAGCCAGGTACGATTCGCCGTAGACGAACTGACCTACGTTTGGGGAGGCCGTCGTATCCAATTCGAAACGGCCTGCGACAGTTGGGTGTACTTGATCGGGCAGGTAAATAAAGACGTAGGCGGTTTCGACCATTGCGGTGCCGCCTTAGAATTTATTGTCCAGTTGGCGTCGCGGACGCACTCGTTTGTCGGCTGCGGAGAAAGAAAGAGCCTGACCATCTCGATCCAGGCCAGGATCTGCCACAAGGTCGAGCTCCTGCAAAAGGCCCAGGGCCCACAATGCGCAGGCATAGGCACCGATTTCCGTCGTGGGCGAGCCTCGTTCGATGGCGATCACTGTGGCACGCGTCCGGCCGATCTGATGCGCAAGATCTTTCTGGCGGAGCTTGCGTCGGACCCGCGCAACACGGATGCGGGAGCCCAGCCGCACGAGCGCGTGAGCGGGGGCGTCTTCTGGGCAAGGAGGGGTGGCCATGACCGCTATAATTGACCTTATCTTCCTTAAAGTCAATTATAAAGATCATGATCGGAAGATCACGAGCGACCCCCCGATAGGGCGTTTGTTCGAAGCCCGCGGTTGACCGTCCGGATCCTACAACGAAGAGGGCATGACGAACTCTGAGCCCTTGTTGGTGCTCTGGGGCCAACGTTGCATGATCGATTTTTGCCGGGTGTAGAAGCGGATGCCTTCCTGGCCGTAGACGTGCATGTCGCCGAATAGACTGCTCTTCCAGCCGCCGAAGCCGTGCCAGGCCATGGGTACGGGGATGGGGACGTTGATACCGACCATACCTACTTCGATGCGCCGGGCGAATTCGCGGGCGATGTGGCCGTCGCGCGTGTAGCAGGAGACGCCGTTGGCGTACTCATGGGAGTTGATCAGTTTTACGGCTTCTGCGAAGTCCTTGACTCTTACGCAGGCCAATACCGGGCCGAAGATCTCCTGGCGGTAGATGTCCATTTCCGGCGTGACGTGATCAAACAGGGTGCCGCCGAGCCAAAAGCCGCGCTCGTGGCCTTTGACGGTAAAGGGGCGGCCCGTGTTGGGATCGACACGGCCGTCGACCAGGAGCGATGCGCCACTCGTGCGGCCCTGCTCGATGCAGCGGCTGATGCGCTCGACCGACTGGGCGGTGATCAGGGGGCCCATTTCGACGCCTTCCGCCGTGCCGTTGCCGATCTTCAGTGTCCTGGTACGCTCTTGCAGACGTGACACAACCTCGTCGGCAACGTCGCCAACCAGGACGGCCACGGAAATCGCCATACAACGCTCGCCCGCCGAGCCGTAGGCGGCGCCGATCAGGGCATCGACCGCTTGATCGATATCGGCGTCCGGCATCACTACCATGTGGTTTTTGGCGCCGCCGAGTGCCTGGACACGTTTGCCCTGGCGTGCGCCTTCTTCGTAGATATATTTCGCTACGGGTGTCGAGCCGACAAAGCTGACAGCCTTGATATCGCGATGTTGCAGAATTGCCTTTACGACGGCCGCATCTCCCTGTACCACGCTGAAAATGCCGTCAGGCAGGCCTGCTTGCTTGAAGAGCTTCGCCATCAACAATGAGGCGGAAGGATCGCGCTCGCTGGGCTTGAGAATGAAGGCGTTGCCGCAGGCGATCCCTAAGGGAAACATCCAGCAAGGCACCATGCATGGGAAGTTGAACGGCGTCACGCCCGCAACGACTCCGAGCGGTTGGCGCAGGGTCCAGTTATCCATGCCCTTGGCCACCTGATCGGTGAAGTCGCCTTTGAGCATCGGTGTGATGCCGCAGGCGAACTCGACGATCTCGATTCCGCGCATGACTTCACCGCTGGCATCGGCCAACACTTTGCCGTGCTCTTCGGTGATCGCCGCAGCGATGGTGTCGCGCTCTTTGTTGAGAAGCGCAAGGAAGTCGAGCAGCACGCGGGCGCGGCGGATGGGTGGCGTGTCTGCCCAGGCTGACTGTGCGTGCAGTGCCGCCTCCACCGCCCGCTGGAGATCTTCGGCTGTGCCCAAGGCAACTTCGCGCGTCGGTTGCCCCGTTGCTGGATTGAATACCGCCTGGGTTCGGGAGTCAGAGCCGCGAACGAGTTGTCCGCCAATCCAATGCTCGACTACGGGCGTGGGTTGGAGTGAGCGGGCTGCGGGCACTGAGCTCATGTCAGGCTACCTCGGCGAGGGACTCGCCAACGATCGTGATCAATTGATCAATGTCCGCCTTCTCGGCGATAAAGGGCGGCGCAAGTTGCAGGGTGTCGCCCCCGAATCTGACATAGACGCCTTTGCGCCAGCAACTCATGGCCGTCTCGAATGCTCGCCGCAGGGGCTCTCCCGGGTAGGGGGCCAGGGTTATGCCGGCTGCCAGGCCGAAGTTGCGGATATCCATGATGTGCCGCGTTCCTTTCAGACTGTGTACGGCTTGCGCGAAGTAGGGGGCTAGCGTGCGCACCCGGTCGATCATCGCTTCCTTTTGCAGGACCTCGAGAGCAGCAATGCCGGCGGCGCAAGCTACGGGATGGGCGGAATAGGTGTAGCCATGCGCGAATTCGATGGAGTAGTCGGGACCGCCAGCCTTCATGATCACGTCATGAATTTCGTCGTTCGCAATGACTGCGCCCAGGGGCTGGGCGCCATTGGTGACTTGCTTGGCGATGTTGATCATGTCCGGAATGACGCCGAACGCATCCGAGCCGGTCATCGCTCCGCAACGGCCGAAAGCGGTGATCACCTCGTCGAAGATGAGGAGGATGTTGTGAGCGGAGCAGATCTCGCGCAGGCGTTGTAGATAGCCGGCCGGTGGGACGACAACGCCCGCCGATCCCGAGAACGGCTCGACAATGACGGCCGCGATGTTGGTGGCATCGTGGAGCGCGATCAGAGGTAAGAGAGCGTCGGCGAGCTCCGCGCCTCGGGTCGGTTGGCCACGCGAGAACGCGTTTTCAGGAAGCAGGGTGTGGGGGAGATGATCGGCTTCGACTGTAGGTCCGAAGGCCTTGCGGTTGCCGCCGATACCGCCGACCGAGAGGCCGCCGAAGTTGACACCGTGGTAGCCTTTTTCGCGTCCGATGAGGCGCGTCTTGCTCGCTTGTCCCTTGGCGCGCCAATAGGCTCTTGCCATCTTCAGGGAAGTGTCGGCCGCCTCGGATCCGGAGCCGGTGAAGAACACGTGACCCAGGCCGGGGGGCATCAGGGCCTGGATCTTTTCCGCCAGCTCGAAAGCGGACGGGTGCCCGAACTGGAACGCGGGCGCGTAGTCCAGACGGGCGATCTGACGGGTCACCGCATTGGTGATCTCCGGGCGGCAGTGGCCCAGGCCCGTGCACCAAAGCCCCGAGAGACCGTCCAGGATGCGCCGGCCGCGGTCATCGATCAGATACGCGCCCTGCGCCTGGACAATGATCCGGGGATCCTTTTTGAAGCTGCGATTGGCAGTGAACGGCATCCAGTAGGCACCGAGCGGGGCCGTCTGCGGGTGCGGCAGCGGATGAATCGCCGGGGTGGCGGTGCGCGTCATGGGAGAACCTCAATAGACCGGGCAGGCGGATGCCTCACCGGGGGGCCTATCGTGGCGAAATGCGGTACTCTCAGAAATGAGAAGATATCACCCTATACTTGCGCATTTATGAAAGTAAGTAAGCGGCCTCGGGCGCGTGCGATTCTGGGACAGATCAGTGATCTGGACCTGCGGCTGCTGCGCGTGTTCAAGGCAGTAGTCCATTGCGGCGGAATGGCAGCGGCCGAGCTCGAATTGAACATTGGGACGTCTACGGTGAGCCGCCATGTCAAGGACCTCGAGACGCGCCTCGGGTTACGGTTGTGCCGGCGCGGGCGGGGGGGATTTGCGCTCACTGCCGAGGGAGAGCGAGTTCACCGCGAGATCCTGCAGTTGTTGGGTGCGGTGGAGTCCTTCCGGGCGAGCATCGACGATATCCATAATCGAATGGGGGGGCAGCTCGAGGTGGCCATTTTCGACAAGACGGCCAGCAATCCCGAGGCTCGCATTCATGCGGCCATCGCGCGCTTCGCCGCCATTGCGCCGGATGTCAGGCTGAGCATGCATGTTGATTCTATCAACGGGATCGAGCGGGG